>Ga0209389_1000798_pt1 | contig 20022 bp, 7 predicted proteins | sample CowpearedBW_FD_187526 | JGI IMG/M metagenome (GOLD analysis project Ga0209389, IMG submission 187526) | Root nodule microbial communities of legume samples collected from California, USA - Cow pea red BW (SPAdes) (version 2) | ecosystem: Host-associated > Plants > Roots > Nodule | place: USA...
GAAGAGATTTTGGTAGTAGTCAGTTGGAATGATTTAGGTGATAATTTAGGATTTGATTGAAAAAGAAAACAGTGATGAAAAGAACGTAGGAAAAGAAAATAACGTAAAGAAGAGGTGCAACACGAGGACTTCCCAGGAAGTCACACATCCTAGTACTATTCTCGCCCAAGCATTCTTAACTGTAGAGTTCTGATGGGATCTGGAGCTATAGTGCTGGTATGATCGCACATGTGATATATTGTACGATCAATGTACATTTGGGTTTCACATTACGCCTAAGTTTGAACACTTGGCGCGACGCGGGGGTACATGGACGTGATGTGCGTTGTTTTGGTCTAAGGATATTTTGGTAGTAGTCATTTGGAGTCATTTAGGTGGTAATTTAGGATTTGATTGGAAAAACCTGTGATGAAAAGAACGCAGGAAAAGAAAATAAGGTAAAAAAGACATGCAAAACGAGGACTTCCTAAGAGGTCACCCATCCTAGAACTACTATTGCCCTAGCACGCTTAGCTGCGAAGTTCTAATGTGATTTATTATGTTAGTGTTGGTATGATCGGACCTATGAAGTGTTGCACGATCTTTGTACGTCTGTGTTTCGAATAAGGCCTAAGTTTGAATGCTTGGAGCGACGCGGGGGCACATGGACGTGATGTGGGTTATTTTGCTCTAAAGAAATTTCGGTAGTAGTTTGTTGGAGTCATTTAAATGGTAATTTAGGATTTGATTGCAAAAACCTGTGATGAAAAGAACATAGGAAAAGAAAATAACATCAAAAAGAGGTGCAACACGAGGACTTCTTAGGAGGCCACCCATCATAGTACTACTCAAGGCCAAGCACACTTAACTGTGGAGTTCTGATGGGATCCGATGCATTAGTGCTAGTACGATTGCACCTGTGAAGTATTGCACGATCAATGTATATATGGATTTCGCATTAGGCATAAGTTTGAACTCTTGGCGTGACGTGGGGGCACATGATCGTGATGTGAGTTATTTTCCTCTAAAGAAATTTTGATAGTAGTCAGTTGGAGTCATTTAAATGGTAATTTAGGATTTGATTGCAAAAAACTGTGATGAAAAGAACATAGGAAAAGAAAATAACATCAAAAAGAGGTGCAACATGAGGACTTCCCAGGAGGTCACCCATCCTAGTATTACTCAAGCCCAAGCACACTTAACTGTGGAGTTCTGATGGGATCAGGTGCATTAATGCTAGTATGATTGCACCAGTGAAGTATTGCACGATCAAAATACATATGGGTTTGGCATTGGTCTTACGTTTGAACATTTGGAGTGGCATGATGGCACAAGGACGTGAAGTGGTTTGTTTTGTTCTAAAGAAATTTTTGTAATAATCAGTTGGAGTCATTTATATAGTAATTTAGGATTTGATTGCAAAAAACAATGATGAAAAGAACGTAGGAAAAGAAAATAACGTAAAAAAGATGTGCAACACGAGAACTTCCCAAGAGGTCACACATCCTAATACTACTTTTGCCCAAGCATGCTTAACTTCAGAGTTCTGATGGGTTCCGGTGCATTTGTGCTAGTCTGAATGCACCTTTGAAGTATTGTACGATCAATGTATATATGGGTTTCGCATTAGGCCTAACTTTGAACTCTTGGCGCGACGTGGGGGAACATGAACGTGATGTGGGTTATTTTGCTCTAAAGAAATTTCGGTAGTAGTTAGTTGGAGTCATTTAAATGGTAATTTAGGATTTGATTGCAAAAACCTGTGATGAAAAGAACGTAGGAAAAGAAAATAACATCAAAAAGAGGTGCAACACGAGGACTTCTCAGGAGGCCACCCATCCTAGTACTACTCAAGGCCAAGCACATTTAATTGTGGTGTTTTTATGGGATCCGGTGCATTAGTGCTAGTATGATTGCACCTGTGAAGTATTGCACGATCAATATACATATGGGTTTGGCATTGGTCTTAAGTTTGAACATTTGGCGTGGCCTGATGGCACAAGGACGTGAAGTGGTTTGTTTTATTCTAAAGAAATTTTTGTAACAGTCAGTTGGAGTCATTTATATGGTAATTTAAGATTTGATTGCAAAAAACAATGATGAAAAGCACGTAGGAAAAGAAATAACGTAAAAAAGAGGTACAACACGAGAACTTCGCAAGAGGTCACACATCCTAGTACTACTTTGGCCCAAGCATGCTTAACTACGGACTTCTGATGGGTTCCGATGCATTATTGATAGTTTGAATGCACCCTTGAAGTATTGTACAATCAATGTATATATGGGTTTCGCATTAGGCATAACTTTGAACTCTTGGCGCGACGTGGAGGCACATGATCGTGATGTGGGTTATTTTGCTCTAAAGAAATTTCGGTAGTAGTCAGTTGGAGTCATTTAAATGGTAATTTAGGATTTGATTGCAAAAACCTGTGATGAAAAGAACGTAGAAAAAGAAAATAACATCAAAAAGAGGTGCAACACGAGGACTTCTCAGGAGGCCACCCATCCTAGTACTACTCAAGGCCAAGCACACTTAACTATGGAGTTCTGATGGGATCTGATGCATTAGTGCAAGTATGATTGCACCTGTGAAGTATTGCACGATCAATATACATATGGGTTTGGCATTGGTCTTAAGTTTGAACATTTGGCGTGGCGTGATGGCACAGGGACGTGAAGTGGTTTGTTTTGTTCTAAAGAAATTTTCGTAATAGTCAGTTGGAGTCATTTATATGGTAATTTAGGATTTGATTGCAAAAAACAATAATGAAAAGAACGTAGGAAAATAAAATAACATAAAAAAAGATGTGCAACACGAGAACTTCCCAAGAGGTCACATATCCTAGAACTACATTTGCCCAAGCATGCTTAACTTCGGAGTTCTGATGGGTTCCGGTGCATTTGTGCTAGTCTGAATGCACCTTCAAAGTATTGTACGATCAATGTATATATGGGTTTCACATTAGGCCTAAGTTTGAACTTTTGGCGCGGCACGGGGGCACATGGACGTGTTGTAGGTAATTTTGCTCTGAAGAAATTTCGGTATTGTTAGTTGGAGTCACTTAAGTGGTAATTAAGGATTTGATTGCAAAAAACAGTAATGAAAAGAACGTAGTAAAAGAAAATAACATCAAAAAGATGTGCAACACGAGGACTTCCCAGGAGGCCACCCATCCTAGTACTAATCTAGCCCAAGCACACTTAATCGTGGAGTTCTGATGGGATCCAGGGCATTAGTGCTAGTAATTGCACCTGTGAAGTATTGCACGATCAATGTACATATGGATTAGGCATTGGGCTTCAGTTTGAACACTTGGCGCGGCACGGGGGCACAGGGACATGAAGTAGGTTGTTTTGTTCTAAAGAAATTTTGGTAATAGTCAGTTGTAGTCCTTTATATGGTACTTTAGGATTTGATTGTAAAAAACAATGATAAAAAGAACGTAGGAAAAGAAAATAACGTAAAAAAAAAAGGTGCAACACGAGGACTTCCTAAGAGGTCACACATTCTGGTACTATTCTCGCCCGAGCATGCTTAACTACGGTGTTCTAATGGGATCTAGTGCAATAGTGGTAGTATGATCGCACATGTGAAGTATTGCATTATCAAGGTACATATGGGTTTCACATTAGGCCTAAGTTTGAACACTTGGAAGGCTCGGGGGCACATGTACATGAAGTGGGTTGGTTTGGTCTGAAAAAATTTCGGTAGTAGTCAGTTGGAGTGATTTAGGTGGTAATTTAGGATTTGATTGCAAAAAATAATGATGAAAAGAACGTACGAAAAGAAAATAACGTAAAAAATAGTTGCAACACAAGGACTTCCAGAAGGTCACCCATCCTAGTACTACAATCGCCCAAGCATGCTTAGATGCGAAGTTCTTATGGGATCTGGTGCATTAGTGCTGGTATGATCACACATGTGAAGTATTGTACAATCAATGTACATATTGGTTTCACATTAGGCCTAAGTTTGAACACTTGGCGTGGCGCGGGGGCACAGGGACATGAAGTGGGTTGTTTTGGTCTGAAGAAATTTTGGTAGTAGTCAGTTGGAGTCATTTTGGTACTAATTTAGGATTTGATTGCAAAAATTAGTGACGAAAAGAATGTAGGAAAAGAAAATAGCGTAATAGAAAAGTGCAACACCAGTACTTTCAGGAGGTCACCCATCCTAGTACTACTCTCACCCAAGTACACTTTACTGCGAAGTTCTAATGGGATCTAGTGCATTAGTGCTAATATGAGTGCAATTGTGAAGTATTGCAGGATCAATGTACATATGGGTTTGGCATTGGGACTAAGATTGAACACTTGGCGCGCTATGGTGGCACACGGACGTGAAGAGGGTTGTTTTGTTCTGAAGAAATTTTGGTAATAGTCAGTTGGAGTCAATGGTATTGTAATTGTAATTTAGGATTTCATTACAAAGAACAGATATGAATATAATGTAGGAAAAGAAAATAATTTTAAAAAGATGTGCAACACGAGGACTTCCCAAGAGGTCACCTATCGTAGTACAACTCTTGCACAAGCACACTTAACACGGAGTTCAATAGGTTCTGGTGCATTAGTGCTAGTATGATCGCACCTGTGAAGTATTGTACGATCAATGTACATATGAGTTTTGCATTAGGCTTGTGTTTGAACATTTTTCGCGGCGCGGGGGCACACGAACGTGATGTGGGTTGTTTTGGTCTGAAGAAATTTCGGTAGTTGTCAGTTATAGTAATTTAGGTGGTAATTTAGGATTTGATTTCAAAAAATATTGATGAAAAGAACGTAGGAAGAGGAAATAATGTAAAAATGAGGTGCAACATGAGGACTTTTCAGGAGCTCAACCATCCTAGTACAACTCTGGCCCAAGCACATTTAATCGCGTAGTTCTGATGGGATCCGGTGCATTAGTGCTAGTATGATTGCACATGTGAAGTATTGCACGATCAATGTACATATGGGTTGCATTGGGCCTAAGTTTTAACACTTGGCGTGGTGCTGTGGCATAGGGACATGAAGTGGGTTGTTTTGTTCTGAAGAATCTTCGGTAATAATCTGTGGGAGTTATTTAGATGGTAATTTAGGATTTGATTGCAAAAAAAAAAGTGATGAAAAAGACGTAGGAAAGAAAAATAACGTAAAAAAACTGGTTCAACAAGAGGACTTTCGAGGAGGTCACTAATCCTTGTACTACTCTCTCCCAAGCATGCACGATTTGATTCCAAAAAACAGTTATGAAAAGAACGTAGGAAAAGAAAATAACGTAAAAAAAGGTACAACACGAGGTCACCCATCTTACTACTACTCTCGCCCAAGCACGCTTAACTGTTGCATTGTAATGGGATTCGATGCATTAGTGCTTCTATTATCGCACCTGTGAAGTGTTACAGGATCAATGTTCATATGAGTTTCGCATTGGGCCTAAGTTTGAACACTTGGCGTGGCGCGGGGGCATAGGGACGTGAAATGGAATGTTTTGGTCTAAAGAAATTTTAGTAATTGTCAATTGGAGTCATTTAGGTTGTAATTTAGGTAGTGTTTTACAGTCTTTGCATTATAAAGCATATTGTTTATGTAGTTGTTTCGTTTTACTTATTTACTGTTGAAAGTATGTTCTTTATGAGGGTTGTTGTTGTTTTTATGTGTGATTTTGTGTTTGTTTGTTTTTAATGGTGAGTGGGTTGTTGTCCTGTTTCTTTGTGGTCAATGGGTTGTGGTCCCCTTTTAAAAGAGTTTGTGTTTAACTTTTTTGGGGTATAGGTTGTAAAATATGTTATATTCGTGGGCATTGTTAGTGCATAGAGTAACTTACATTTTTTTTATAGGTTGGGATGTGTGATGAGAGTTTTGAGGTGGTGGTCCACCATGGGGATACTTTGAAATGAAGGAAACACTTAATTATAGTAATGGGGAAACGAGCATGTTGTCTTATGACCAAGATATGTGGAGTTTTTGGAGATAATGGGAATACTTAGGGAAATGGGTTATGTAAACATTAAGGAGTTATGGTATAAATTTTGTAAGTCGGCTGTTTTGGAGAACAATTTACAGAGGTTGTGTGATGACAATGGTGCAATGCACATGGTTGATATTGCTAGAAGGAATGGGCAGGTGCATATGTTTGTGGTTCACTCAATTTGTGAAGCTGAAATTGTGGATAATCTTTTGGAATATTTCCCCTAAGAGCCAATTGCACCAGTAACCACTTAAAATGTTGAGGTCCAGGGTGAGGTGGATGGTCATAGTGGTTGTGGTGATGGAGATTACCTTCATGAGGTTGACATACAACAAGATAATTATGGAGGAGAAGGGGTACAAGGTGATTGTCACATGGAATCTGAATTCCTGGATGACGTTGATAGTCATCATAACATTACGATGGATATTGAGTGTGAGGTTGGGGTTCAGGCATAGGCTCAAACTGAAGTTCATGCTGAAATTAGGGTCCAGAATGAGGCCAGGGTTGAGCCACAAACTTAACTTATGGATAAAATTGGGGTCCAGAATGAGGCTAAGGTTCAGGCACAAACTAAAGTTGTGGATGAAATTGGGGTCCAGGATGAGACTGAGGTTCAAGTAGAAAATGAACTTGTGGATGAAGTTGTGGTTGAAGAAAATACTGAGGTTGAAGTAGAAGGTGGTGTCTAAACTCACCCACCATTACACGTAAATACTACACCTGAGGTTAAAGGTGTTGTCCAAAATGAGGTTGATGTTCATGCAGCTACTGCACCTGAGGGAGAAATTAGGATTGAGGATGAAGGAACTGAAGGTGAAACTAATTATGATCATATTGTGAGTGAGGAAGAACTACATGATTTAAGTGTTCATTATGAGGACAATTTGAGCAAAAGTAATGGGGGAGAAGAGGTTGAGGACGAAGGGTTGGAATTTGATGACAGTGTTCATGTAGATATGCATGATAGGGGTTTATCTGATGATGGGTGGGAATCAGATTAGATGGAAAATGATGATTCAAATAGTGATTAGTCATTGGGCAGCAGCAGCAAATGTAAGGCAAACTTTGGGACCTTTAAAATGCCGAAAAGCATGGCCCAATACGAGTGGGAAGTTGGAATATATTTTCAAGATAAAGAGACATTTGTATAAGCAATAAGGATATATAGAGTGCAATCTGGAAGAAGGCTAAAATTTTAAAAAAATGATAAACGTAGATGTAGAGTCATTTGTTTGGGCGCGAAAGGAAAATGTACTTGGTTTTCCTATTGTGCTTATGTGGCTGCAACAAACATATGGCAGTTGAGGAGAATTAATGACAAACAAAAGTGCAGCAGATGATTCAATGTAAAAATGTTGAATGTTAAGTGGTTAAGCAATAGGTTGGAAAACACATTGAAAGACAATCCAAGACTGAAGGCAATTGATATTCGCAATAAAGTAACTAGGAAGTGGGATATTTATGTCACAAAGTCCATGGCTCATAGAGCAAAAACATTGGTTGTTGAGCAAGTGGATGGGTCCTTTATAGAACAATTTAAACGAATATATGACTACACACATGAGATTCTTCAATCAAATTCGGGTTCTATAGCGAAGGTGAAGGTGGAAGGAAATGAAAGGGAAAGATATTTCGCCAGGTTCTATATGTGTCTCAAAACATGCAAAGATAGTATGATTTCATGCCACCCTTTTATTGGATTGGATGGTTATTTTCTGAAACACAAGTGTGGGGGTGAACTCCTAACTATTGTTGGAAGGGATGCCAACGACCAGATGTTACCAATTGCATGTGATATTGTTGAAGTGGAGAATAAAGACACATAGACATGGTTTTTGGAGTTGTTAATTGATGATCTTGGAGGACCAGATATTTGTCCATCCTACATGTTCATGTCAGACCAGCAAAAGGTATGTCTATTACTTATGCACACTGTTGTTATTAGTAAATTTAATTGTGAATTATGAACACCCAAACTTTTCTGGTGCACTGCGACATATAAGGTGCACTGGTGCTAAGTCAATTTAATTTTCTGGTGCAGGGTTTGTTGCGTGCTATTTAATCTCTCTTGCCTATGGCTGACCAAAGGTTTTGTATAAGGCATTTATATGCAAACTTTAGGAAGAAATTCCCGGGAAAGAATCTGAAAGCTTTAATGTGGGAAACAACTCATAGCACTTATCCACAACATTGGGAGAAAGTCATGAGGAAAATTAAAGAAGTTAACATTGATGCTTTCAAACATTTGTTAGCAATACCCCTAAGGTAAATGTATTCAACTTTGATTGTTTTCTATTTTAATTTTGTGAACTATTTCTTGAACCATTTCTGATTTCTATGTGCCACTTAAATAGGTATTGGTCAAAATCAAGGTTCATCCCTAGACCTTTGTGTGACACAATCGTCAATAACATGAGCGAGGCATTCAATAATGTAACTGTAGAAGCAAGGAGTAAGCCCATAGTGTCCATGATGGAGGAAATACGTCTTTATATGATGCAAAGATGGTATGAAAATAGATCAAAGGCTAAATCATTCAAAAACTCAATTTTCCCAAGAATTAAGACCAAATTGAAAAACGAGACAGCCAATTCCATAAATTGGATTCCCAGGTACTTCAACAATATTGCCAACTAATTCTGATTTACAGTATTATCTGGGTTGTCATTTATACTTATATTAAATTATCATTTAATGTTACAGCTGGTCAACAAATCGGATATTTGAGGTTAGGCACAAATCAAGTACTAGGGAGAAATTTGTGGTGAACATAGACAACAAACATTGCACCTGCAGGAAGTGAAGTATCATAGGGATACCTTGTTGTCATGAAGTGGCTGCAATGAAGTTTCTGAACTTGAGTGAAGAAGATTTTATCCCTCATTGGTTTACAATCTCAACCTACGAAGAGATCTATAATTCAATCATATACCCTTGCAATGGTCAACATTTGTGGATAGAAACAAAATTTCCAGATGTATTGCCCCCTCCTAATCGAATTCTACCTGGAAGACCCAAAAAGAAAATAGGACTTGAAGCTTGGGAGAAGAACAAGAATGAGAAGCAGATTACAAAACATGGCTTGGCTAAAAAGTGTGGCATATGTAAAGAAGTAGTCCACAATCGAAAAAGTTGTCCTCAACAACCTTAGTCTGCACCACTAGCACAAATAAGTTAGCCAACTAATCTGGGATCAGACCAGCCACCACCACAAACAAGCCAAGGACCAGAATCATCACAGCAATCACCTGAACCATCACAAACTCAGCCACATGAACCATCACAACATCCAACAGCAACACCAACTCAAGCACCTCAACCCTCACAACAGCCAATTGAATCATCACAACCACCACCACGACAAACTCAAGCAGCTCACACATCACAACATCCAACACTAGCAGAATCAAATCAACCACCTACACAACAAATATCATACTAGGCAACAACACCAACAGTTGAAGGAAGTCAACCATGCAACCCTTCAATTCCTTGTCCAACCAGAATTATACCTAATAGAAGGCAGAAACTCCAGCACAAGAGAGGACATGTGTGGAAGCCATAAATCTTATTTATGCTTTTTTTTATGCTACACCTTTGAATATTGGGGCTATGATGTATTTTGCAGCTTTTATATTTCTAATTTCATATTTTATATTTTAACTTTTACCTTTTGAGTTAAAACATCCATAACAATATTCTATGAAATTGGATGTATTTTGTGATGTAAACATCAAGTACAATGGTTTGATTATATAATATTGTGTTATGGCTCTCAAAATTTCTATTTATGAATGTTTGTAATGGATGTATTGGACAACACACAAAGATTTCTTTAATGCCAACTTTTCATTAATTTACTAACATTAAAGGATACACCAATTCAACCTTGCAAGTACATATTTCAAGTCACAAAAATACAATATTCAACCTCACCCAATATAGATTAAATCACATACTTCTCATCAATCGTGACACCACAATGATATTAACTAGAACCAAAAAACACCTATCCCTATTAAAATGTTAACAAACTTTCTGGATCTCTTAAGTTCTTTCTCCAGGATATATATCTTCCTTCTTTGCCTCATAATAGTGTCATCCCTATCGTCACCACCATCTTCGGAGCACCATTTGAAGTAATTACAACCAATGAAGGTTTCACTTTCGATCTGTTATTCAAAATAATCATAAAAATAAATAACCTTCATGTTAGTTGGAAACACCTATTCATGAACGAATCACAAAAAAATGGGTGATAGATCTAACCTTGTAATTAGAGCAGCCCAAAAATTGCCTCCCACCATTTTTAGTAGTTCGAGTTGTTCTTAACATAGCAACATGTCCACAGGTGCAAGTTGGTGCTCCATCGTGATAGGAAAAGCCACTACCATGAGAGGAAAACCCACCACTGTGACTGGATAAGTTGGGATTTTGCATACCCCATGAATTACAAGAGCAAGAAGAAGAAGAGTGCCCCTTCGACATCATTCACAATCAACAAACACCAAATATGGAAGAACTCTAGCACAAACAAGAACAACTATGAAATTAGGGCAAATGACCAATTTTCACTCCATATAGATACTTCGTTGCCACCTCATCACAGTAGATTCATGCCTAGCTATTAAAAAACGTGCCACGTTTCTACTCCAAAGTGACACGGGTTCACTATTCTGATGTCGTTTAACCAAAACTAACGGGAGGGACCAAATTAAAATGCTTTACCAAACTGGAGGACTAAATTGAACCCCAAAAAAATTAGGGGACCAAAATGAACAAAACAAAATAATTAGAGGACCAAAAGATTAATTAAGCCTAATTATTTATTTTCAAATTCATTATCTTACGTGTAATTTTATTATTACAATTGTATACTAAATTTTATTTACTTTATAATATAATAATTTAAAGTAATTGTCATGAATCTTTTTTATGATCATCTAACATATATTGAAGTTCAAAAGATGAAAGATTTTTACTAAATTTCAATTATTATTAATTTAATCTTTGTTCTTTGTGTGATTCTGATAAAGTGATGTATTATAATTTTTATTAGTGTACAAAAATGAGATTTTATTAGAATTTAAAAAGTTGAAGTAAACATACATTTAAAATACTTTTTAATTTAAATATTTGTCTTCATTTTATATTTTTAAAAAATATTTTTAAATTTCATCAACTATGTAACACTAATATCTGCAATTAAATATTTTGACTCTCACGAAATTTTATTTGGTATTTTAATTTGAAATATATACAATTAAAATTTATTTCTAAATATTTGATAATATTATGTTTCATTTAACATACTTTTTTATTATTTTATAAAAATTAATTAATTGGTATTGAAATAATAAGAAAATGGGTATGAATATGATTACGAGTATATACCAATTATCCAATTGAGAAGGGATAAGATATAAATTTGAAACCCTTTGTTCTTGGGTATGAGAATGAAAACGATTTTTTTCTTTTTGCGTTCATATCTCCTATCTTATTTTGTATGTAGTATTGTTTTAAAAAAATAATTTTACCAATTTTATCTTTTAAATAATTTTATTTTTTAAAATTTAATGACTTTTTAAAATTAGAATAACTATTTATAATAATAAACTACTTACGAAATAAATAAAAAAACTATGAGTAATAAAATTGTAAAATTCAATTATATTTTATTTTAAAAAAAGACTTAATTACTTGGATTATACCTATTTGGGTTCGAAAATTTCAAAATGGTACCCACTTTGAACTTTGTCTCAATTTAGTACACAATTTTGATTATTGCATCAATGTAGTACCCTCCGTTAAGTGTTCACAAACGGCGTTAACTACCTTGCCACGTGTCAGCCTCTGGATTTTTTAATTTTTTTTAATTTTTAATTTTTTTTTTGAATTTAAAAAAAATAAAAATTTGCCACGTGTCAAATCCTTGATGTGACACGGGGCAAGGTATCGCCACGTGACAAGGTATCTGGCAAGTGTCATTGTCTTCCTTTCAACTTAGTCCCCACATGTGTCTATTTGTTTCAATTTAGTACCCATATATGTTTATTGGTTTCAATTTAGTACTCAATTTATTTGTTTCAATTTTGTCTAAATATTTTTTTACAAAATAGAGAAATATTGTATCTCCCTTAAGACCAAATTTATTATTTATATATATGTTATATTTATATTTGTTATTAAAAATGACTTACAAATATGTTATTCATGACTTTTACCATTAACTTTAATATAAATTTCAATACTTAATTTTATAACTCATTTTTAGTAACAAATATCAATATAACATTTATATAAATAATAAATTTTGGTCTTAAAAGAGATACAATATTTCTCCATTTAAAAAACAATATTTGAATAAAATTCAAACAAATAAATTGGGTACTAAATTGAAACAAATAAACATATATGGGTACTAAATTGAAACAAATAGACATATATGGGGACTAGGTTGAAATGAAGACAATGACACTTGGCAAGTACCTTGCCACGTGGCGATACCTTGCCATGTGTCACTAACAATGCCACGTGTCACATCAAAGATTTGACACGTGGTAAAAAAAATTTAAAAAAAATTACAAAATATTAAAAATTACAAAAAATTTAAAAAAAATTAAAAATCCAGAGGCTGACACGTGGCAAGGTAGTTAACGGAGTTTGTGAAGACTTAACGGAGGGTACTACATTGGTGCAATAATCAAAATTGGATACTAAATTGAGACAGTTCAAAGTGGGTACCATTTTGAAATTTTCGAACCAAAATGGGTATAATCCGAGTAATTAAGCCTTAAAAAAATAAACAGATTCACGTATCACTTGTACTTTTACTTATAATATGATATAACATGAAATATAATAGAAACAATGAAATAAATTATATACATTATTTTTTATTAACCCAAAAATGAAATAAATAAAGTGTGTAAAATTGCCGATTAAAATTAAAAATGTGAACTCTTAAATATAAAAACTAAATTGAGGAAATGAAGTTTAGAAAAAATGCAACTGAGTCTATTTTTAATTATCAATATTTAGAAGTTCAAAAGAAAAAGAAAGTTTAATTATGTTTAAGGTGCTTGGTAAATTCGGGATTTTTGAAATGGATCTGTGATCAATCTTTATAGTTGATTAAGTATTTAATAAATTTAAAACTTTTAATTGTATCCTTGCACGTTTAACTTTTTATGTGAAGTCAGTGATGTAACGATTAATGAGCTAATATGGTTATTATCTTGTCAATCATATGTAGTTTCATTATTTTATTATTTCAAAATTTTATAAATTATGATTTTATAATTTTATAATTTACAATTTTATGATTTTAAATTTTTTTATTTTTTCATTTTATAATTTTAAAATTTTATAATCTTAAAATTTTATGATTTTATAGGATGATGAGTATTGTCTAATTTCATCACCATGCATAATATATATTTGTACAAATTAAATTCGAATTAAATTTTGTACGCTCAACTTTTTGTTAAAATCGAAACTTTTAGCGATGTCAAAATGAGTTTCAACTCGTGAGCCAATCCGACTCACCACGGGTTCGAGCTGGGTTGGGTTGAGAAAATTTTGTTGACATGCGTAGCTTGAATGGTGTGTTACTTAAAGATTTGATGAAACTTTGTTGAAGTAACTTGAAGCCATTGCTTTGGAATCATGCCTACATTTAGGAAGTTATGGAGATTTGATGTTGCTCGAGTTGATCAAGCCTTATATGCATGCCCTCTATATGGATCAATCATGGCGAAAAAATTATAATTCTCTTTGTAGACAATTGAGCATTCATTAGATGTATAGGGTCTTTATTGTTTTTTAAATCTGTTGAAATATTTTTCAACAAGTTAAAATGTGTCTTTTAATCTGTTAAATGAATTTTTAACAAATTAAAAGGTTAGTTGTAGTAATCTTAAATTGTGACTTATTCAATAAGTTCATTTATTTTTTATCGACTGGTTTCACTTAAGTTAAGTGAAATCAAGCAATTGATTTGAATATCAACCTGTTAAATTTCGTAACAGTTTGACTATACGAGCTGTATTTTTCAAAAGAGAGGTAAGAAGACCATTTTTTGGCGTGAAATCATTTTGGAAACTTGGGAATTCTCTCCCTTTCGTGATCATACATATTGCAAAAACTGGTGAAGATTGATTTTTGATCAATTCTTGGAGCATTTTGCTTGGTGTTTGAAGCTTGGAGAAGGTGTTTGTGGTAGGCAGGGTTGTGCTACCACTGAGGTTTGATCTTTCTCAAGCTTTCTGTGTGTGCCTGGTGGTTTTCCAGGTCTGCAAGAGGTGTCTTATTGTGCTGGTGTGATTTTTGTGTGATTCAAGAGTCTTTTGTATGTGTTTTTGCATATTTTGAAAGTATAGGAGTGTAAACTTTGTAAATCTTTTGAAATAGTGCAAAGTCAGGCTCGAGTTGCCTTGACAAACTGGATGTAGCTCAGGTTTGAGTGAACCAGTATAAAAATCTTGTGCATTACTTTTTTCTCTAACCCTTCTCTCTTGCATTATCATTTAAAGTTTAAAGAATTGTGATCTAAACTATCTTTTTGACATTCTTGAGTGTTTTGGCATTATCTACAACTTTGATCATGTTTATATAACTCATTGGAACCTGTCTTGACTAATCTTTTACATTGATCTTGCTTTAAATCACAAATCTTCATTTTTTGTATTTTTTCCAGTATTTTAGTCGACTGTTTTTGTGATTCGATCGATTGATTATATCAATACTGCATCAGTTTAATAAAATCAATCGACTAACTCTGTTTTTGATCGGTTAAAATTGTACAGTCGAGAAGTGTTTGCATCCTTACTTGTTGGTTGGGTTGATTAAATTGAGGACATTTTTAAGCCTTTAAAGGTTACAAAAATTTTTAACAAGCCAATTCAAACACCCCCCACCCTTCTTGGCATTTCAACAATTTCAAAACTTACAAATTTCACTTTTTTTGAGGGTGGGTTGACCCACTTAACCCACCAACAGTTTTTTACAATTTTTAAATTCTTTTATTATAATTATTTACTACTTCTAATTATATAGGTTCACAATTTCATATTTTTTAAATACTATAATGTTGTTCTGTAATATTTGAATAGTTTGAATGTTTGATTTACTTGTTTGAGAAGTTATATATTTTAATACTTTAATCTTTAACTACTATCTTTATACTAATATTTCGAGAATTAAGTGAGCACATTAATTCCACCATTATAAAAAATAGATTCAGTCAATTCACTCCCATTACAATAATAAATATATAAAATAAATTAGAAAAAATAAAAATCGTAAGTGAGTCAACCCACTAACCCACCAACCGTGGTGGGTTTGACTTGGTTGCAAAGTTTTTGACTTACAACAAAAGTGAGTCAAGTTGGGTCGATCATTTTTTTGCTCAACCTGTGGTGAACCAACCTGTGTGAGTCGGATTGACTCACTTTGACACCATAAAAAATTTCTCGAACATTAATAATAGATATTGTCTAATTTCATCACCATGCATACGATGTATTTTGTATATTTGCATGGATTTAAATTAAAATTAAATTTTTATGAATGAATTTTGTACGCAAAATTTAAGCCTACAAGATATTTTAAGTGTATAAAACTTATTTGTACACACATCAATTCGAATCTAGGTTACAAATTAGATAATACTTCTCGATTTCTTTATAAAATTATAAAATTATAAAATCATAATTTATAAAATTTTAAAATAGTATACGAGTAAATGTAACGACAACTCAATAAAATCACATAACAATCATGTCATCTCTTTAACACTACATCGTTAAGTTAACATATTCAATTAAATAATTTAAGCGTGGAGACTCAAAGAAAAATTCCCAAATTTATGGATACTTAAATTATAATTAAGTATTAAAAGAATATATTAGTTTTAATTCTAAACAAATTTAGGGAGAGTAATAAAAATATAATAATAATAAATTAAGAGGAATAATACCCGAAAAAACGTCCTCCGTAGTTTAGGAGAAAATATAATAACAACAAACAGATTTATTCTGTTTGAGTGAAGGTTTCTCTTTCTTAAAACCCTCTGATTTCACTCCTCAACCTCAAATTCGGAATCCGTTCTCACCCTGCATCTCAATTGTTTGGTCGGTCACCGGTTGCTGACGTTGCTGGTTGCTGATCACCGTTTCTTTGTATGTTCCTATAATTTACTTAAATTGAATTTTGGCCATGCTTATTTGATCACACCCCGGCCTAGATTGTTTCTCCTCAAAATTGATCAGGACTTTAAAGTTTTCATCTTTTGCATACCTTTTTTTGTTCTCACTACCACCGAATGCGTTCTCACTACCGCTGAATGCTCTGCACTCACCTAAACATGTTTTGATCATCTTTGTGTCTTATAACTATAACAGGATAAGAATATGTGCATCATGCAGGTTTATGTTTCATGTATTGTTTGCATGTGTATGTATTGTTCTGATGGCTCGTTCCATAATATGAACATATTGAGAATTGGGTATTGCATGAATTATTCTTATTCCTTTCTTTCTCCTCGTTTTTGTTATTGTTTTTGTGTGTTGTTATTGACATTCCATCCGGAAGTAATTTACAATCACAATGAGTTCAAAGTTGTATTCTGGAAATATGAAATACAATCCCAAAGAGTTCAAAGTTGTATTCTGGGAAATATGAAATGTTTATATGGTAGGATGAAAATACTGTTTATATGGAAGTCAGAAAAGAATCTATGAAAATTTGAAACTTGGACGGAGGGTTGTATTGGTGCCTGTTTAATTGTCTTAACGATTTTTTATTTTCAAGCAAAAAAGGATGGTGGAATTTCACCTTTCAGATAAAGCTTTTTTTATCCTATTAATGTACGGAATATTTTTTGGTTCAAGGGAGGGTTTATAGCACATACTGCGCACATACTGCTCAAATCATGGGATTTGCGGCTGAATTTGAAGAATGGGATTGATTCCATTTTTTTTATGATAGGCATTAAAACTTTTTCCGTTGTTGTTGCAGTTTCATCTAGGATTGAAATGCTATTTTCACGAACCTGAGGATTCAAAGTTCTTGTCCTGGTACAGTGTTACAAGTTCGTGATGGATTTGAGGTTTAACAGTAATAAATGGGTTGGGAATATTTACCAGAAGTTTGAAGCAGTGTGCCACGAGGTGGATGATATTGTAGGACAGGTACTATTTCATTGTTTTTCTACTTTTCCTTTTGTTTGTCTTCCCTCCTCACCTTTGCCATATTTTGTAACTCGTATTTGAAACCTCAAAAGTAGAAAGACTTTATTTTTATCATTTAATTAATGCATTGCTATCCATGGGGAAGTTTAAAGAACTTCATTCTTCTGGTTGTCAAAGAACTTAAACGATTCAATTACAGATTTACACTTGTGGTTTGATCTTTGTTCATTCTCTTGTAGTTGTATAACATATCTTGAGGTTGGAAAAATTGCAATCTTTAAGTTTCTTTGTTATTTTCTCTTTATTTGTTGTTTTCAGGATGCTAAAAAATATCTTGAGAACCAGGTCCAGAATGTTGGAGATAGTGTGAAAAAGTTTTATTCTGGAGTTGTACATGAACTACTTCCCTTAGATTCATTGGCCAGTTCAAAATATGAAGATCATCTTCTGGTAGCTGAGACAAATAACATTGACTTTTCAGTAGATTCTGTTTGTAAAGATAATAATAAAGAAAGGGATGAGGAAAATCCCATCAATCATTATTATGTGGCATTTATGAATTCCAATGCCACTGATATTGCTGATCATAAGCAACATGGTGTTCCTGTCAAGAACATCCATGAATCGGGTTCAGTTTCCCTGGGGTTGGAAGGTTCTTGCATCACCAAGGAAGAAGTTGGTGTTGACTCAAGAGGAACTTCCGAGTCTAAGAAAGAAAACTTCCACATCAGCTTTGAAGAGGTTGCCATTGGTAGTGCTGATTATAATCAAGATGGTGTTCCTGTCAAGAACATCCCTGCATATCAAGAGAGTGATGAATCGTGCTCAGCTTCCCTGGAGTTGGAAGATTCTTACATCACTCAGGAAGAAGTTGGTGTTGACTCAAGAGGAACTTCTGAGTCTGAGAGAGAAAACTTCCACACCTGCTTTGAAGAGTTTGCTGTTGAGTCTGATCCTAAACCAATGAACTTGATGTCTCTTGGAGAGAAAGAATCCCTGGAATTCTCTATGCACAGTGAATCTTCTTCTTTTGACAGTGGATGGGAAGTTTCAATCAAAACAAAGGTTAACATATACATGAATGCAGAGAAAAACTCATGTCTGATTGCTGATGAAAATGCTATGAATTCATCCTCCTCCAAGGTGTGGAGTCCCCAGAGTCTTGATGAGGAAACTCCCATTAATTATTTTTGTTTGGCATTGCGCGATACTAATGCCATGGATATTGCTGATATTCAGAAAGTTGGTGTTCATACCAGGAACGTAAATCAAGTTAGTGATGAATCTTGCTCAGTTTCCCTAGAGGTGGAAGATTCTTACATTTCTCAGGAAGAGGTTGGTGATGACTCCAGAGGAACTTCTGTATCTACAAAAGAAAATATCCATACAAGCAGTGAAGTGGTTGCTCTTGAATCTGTTCCTAAACCATTGAACATGATGTCTGTTGGAGAGAAAGGACCCCTGGAATTCCCTATACACAGTGAACCATGTTTTGATTCTTTTGAAAGTGGATACAAAGTTTCAATCAGAACAAAGGATAACAGAGATGTGAATCCACGTCAAAATTCATGCTTGATTGTTGAAAAAAATGCTAGGAATTCATCCACATCCCAATTATTGAGTTCCCAGTCTCTCGATGAGAAAGAATCAACTAATGTCTCCTTGCTTAGGGAATCATCTAATGCTTACCAGAACACACATGGTATACTAGCTGAAGTTTCACCTGATGTTTCAGTGTCGAGTGAAAGGCCTATGACAAGGACAGAACCTTCATGCTCCAGTAGTTCCTATGAAAATGAATCTTGCAAAAGAAATCCAGGTGATGCTTCTCTGTGTGCTACTTCAGATAGTTTCGTTTTGCCTGTATGTTGTGAATCTTCCACCCATCCAGCTCGTGAAGTCATGGAACCTCAGGGTGGTCTCGTGTTCTCTGGTTTCTGTCAATCTATGGGATCAAAAGGTTGGCATCTCCAAATTTCTATTTATGAGAAATTTTTCTTTCATCTGTTGTATATTTCATGATCAATGAAATAATGTCTTTGGATAATTCATGTAGACTTGGGAATAGCATACATGTTGTTCTCAATATAGCGCTATAAGATGTTTGCCAGATGAGATATAGTTATATTAAACAATTGGGTCAAATAATATATTGACAAAATTTTGAGCTCCATCCAGATGAAATAAAATAAAAGATATCTGAATAACTTGCTTCACTATATGGCTTTTGGCTTTATGTTATCCACAGTTAAAGCCATCTGTGCCTTACTAAGTGTGTAAACCTGCTGTTTTTGCAAGTCTTATGGTTTATCCAAATCCAGGTACATAGTGTATCCACACAGATAATTACCATTTTCATTAGTTTCTTTTTTTTCATTATTTCATTTTTGTGTAAAATTCAATTAAAGTGAAGTAGACAAAAATATTTACCTTGTATATTACTTGAGAAAAATAACAATACGAACAGATTTTTTACTTAGGAATCTTATAATCAATGATAACATGTTTAATTTCATTTAAGTGTATTGTCTCCTATCTAATGTGACTTTTGCTTCTTCAGATAAATCACTGGTGTGTTCTCTTGAATCCTGCACGGAAGTCATTCAATTGAATGATGATCCGAAGGTTGACAAAAACTGTGTAAATGTGGACGATAGTGAACTGCATGCAGTTGCCTGTAGAACTCGAAAGCTTCGATCATATAAGGTATTTTCCTTGGCCTCTCTTCTTATGTTTTAATGTGTAAACTAAGTAGACATTGTATTTTTTGTGCTTTATCCTTAGTACAATTTAGTACTTACCAAGTAACACCACTGCTACTCTGCTACTCTTTAAAAGCTATAGTTATAATTTTTTTTTTGTGATATAGTAGTTGCTTTGACATATCTCCCTTGA
>Ga0209389_1000802_pt1 | contig 19998 bp, 17 predicted proteins | sample CowpearedBW_FD_187526 | JGI IMG/M metagenome (GOLD analysis project Ga0209389, IMG submission 187526) | Root nodule microbial communities of legume samples collected from California, USA - Cow pea red BW (SPAdes) (version 2) | ecosystem: Host-associated > Plants > Roots > Nodule | place: USA...
CTCGTTCCTATTCTGATTTTTCATGTTGGTTATATCTTCTGTTTGTCGAGACATTTAACTATTTCACTCTCTTTTCCTCTCATACGTTACTTCTAATTCCTATAATCTAGATGCCTCAATATTGCTATTTGTCATCCAAAAGATTCTATTGTATTTGACAATGTTCCAATGAGAGTAAAGGGATGAATATGAATTTCATATTCAATTGACTAAGAGAATGCAAAGATTAAAATAAAGTCAAAAAAGATATAATATTCACTATAAAATAAAGTTAACAAACATGATAAAAAAAAATGTAATGAAAATAAACATACAACTTATAATACAAAAACAATTTGTGTCTTTCTCATACTCTAACTTAACAACATAATAATAAGCAAGTTAGTTTTGCTAACTAATTTTCTTTCCTAAGATGAAAGTCATAGATAACTTTTTTTTTTAAAAATTATTTATTTATTTTTATGTCTTTAGGGATCTAAAAGTGGGATCCACTTTCAAGAATAAAATGGATATTCTACTGATAATTTAAAAATAATATTATTTATATAATTATATAATTAAAAATAAGGAAGATTTTTTAATATGGTGATCAATTTTCCAACCACACGCCAAATGTGTTTTATTGTATATATAAACTACATTTAATATTATAATGATATATAATTTATATAATTAGATAAAGTATGTCATTATTTTTCCAAGTTTAAATTTAATAGATGTTTTGTAGCTATTTAAAAATATTTTGTATTTAATAAAATGTTGCTATTGGTAATCTCTCTTGGAACATACCTGATACTACTCAATCTGCCACTAGCGAGGGTTTCCGAAGATGACGACGATACGCAGATTCTGCTGCAACGATCTTCTACGCTTTGCCTCCGTCAATCTTGACCATCTCACCGAAACCGTAAGCGTTTCTTCGGTCCATTTCCATTCAATACGATACTGAATTTGTTGGTGCTTGGTTTAATTGTTTTTCTGGTTTCAGTTCAACATGTCCTTCTACATGACCTATCTTGCAAGATGGCCAGACTATTTTCATGTTGCTGAAGGTCCTGGAAATCAAATAATGGGTTACAGTGAGTCTTTGCCTTTGCTTTTTCACTCACCTGAATCACTTTATGCAATAGCTACCTAGGTTGATTTCATTTTCAAAATGAAAAATCTCGCAAAATTGAAGCAAGAAAGTAACACAAGGTGATGAATGTTGCTCTCAATGGCTTATTGGTGGCACGAATGATGGTTTAAGCACTAGCACGGGTTCAAGAATGACAATGTAGTTCACATTTTGTAGTTGTTCTAAAACATGATAATGACAATTCAGATGCCTTCTGTTGCTTGCACTGGCTAATTCAATGTAGTTTTAAGTCTGCCTTAGTCTGAACAATGTGTCGAATTATGGATCAAGTCGCATGACAGAGGAATGCTAATGCTAGTATTATTGATGTAGTTATGGGTAAAGTAGAGGGGCAAGGAGAGTCTTGGCATGGTCATGTAACTGCAGTAACAGTTGCTCCAGAGTATCGCAGGCAGCAGTTAGCCAAGAAACTTATGAATCTGCTGGAAGACATCAGTGACAACATGTAAGTCATGCATATGTTTGATTTCTTTAATATTCAAGTTTCTGGAACTTTCCTTGTCCTCTTTGCACGATCTTATTTGAATTTTCTTTTCCTGGTAGTTTTCTGGTAAATTGTGTGTACTCCGTAAACATGATGCATAATCTTTCTCTTCTTGAAAATGCAAGAAATTTACTGGAAATAGCTGCATTTTTAGCTTAGGTTCATGTATTTTTTGGATTAATATACCTAGGAAGTTGCTTGTGTATTTTTTCTTGTTAATATAACATATATTCAATTCAGAAGTCCGTGTATGTGTGTAAATATATCTAATAATATAACATCAAATATATAAAATATGCGAACATTTCACAAATTTTAGCCCTTCCAAATAATCAAATTTCTACTTATCACTTAAAATAGGTGGTAATTCAATAGTTAGTTGAATCTTATGCAATGTTGTCTTCTCTTGGAATTGAGTTTGTGGAAATCACAAGAGATGGAGGCTAGGTGGAAGAAGTGGTTGTAATTTGCCTTGTCACCCTTAAGTCATGTGTTTCTCCCTTTCTTTATGATATCTTAGAGAGAAGGAACTAACATCTCTAAGTCCAAAATCCTGAGCAAAATTTTGGGAGAGAGTATAAAAAAATATCTTCAGTTAAAGGCTCCCAAGCAGTCTTAGTTGTCTTTTGACACTACTTTGATGATAGTCAAAATCTACAGAGAATTGATTAAAGTGCCCCTAATCATATTATTCTCCTACACATGTTCTCCAAGATGTCATAATTTTAATAAGGTTGCTTCCTAAGGAATTTGTCATGTGGTTCCCTCTTCCCTATTAAGTTTGAGATCTGTTTTGTTCATACCCCACTATCCTTTTAATCTAATCCCTCTTAGTCAATTAACACACTTTCTTAATTTAGGAATATTTGATATTGATTTCTTTGTTATAAGAGGACATGGTACGAGTTGGATGATTGACGTAGAATATGAATCCCATGCCCTTTACTATCTTCAATCAACTACTTTCCTGTCATGTGCTGCTGCTGCATCACCAAAGCATTTTCAAGAATGTTTTGGTTATCCAAAATTTTCGAATATAAAAAACTTGTTCCAGGTCTTGAATCCCCTCCCCTAACACTTAGTTATGTCAAATGGGCAAGCATGTTAGCTTTTTCAAAAACAAATTGAAAGCCGGCACAATTCTGCTTTCTGTACTTTTCATCCAGATATATGGGGACCAAGTCGTGTATCTTGACTTCAAACATTGTCAGTTTTATTCATAAATTCTCTTGGGTGATTTTATAGAAAGAACAATATTTGTTCTGTCAATTTATTTTTTATAATTAGAACAAAACTCAATTTGGAAAAGGAATTAAAATTCTTCAAAATGACATTGCTACATAATACCTTTTTTTACATCTCATATTTCTATCTACAGACAGAGGGTATCTTACATCAATCCACTTATCCTCAAACTTTGTTATTTATTGCAAATGTTCCTGTTTTTATTGGGGTATTGTAGTTCTATCTATTGGTTTTCCCTTCTATTTTAGTTTCTAAAGAATCATTGATTCATGTTGCTTGTGTCTTTGAATGCATTTGTTTTGTTTATGATGCTTCTCCACGTTTTTTATTAGCTTGCTGATCATATGTATTTTTTCTTGGATATTCCAGACTTTAAAAAGGATAGTATCATTATTCTCTAGCAAATAAATGTAACCAAAATTCTGTATATGTCACATTCTTTCAAGAAACTCCATTTTCCTCTTCTTCCTTGAACGAGTGCAGCCTTATTCTTCATGTGCTCCCATTCCATAGTCTGGTCCAGTATTATCTCTGTATAGTAATCATCTATTCATGAAGGGTTTCATTATGTTTCTCCAACCAATGTTCAAACTCAGTCATCCAACCACCTATAGTACTAGTGTTGAGAATGAGTTGTTGGTCTAACATTACATAAAGAATCAAGTGGTCATGTCCTATTCAACCAACCTGCTATGGAACTTCCTCATCCAAATTTTGATTCTGCACATGCTCTTAGAAAAAGGTATTTGATCCACCCTAAATCCTCATCCCATTCTATCTACAAAAGTTTTTACGCCATCATTGTACGTCTCCTCCATACTTCTCATTTATATCTTCTATCACAGTTCAAAAGATGTTTGTTGGGATGGAAACAAGTTATCATTTATAAAATATTGGCTTTTTGAGTGCATTGATAATTGGAAGTTATTCTCTTTTTGGAGGATAGATGTTGATTGCAAATTGGTGTATGCTATTAAAGTTAGTCCAAATGGAGAAGTTAATCAACTTGAGGTTACAATAGTTGCTACAAGGTAACACCCATATATATGGTTTTGACTATGGGTTCTATTACATCGTTGGACATTAAAATTGCATTTCTTCAAGGGGAACTAGAAGAAGAATTTTGTATTGAACTACCACTTGACTTTAGAGGGAATTTGGTTTTGTTTGTGAACTTCAATGTTCTCTTTATGGGCTAAACAGTCTGAACGAGCTTGGTTTGGGAAGTTTAATTCCATTGTTCAAAATTTTCTATTAGAACACTATGAAGCATATAATCCATTCTTCTATTATGACAGCTTTTATAAAGCTGTTTATTGCTGTATCTAGAGGGATCTAGGCTGTATCCTATTCACTGTTTTGTACCTTTTTTATTCTCAAATATATAAAATATGTGCATCAGCGGAGTAACTTGAACCCGCTGATTTTCTACTGATTGTCTCCTAAACTTTCAAGTTGGTAACAGAGTGTGCACAATCCTGCTCTGTAGTCATCTCTGCCACCAGATACCATCATATCCTGTTGGTGCCACTGTCAGCTGGTGGCCATTTCTTCTGACGAGTTTAGGGCTAGATGCTTCTGGTCCGATGGTCACTGGTCCAAACGCACTGTCACATGCCATATTTCAGGTCTGCCCTTCTAAGTGCATGCAAGTCATGCGCCAGTTATCTGATATCCTAACGTCACCATTCATGCACAGTACTTGCTTTAGCTCTGCAGAGTCGTCCCAAGCCACGTCTTTGTCTTTTTCATATGTGGTGAGTTTTGGGTCCGCAATACATGTCTTGTTTGGTCTCTCTTTCCGGTTTTATGCTCTTGGCAGCTACTGGTCCTATTCTTTCCTTTTATTGAACTCCCAACATTACCACTGAGAAGCTCAATGGTAAAAGCTGTTTATCATGGTTTGCCTCTGTGGAACTTTGGTTCCTTGGTCAGGGTTACTGTGATAATTTGGAAAAGAAACAGTGAATGAACTGCAGAGAGTGCTCAGTGAAAGAAACTTGGTTTTCAATTGTGTGCCGTGTTATGACAGTCAGTAGAACCAAACGTTTTGGGAACTCAAGTAATCTTCAAATTTTATTTTATTTTTTTCCGAAGAAGGTCCAAAACATCTATGCAAGTGACATTCTGTGCTTGTTTGAACTTGCTCAAAAGTTAGCTTCTCTCAAAAAAGCTAGTCAGGATACGGTTTCTCTTGTTAAAGCTCAAGTTGCAGTGGAAGAGTTAATAATGTTCTTGGATGATGATTCACTGGAAGGAAGGAATGAGAAAGAAGCTTGATAAATTGTTCATGGTGCTGATTCTATGAACTTTGGAAGGAATAGGAAAGAAACTTGATAGATTGTGACCAACACCAACTGGTCATGAATTCCCTCAATGGATGACCTGATTATGGTTTTGTTTGTTGTTGAAGCTGATGTTGCACTGGAAGAGTTAAGAATGTTCTTGGACGATGATTCATTGGAAAGAATGAGAGAAAAACTTGATATATTGTGTGAGGTGCTGATTCTATTAACTTTGGAAGGAATGACAAATAGACTTGATAGATTTGACCAACTCCTAACTGGTCATGAAATTCCCTCAATGGACATTGTGATTATTAGACATCTCCATGTTCCCATTGAAGTGAAAACAGAAAACGCATTTGGGGAAACTCACAATCACAAATCTTGAGAGACATAGAAGATTATTGGGTAAACTCATTTAACTCACAATCACAAGACCTGATCTTTCATTTGCTGTTAGAGTTGTTAGTCAATTTATGCAGGACCCTCATGTTTACCATTGGAATATTGTTGTACACATTCTTAAATATATCAAAAAGGCTCCCAAATAAGGATTGTTTTGTGAGGATAAGGGAGACCATCAAACCTTTGGATACTATGATCCTAATTGGGCGGCATGTTCTATACACAAACACTCTACTGCTGGACACTATGTATCCACTATTGGAAATTCGATATCTTGGAAGAGTAAGTAACAAAATGTTGCCTATATATAGAGTCATGGTCTAGGTTAAAATTTTTGTGAAACTCAGCAAATGAAACTATATTGTGACAATAAGGCAGCCATGTTGCCTCGAAGGTGTTTCATGAGAGAACAAAACATTAAGATATGAACTGTTATTTTGTTGTAGACAAGTTGTTATATAAGGAGATTTGTACTAAATTCATTAACTCTAGTGATTAACTTGTAGATATTTTAACTAAGTCCTTGAGAGAACCCTAAATTCAATTTATTTGTTTCAAGCTTGATGCATATGATATATATGTTTCAGCTCGAGGGGAGTAATAAGGTAGTTGTTTATTATCTACTGTGACAGCTTTTATAAAGCTTATATTTGCTGCATCTAGAGAGGTCTATGCTGTAACCTGTTCATTGTTTTCTACCTATTTCAGTCTCAAATATATATAAAATATGTGCATCATTGGAGTAACTTGAACAGACTGATTTTCTCCTAAACTCAAGCGCGTTTACTTTGTTGTTTATGTTGATGACCATAGTCATTGAATGTTATGACAGTGTAAAAAAAATTCTTAACCGACAAAGCACTTGTACAATCAAAGATCTTCAAAATTTTAAAATACTTTTCTCATAGTGAATTGACTCAGTCAAGGGATGGAATCACTGTTTCCTGAAAAGATGTAAGCATTAGACATACTTAGAGTAGAGGTATGTTAGATAATAGACCCATTGATGATAGTCCCACGGATGGAAATCACAAATTGTTACCTAGTCATGGTTAACCTTATTCAGATCTTGAGAGATATCAAGGTATTGGTTTAAAAGTTCATCTGTTGCAAAATTACTTGACCTCACATTTATTTTCAGTTGGACTAGTTAGTCAATATATGCAATCTACAAGCACCCGTGATTTTTTTTTTTGGACTAACTCCTTCAAGGATTGAAGTTTTGTGACATCTAGCAGGGAAAGCAGTATGTGAATATTAAACAGTCGATATAGAAATTGATATTCCTTTTGTTTGAGGAAAGGTTCTGACAAGAAATAATTACTTAACCTGTTATTTCAAGTGATCAACATGCATGTCTCTTGACAGAAATCTTTAAGGGGACCTCGAACTCAATATACTTGTTCCGAGCTTGGAACATTCAACTTATATGCTCCAACTCGGGGGATTGTTGGAAACTGCAGCAAATCTATTGGAAATAACTGCATTTAAGCTTAGTTTCTTGTGTTATTTAAATTCATGCGCTTAGGAAATTGCATCTGTATTTATTCCCCTTGTAAATACAATATGTAATGAATTCAGATATGACTTTTCTTGTGCCCATTACATCTATAGTTTTGTCTGGGCTGGATAAGTTATTTTTATTTGCATATTCGATCAAGATTATATTTATGTATTTTGAGTTCCAAAATCACAAGTTTCTTAGTTCAAATCCTAAAATCTCCACTTCTTTAACATTGTGACTTTCCTTTTACCCGTTGCATGAATAGTTTTGACTTGACTGGATAAGTTATTTTTATTTGCATATTCGATCAGGATTATATTTATGTATTTTCTGAGTGCTAAAATCACAACTTTCTTAGTTCAAATCCTAAAATCTCCACTTCTCTAACATTGTGACTTTTCTTTTACCCGTTGCATGAATAGTTTTGACTTGACTGATAAGTTATTTTTATTTGCATATTTTATAGAAGACAAAATGGAGCAGTGATTAGGGTAATTTTTGGTGTGGGGGGGTTGCACTCTGGGTAATAAGACCCATGGATGGATACTAGTTGTAGGAGACTAGGCCATCTCCAATGCAAGGGGCCTTACCTAGCTTTTGTTTTACTTAAGTGGGTCTTACGTTGCCACGTAATTCTAAGACCTTTTTTCAAATTTTGCTCTAATGCAAGGTTCTTATAAGATCCATATTTTTATAATTTTTTATTTACACTTCAGTTTTATACAAGTTAAAACAATAATTTATTACATTTTGTTCAGATTGCGAAATATTTTCTTAGTCCTAAGACCCAAGATCTTATTTAAGATCCTTTCCATGCCACCTCTACATGCCCCCAAGGAGATTTCTTATAAGACCTAAGTCTTAAACCTAAGACCCTGGCTATGACTATTGCATTGGAAATATCCTTAATGACATTATGTTTGTGTGGATGTCTTGCCTTGTATTAAATAGGAATGTGAATTTTGCAGTGACAAGGCTTACTTTGTTGATCTCTTTGTGAGAGCATCAAATGCGCCAGCCATCAAGATGTATGATAAGGTAATGTTTATACGAATTTAGTTTTACAACTTAGACCTTCCATTTCTTTCTTATGTGTTTAATTGTTCTAAAGTGGTTTCTTAGATATATAGAAGGATATGTAGATCTCTCTGGCTGTTACTTTTATACTCCTTGTTTACTTGTTTTATGAGCTGGTAGGATATGTAGATCTCTCTTTCACTATATTATTTTTTCTTTTAACAAATAAAACAATTGGAATAAGGGAATAAATGATTGCACACTAAGCTTTTATTTTGTTATAATTATAAAATTAAGGAACCTATCCCCTGTATAATCAAGAATATTAAGATTTATATATGTATAATTAGAAACATTTTTATGTATTCCCATATTTATAGTATTGATTCCTTTTCTCAATATAAATAAATAATTTGTGTTGTCTCAAAAGCACACAATTTCAACACAATGTTTCTCTCTTTTTTAGAGTTTAACATGGTATATCTACAGCTTTTTTCAAAATTGCGTTGACCTAGTATCTCCAGTGGATTTCTTTTTGCAAAACCTTTCACCTAGGTCTGCATTCACTAATTTGGCGCCACATACAAGAAGTTTTGGGTTGCACCTTACCAATCTATCAACCGTCAACGCATGCCACTCATCCCCCTGTGGTCCGATCTGATCTACTATTCCCTCTCAGCTTATTTTCTTTTTCTTTCAAACTTTCAGGAAAATGAATGTCTTCCAAACACTATATCAACCTCAAGAACAAGTTTTTCCTTCTTTCCTGACCATATTGTTTTGGTTTACAAATCCCATCTCATTATCACTGTTGTTGAATCCATTCCTTTTCCTACAAAAAATTTAGAACAATGTACTTATTAAATCCACTATTCATACCTCACTCAAACTCAGTTTTTGTCTTGGGACGTGTGCATCAATTTGGAGCGAGGTTCGTTCCCTTTGTACAAATAACACATGGCATCTATATGATGTGTGCCAAGATATCTTAACACTTCTTGCCCCATGAAATTTTGGGGGTCGTATGTCTACTTTTCTTGGGCGGATTCATCTTGCCTTTCATGACTTTAATGAGCTCCACCATCTGCAGATGTGAAGAAGGAACTTGAGAACCACATTACGAACTTTATGACCTTGGACTTGTATGGCTTGTCACAAGAATATGTTGCTACCCCGTGATCAGATTTTTGGGATTGCCAATAAACCCTACTACATATTATTCGTGCTCCGATGTGTTCCTCAGAAAATAAACACGGAGACACATACTTCGTCTATACAGGAGAACAGTTCCTTTGCATCGCAGAATAATTATGGACACTCTCACAAGGTAATTCTAAAAGTTGTCCAAAATGTGAACATAGGATATAAACATTTGACAGGTGTTGGAAGTTCCATTGGAAACCCTCTCGTTCACACAATATTGCCCAAACATCTATTGTTGAGTCACTTTTTGTTCCTGCACTATTGATTGATCTATCTTCGACAACATTTAAAGAATTTATCAAATTGTGGGCAACATGCCAATCGACTGGTAACACTGCTTCAATGGCACTAGTAATTCATCTGTTTGTCTATGTCAATCTCCTCTCATTGGTCCTTGGGTCATTGACTCTAGTGCAACCAATCACATATAGTAATTGTTCTCTTGTCTCTTCCTTTACTATTGTCATCAATTTTCCTTTTATAACTGTTGCCAATGGTTCACAGACATAAGCTTGCGACATTAGTACTACCTAACCTCCCATTTCCCTTGTTGTCTCTTATCTTTATATTCACAATTCTCCATTTAATTTAATATTTATTACCTGATTGACCCAATCCCATGATACTATCTCTCTCCATCACCATTGGTATGTGCATAGATAATCCTCTAATGATGATTCATGCACAATTAGGACATCTTGGGTTGACAAAATTGCAAAAGATGGTGTTAAGTTGCAAATATTTGTCTACTGTGAATCGTGAGCTATGTCAGTTAGAAAAAATATTCATTGTTCTTTTGTTGATAGCCTTCATAAATGAGCTTCATCTTCTCTTTCGTTAGTTTACTTTGATATTTGGGATCCTTCTTGTATTGTTACCTTTATTGATGATTATTGTAGATGTCCTTGGATTTGCTTAATGAAGAATCAAAAGGAAGTGTTTGCTATATTTCAAATTTTTATAACAAAATCTAAGCACAATTTGGTGTATCCATTCATGATTTTCATGGTGTATCTAGCAATTCATGGCATCTAGTGATATCCTTCATCAAATAGCATCCTTGTATTCCTTTACAAAATGGAGTAGCTGAATGCAAAATCAAATATCTTATTAAAACTACTCGGCACTTCTTTAGTCATCTTCCCTTGTCACTTTTGGGGGAGATGTTGTCCTTATTTCCTTATTGAATGCCATCATTTGTACTCAATGATTTGGCAACCCACTCTATTTTTTTTTTCTGCATTCCCCACATGTTTTGTACATAATCTTACACTTGCTTGTGATAAACTTTCTCCCCTATCATTCAAATGTGTTTTTTTGGGATTTGACGTCTTTCTTTGAAACTACTCCATATTACACAACTATTTTATTCTAATAGCAACATATGTAGTCACTTTCCCACCATGCCAAACTTCCTTCATCACCACCAAATGACTGCCATAACTTGAGATACTTCTTTAGCACCACTTCAAGTATATCAACATACCTATTGAAATTCTAGTACGGGATCCATCTTTGTTAGTGATATAATGGAGGTCATGTATGATCCTACTTAAACTAAGACCTTTTGATTTCTCAATCAAAACTACATCATATACAAAAGCATGCAATTAGGGATAGTCTTTTGAATGTCCAAGATTAGATTAGAAAACAAAATTATGTCATCCACAAAAAATATGCAATTAGGGATTATATTTTGAATGCACCGGGCATCCAAAGCTAGATTAAAAATGTAGGGTGTTAAGGCTGAGTTTCGAAGTAATCCTATCTCCATAAGATTAGTTTTTCCTCTTGAAGTTTTCACTTTTCATCTCTTGTAGATCATACGTGTCATGCATAGCCCTAATATAAGTCATGCTAAAGTAGGTGATGTATGTGATATAGGAGATATATAGATATATAGATTAATTATATCAATAGTTTAGAAATATGATGTCTTTTATATCTTGGGATAGGGGATTGCCATATGTTGGATTAGGGTTTATTTCTTACATTAGGATTTCTTTAGTCTTAAGATTGGAGTTACTAACTAACTACTTTACTGGTTGACATCATAGCTTGGCTATGTGATTTATCGACGGGTGCTACGGTACTATTCTGGGGAAGAAGATGGTTTAGGTATGCTTTTAAATTCTTGGTTTTCATTTTTGCTTCTACTCTGTTTTAACAAAACACATACCGTTATTTATCCATTATCATTTTATGCTTTGTTTTTAGATATGAGGAAGGCTTTGTCTCGTGATGTTGAAAAGAAGTCCGTTATCCCTCTTAAACGGCCAGTGACTCCTGATGAATTAGAGTATGACTAAATGTGCTTTCATGCAGCTCTGTTGCATGAGCTTATTGTGTCTTAAAGCTAATTATATATCTGTTTGGAATTTATGCTAATTTATTTATATTTGTTTAATCATCGGAGTTAATAACCAGTTACATATTTCAAAATTGAAGTAGTGGGATGTAATCTGTTAAAAGTTAATCTTGCTCTACTAGAATTTTGACATATCTTAGAAGTAATCCCTGTTTCTACTTTGATAGTTTGTCAACTTCAAAGGAATTGATCATATATTGGAACTTGGAAGGCTTAGTAAATATAAAATTATCCTAAAAGATAATCCAGCTTGTAACACGAATAAGATTCTTAGGCCAATATGTCATCAGTCTTCGGTAGTTTTGGTTAGTGCTGCATTTACTTTTTTTTTTTTTTTTTTTTATTATTGAAATCTCGTATTATATCCTTTATGTTATAGTTACATAACACTTGCCCATGTCATTTCATTAGATTAAAACTATCAAATCAATGAGACTAATTTCATCTGTTCTTCTCTCTAGAATTTTTTGACTTCGTGGCTTTCTGGTTTTTCCATCTATACCTGCCTCAAGGGTCCTTTAGGCAGAGTCGGAATCCAATCCATATTTAGAAAGAAAATAATCTTCGACTTCTGCTTTTGCTGTTGACACTACTGGATAGTTTCACTCATACTTGGTTTGGAATAGAAATTGATCCATGACCTATACTTTATCTTTACATTATCCTTTTGGTTTTTGGTACAGAATCTCGTCATCACGTTCTTATCCCTTGGGTTATGGTCGACTAGTATATTGATTACGCATTTGCTGATAGTGGACGAAGAATATTAGAAAGACTATCGTGACATTACAATGATCAGGAAATTTCAGGACTTAAAATGCACATTTGTGGGTATATTCCAATGTAATGCCCTTGCACACACAAACCGATTGAAAAGGAATATATACTGTGAATCTATTTGAAGTCAGACTGTTTAGCCTGGCCGTTGGCAGTAGTTGCATTGGTGGGCTTACTGTTCAGGGTTTAGTGCTAGTTGTGGGTCACATACAAAACTAGATGCCTATTTGGATTAGGTGATAATTCGAAGCTTCAAGATCCATTGTCCATTGTCACAAGCGTAAAATGATTAAGCTGCCTGAAATAATTTCTTGAAGCTCTTCATATGAATGGTACAGGCAAATCTAGGACATCTTCCTTTTATGAGCTGGTGATCGGCAAGTAAATACTGGGCACCATCAATCTTTCTGATATTAACAGCAAAACGTTGGAGTTAAAAGGCAGAGATTTAGATTTTCACATGGTACAACGGAATAACATAGTCTAAAATTGTTGCATATTAGAAAAGGTGTACCCAGAAAAGACTCACTTAACCTCTTCCGTACCTTTTTTTTTCTCTAAGAAATTAATTGGCGGACCAATCAATTGCATTGCATGTACGATGAACAGTACACCTGTACTATATAAGCGACCCGGCCACTTGTTTACATTTTTAGGCCTACAAGACATGTTTTTAGTCGTTTCATTGTGCATACGGTTCTTGACAATTGACAAATAACCTGTCCAACTGTGTTATATAGATGCGCAAGGATTATATTGAATGTCAATGAACAGTGAAACTGTGCCATACTGGTGGAGTCCACTTTTACTTTGTTCGATCCACCGGACACATTTGAGTCGTTCCATCATACACAGCCTCTTGATAAATAAACAAATTGGATGAGTCATGCCTTCCAGATTTTCTCATCTTTTAAGATCAAAGTATTATTCATCCAAGAAAACCACTTTTTATTCAGATGGGAGGATGCTTTGGATGAGATAGGGATTTCCTCCTTCAAAGACATTATTGGGCTCATAATCTAGGTAGTGGTACTGTTGGAGCAGTGGTCTAAATTACATCTGAAGACAAGTTTTGTTTCACATGAGTCTTCAGTGGATCAAACAATCCATCGGTTATGTGGTCCACTAAAATTCCCCCCCTTTTCGTGTTCTTAGGTAGAAGTGTAGACATATTTTTTAACTCATCTCATGGCTTAAGAACCCAAAAGGGATTAAAAAAAACTCCAAATTTTCCTTGTGTCTGCATCCTCCTATTCAGAGATGTTGGTGGACCAAGGTACCTGAGATTGGTTAAGTAAAAGGTGCCTGATATTGCTGGACCAGCTAGTGAGAGAAGGCAACAATAGACAAAGATGGGTCAGTACCGCCTGTATGTTTCCTGCTCACACAACATCTAAACAGGCTAGAAAGGAGTTGGAGAAGAGAAGATAAATGAAAAGATGAGGTAGAAAAAAAGTGTTGGGAAAAACTAAAAAGAGAGAACAATGAAGGGTTAAACTGAGTAGTGGTGAATTGACCATTCAAAAAAAGTAGTGGTGGGCACGTGCCTTATGTCCATCGTGGGATATATTGTACCAAAACCAAAGATTGAAGAAAGTGACAGTGTGTGGGTTGAGGGGCATTACCAAAATGGGTTACACTCCAAACACTATCACTCCCCCACTTTTCCATCTAGATACTGATATGATGTCAAATCTGAGGATTCTTCTTCTTCTCTGGTTGAAACCTCCACCTCTATCTCTTTGTCTTCTTCACAATCTCTCTACAGGCAGCTGATTTTCCATGGCAAACACATGCAGGCCTCATGATGCCACCCATAAATTGCTGTGTGTGTCATGTGTGATCAAGTTGGGGATAGACTTGAACTAGGATTATGGGGACCTCACATCCATGTGTGCTCAACTATATGCTTGCCATATCAAGATACTGAGCCCACAATCTTGTCACCTTCGAGGGCATTTCACTTTAGGTGAGTGATTAGAATGGACGACCAAGTGGAGCCCCGACTTCTCTGTGTGCTACATCTTCGCATGCTTCATTGGCTTCTCTCTTTCACATCTCACTTGTGTCTTCTAAAATCTTTAACCTTTATGGGAATACCTTTTCACCTATTTTATTTTATCTTTCGCACACTCTCATGCAACAACAACTACATTACAATAACACACTGTTTAGCATTTCCACTGAATACCAATTTAAATACTCTATTCTTACCTCATATTATTGTCTTTTAATCACAGTTTCAATTGGATTAAAATAATGTTCAAATATTTTTTTTTATATAATATCACAATAGTTATAAATTTATATTCTTCTGATTTCAACGTGATAGTGATGTATCTCTCAAGTGTCAATTTGTGAAATTCGTATTATCTTGTTTCAAACACAACTCTTGTAATTTACGTCTCACGTAGTGTTAAAATAAGTCATGGCTTGAGTGTAGTAGTAGGAAAAGATAAATGTTTATTAAGTTTCCACACATTTTATTTTAATATATAAGCCACCATGGGTCCTCTCTCTCTCCGTCGTCTTTGCCCTCCCTATCCTGCAGGTAACTAGGGTTTGTCAGAGACCACAACGTGAGTTATTTTGGTGACTATGTGCTCACTGGAAGCGTTGTGGTATCTAGCCCTAGCGTGGTGAGAATTTGGTTCCCTGTATGAGTTAAAAATTGTCTCTGACGACGACACATGACGAAGAGCATACGAGGATCTTCTGCGCGCACACACATGCACCAAAAGGCTGCTGCTGGTGCACTACTCCAGACTGTATGACACACTTTACAGAATCCAAAGCTTAAAACAGTTCAATATTTCAAAAGATTGTGTCTATTGTAACTATGACCTAATTTTAAAGATTTACGACTGTTTTTTTTATCATTAGTAATATATAATATATTAGAGTAATCGGAGCGTTTTAACCTTGTACACAAAACATAAAAAGGAAAAAAATAAAATACAAGACAAATTATGTAGTAGAAAATCAAGTGAACCGACTTAAGAAATATACATACTTCTAAAATAAAAATAAAAAAACAACATTGAGCATAAATTTTTTAAATATTTTGTGTTTTTTTAGACAACTTTTGTTTGAAGTGATATTAATGTAACTTTTAAAATTTCAATAAATAATATAATTATTAGACCATGTAATTTTTAAGAGTGATCCACTTCGTATTCTAGAAAAAGATTAACAAATTCTTCACTTAATAAGACATTTACCTGCAAGCTCGGAACATCGTACATAAAACACGTTTTATTGAGTGGAATACACCACGAGCTGTGGACTCAATCCTAGAAATAAAGAAAACTTTACTTTGACTACTATTTTTCATATCTGAAATCCATTGGACCAAAAGTAAAATAAGATATCACATTCCGCATCTCTCGGATGCCAAATAGTACCTTTGCAGCAATGAATGCAACATCATGGTCAAAAAGATTTTTATTCCAATTTATTTTTCTGTCCAACCTATTAGGTTATTAAGTCATACTAATTTTAATAGTTTTAAATAAAAAGCAACTCTAAGTACTCCGAAAAAGTTCTTTTAATATGATAACTTACTAACTTGAAAAAACAAATTATCTCAACCAATTGTATAGTAAAGGGAAAACAAAAAATTATTAGATGATTTCATATCAAATAAAGTCCGTTTAAATTTTAAATACTTTTTTCATTAGTTTGTTTGCTAACTAAAATATAATATTTCATTATTAGAATGAAATAGTAAAAGCTTATGAAAAATGGTTTTCAAAAGATAACTTTCTTATATATTTTTCACTTTTTTATTGCCTTGTATGAATATTTATCTGAAATTGATTTATTAATGGTAAATTTAATCATTACCGCTTTTATAATTAAACTTTACCCATTGGAACTTTTTATTTTATAATAAATTTCACTTAAATAATTTTATTTTTCAAAATAATTAGTCAGTACAATAAATGTTGATATATTTTAGTTTTAGTACAATATATTAAAATAATAACTTTATTGTTGTTAATTGAGGTAAACTAAATATATATTTCTTCTTTAAGAATTATTTAAAATAATATTAATATCAACTAACATTAAACAAAATCACTAAGAATTTTAAATTTATATAAAAAAAAGTAAATAAAATGATACCTTGAGAGAATGATTAAAGATCAAATATTCAATTATCTCGACCGACTATTTATTTAAATTTGTTTTTGAAATATTTGAAAAAGACAAAGATGTGGGGAGACAAGAAGAGAAAGAGTGGTTCTGATGGCTTTAACACTACCCAAAGGCCAGAATTTAACATGGCTGGATTTGCGGCTACTCTACGGCGGTGGATTCGGAATTTTTTTTACTGATGTTAGCGTTGAAATAATCCATCTTCGTTATGCTTTCTATGTTTTCTTCTCCACCATCGACTCTCAGAACAAGGTGGCTATATGGGTGGAGAAGTTGACGCTTCCAAAAACATCTTCCTGTTTCGTTTTCTTAACATCACAAACCAAACAAACTACAAATAATCTTCCCTTTGCTTTCTCATACGTTGCTTTCCACATTTCCAGTTATGTCCACGAAAAACCCGGAAACATATTCATCATCAAACACAGGTTGCATTCATTACACTTCGATTATTGATAGAACTTTCTTTCATACAATTCATTCCGACATCAAACTACGCATCATTACGAACTATAACAACACATTCCAAAGTTCAATTGCAAGTGTTTGAATGTCAGATAAATTACTAATATTGAGCCTGAATTCTTAGTGGAGGAAAAATTAACAAGTTCAACAATGTATTACTAGTAATTTATTTAAGATTTTGGATGGTAAATAATATCATAATTTTACTACTATAGATTCAATTTTTTACAACGTTTTACCAAAAAAAAAATTATAACAGTTTTACATGATATTTTTTATGCTTAATTACCACTATAATAAAATAAAATCTTTTAATAATAATTAATTTTAATAATAAAAAATAATTATTCGTGACCAAATTAGTTACTAACATATAAACAAGAAATTATTGATAATTAAAATAATTTAAAAAATTATAGTTGATCTATAAATTGATAATTAAATAATTTTAAAAAATTATAGTTGGTCTACAAATTGGTAACTAAAATAGTTTCTATTATATATTATTCTCTAAATTAATTTTCGATTAAAAAATTAGTATCTAAATATAATATACTTTGTAATGTACACTTTTGGTTCTCTAATTTGTTTGTTTGAAAAATTAAAAAAATTCATAATTCTTACTTGGTGCAACCAAGTAATCTAATTTTCAAACAAATTATTAAGCCTTTTTTTTATGATGGCTGTATATATATCACAAATGCAAACAATAGTCAATTAGAAAATTGTCATAATAAATCTAACTATAATTTGTTATGTAGATTTATTAATTACACACTACAATATTTTGTAGTTTAGACCATATTAAATTAGACAACGGTTAAATAAATATAGCCTAAACATATAATAAACAATATTTTTATAGATGTATAAATATCATGAAAGTCATGATTATATAACTGTTACTTTAAACTATGTGGATAAAATCAGAAAAAATATGGTCTAAAAATATAGGTGAAATCTAAAATCAACTTAAAAAATTGTTGTCTATTGTAAGAATTTTAAGTAACGGTTTTAAAAGTATTATCGTACTAAAAACCATTATTTATTACTTATAGCTACACTCCACGTCTAAAATATTATGATCTAATCTTTAGACCACGATTTTTATAATTTAGATTACAATTTTATACCGTTGTCTAAAGTGATTTTGTTGCAGTAACAAATGCATTGGTATCCTTTTAATCAAAATTTTGAATCTTGATTAATGCTATAATTATATTAAAATAAATAAAAGCGATGAGAAAGAAATTAGGAAAAAGAGGAAGAGGACAAAAGGGTGTGTGGTGAAGAAGATGGGAAGTGGGACAAGATGAGGATGGAGATACCTTCATCGGAGAGGATGGGTTCCTGCCCACTGCCCTCTTCTCTTCTTTAACCTTTTTCACAAATTAAATAATTCTCTCTCAATTTTAGAGGCTCACATTTAACACAATAAATAATTATGATTCTTTATTGGCTATAAAAACTTTTAAGTCAAGAGAAACATGGCCACATATATATTTTAAACAATTTCCCGTGTAATATTAAGAGTTATCAAAATAAAAAAAGTGATATTTAAAAAAAAAACATTTTTAAATAATTTTTATCATTCACAACATATATTTGTTAGAAAAACATTTTACCCTTAATTTATTATTAGTATTAGTATTATTAATATTACTATTGTAAGTTAAGTTAAAAGATGATAAATTTCAGCAAGGACTAATTGTTATAAATAAATTTTAACTTATCATTTCATTAATGCGTGACAAATATTAATATTAGTACGGTAAGCAAATTTAATACCAATTTCAATTATTGAATTACTAATCTTACTCCAATCATTTTGAAAATTTGAATAGAATAAAATCTTCCAAAAGCTTTTCAATTTTTTATCATTATAGGCAACATCAATAGTATATTTTATGTATAATGTGAAACAACACATTATTTATTTATAACTTTTTGAAGAGATACGTAAGAAGGAGAGACACCACCAATTAGACATTAGTCTAACTTAAATAGGAGATTGATATTATTTTTCGTAAAAAAAATATTAAAGTTAATGAGTTTGCAACTCTTTTTATTTTGATATTCAATTTTTTCATTCTTATACTATGATATTTAGATTCACATTTCTAATAATTGATTTCTTAAATATAAGTCTCTTTCAATTATTTATCTTCAATGTGAATTTTTCATATTAATAATCTTTTCAAGCTAGAAAATGAGTTTCATTTTATCTTCAATAAAAACCTTTAAAAAGGTAAGTTTATGAGTTTGCTTCATGCTAGAATTTCTCATTTTTCATACATAAAAATTTGCTTATTTTTATGTATACAACTTCTATCAATAGGAGATTAATAGTGACTTTCGTTTCGTTGGATTGAGCACTTATTACTAGATTATGATTCAATTCACGAAACAATTGATAATCATTAAAATGTCATAATATAAATGAGATATGAACTCAACCACATATAAAATTGACATCATTATTAATATAAAATATTAAAACTATAAATTTATGATCTTATTTTTATATGATGATATACTTTTTATTTTTACCGGATATGTGACTTAAAACCATAATTGAATTCCCAAAAACTTTTTAATTTATATTCTACAGTGATTTAGAAAAGTAGTAAAGACCAATATTATAAAGAATTTGTGATATAGGGTCACATGTTATGTTATCTGTCATAAAAAAATGAAAATGAGACCCGAATCATAACTAAAAAATAAAAATAAAGACTTTTTTGGTTACAGAGTCTTTCTCTTTGTTCTATTTTTTATCTATTTTAAAATTTAGGTTTGGAAGTTTGTTGTGGTTGGGGCATTTGGTTGAATTATTACATGGACACATTCCTGTTACCAGGCAATAATAAATGGGTGATGTGTGAGCATACATTCCTTCGCCTTATTCACTCATCTTCTCCAGTATTATGACATGTTGACATTTCA
>Ga0209389_1000810_pt1 | contig 19917 bp, 13 predicted proteins | sample CowpearedBW_FD_187526 | JGI IMG/M metagenome (GOLD analysis project Ga0209389, IMG submission 187526) | Root nodule microbial communities of legume samples collected from California, USA - Cow pea red BW (SPAdes) (version 2) | ecosystem: Host-associated > Plants > Roots > Nodule | place: USA...
CCAATGAATTACCTATATTTTATAGATAAAAGAAAATATCAAAGAAATTAAGAAGAATATCAACATATTTTGATTATTAAAGTTATCAGCAAAAGAAGATATTGATAAAGTTGGTTACTACAATACAAAATCAAGTACAAAGTTGCAGGTCCAGTCGAATTCAAAAAGTCTATAAATAAGGGGCCTTACATATGTCAAAAAACACTCTTAGGGGAGAAATAAACTTGACCTAAAAACACTTGATGGTAGAAAACCATTCTGAAGGTTGGAGGCATTCAATTTCATCATTATTCTAGTATTCTAAATGTTTAGGAGTAGCTAACTCCCTCATTCATGGGGTTAGGTGTAAAGTATTCTTAATATTTCTCCTAAAGTGATGGTCTTTAAGTAAGAACCTACGATGTTAGTCAAACCAACAACTTTCGTGACTATAATTTAACGTGAATAACTTATTGTGTTCAATGCAATGGGGACAAGCCAATATACCATGTGTGCCCCAACCAGATAACATCCCATAAGTAGGGAAGTCATTAATAGTCCATATAAAACATGCCCTCATCATCAAATTTGTTTCCTTGAAACATCATACGTATCACAAATTCTTCAAACCATCAATGAAAGGCTCTAAGTAAACATCAATAGAGGCCTTTAGATTGGATGACTGTAGTATAAGACAACTTAAAAACATATAAGGTTTTGACATGCACATTTAAGGAGAAAGATTGTATGGAGTAACAATCACGAGCCAACAAGAATATGGTGAAGATGAAGCCTGAGTGTATAGGTTAAATCCATCTTAACATAGACCAAGTTACACATTGTAAGGATCATACACAAAGGTAGGATGTTTACGATCAAAGTGCTTCTAAGCTTCACCATCAGATGGGTGGCGTAGCATGCCTTTGCTTTTGTTTTCATGATGCCAAGTCATATGCGGTCGGGTTTGAATAGAAGCAAACATTCTTTGCAATATTGGGATTATAGGAAAATAGAACATTGACTTAACTACAATTTGTTTTTTATTTCTTGATCCTTGATGAATTGGGTGATATCTTGGTTTGTGACAAAAATTTACATTCAAGCAATGCTACATCTTTTGTCACTATCATTATCATAAAAGAGCATACAACCATTCACACAACAATCAATCTTCTTAGCCTCCAAAATCTCAACTTTGATACTAACCTTTTAGTGTCAGAATAACTTTTTGCAAGCTCATATTTGGTGGTGTGAGGTGTGACATCTAACAAAATTTTGGTGGAAGCCGCTAAGCATTGGTTAAGAATGTTCTAATGGGACTTACAAGCTAGAAGTCTAATACATATTGAAAATTTAGAGTATGTCGTTGTAACATCCCTATTGGAAATTACTTAATTAAAATAAATAAATAAAATATAGAAAAACAATCGACAAAAATTTATTATTCCCAAATGCGGGAAAATTTAAAATTCATATAATGCGCTTAAAACTCCAAATTACAAATCCATAAAAACCATGAAAGTCATACAAGTTCTCAAAACAACTGAAGGAAAACTAAAATTGTAGATAAGCAAAGTCAAAATCCTAGCTCGACATCCCAAGCTAGCCCCTCTCCCCGTCTCAAGCGTCAGCAACATCACCTGTAGCATCATCTGCTCCCGTGTAAAAAATTATACAATCATCGCCAAACACACACAGAAAGGGTGAGCTTATAAAATAAAGAAAATATCATATCAATTAACATAATGGAAGTAATACACCCATCTTATTCATCCTAGTTAGTTCTTGGCCAAGACCTTAAAACCCCAAGGCTTTTCAACCTTAAATCACACAAATAGTTAGCCTTGGACTCAAGATTTATGATGCTCACACAAACCTACCTGCTCGTGGTCCTGCCTCTACGAACCTCCCCGCTCGTAGTCCTACTCTACGGACCTGCCCACCTGTAGTCCAACACACGTGATCCACAAGCTATGTACCTCCCCACACGCAGCATCTCTTAAGTGTGAGCACGGAACAAACGAACCTACCTCGCTCGTATTCCCACACGAGAGTACAGGATATGAACCTCCCCGCTCATATCCTCACGTGTTCACCACCATCCATGAACCTACCCGCTCATGGCACAATATCTTCTGATCCAAGTATAGCATCATTGTGTAAAAGCAACACACACAAGCCACTGATCGCAGCATTATTGCCAGACATAGCCTAAGCACCGCTAGGCGAAACCTGTGCAGACCGCCTAGCGGGTCACCCCTTACCGACAGGCACCAGTCTCTCACAGACCCACTATTACAAGGTCTTTCGCCTGGCGGGTCACACCTTGCTACTAGGCGCTATATCAGTAGCGCACCAGTGACTAATTTTTGCACACAAAACATGTCATGTTACTTTATGCGTACCACAATACCCCCAAGATATCCATGTTCTCTCATTCCTCAAGGCCTAATTCGTGAAACCTTGCCACACCCAACATGATTTATTACTTACGACTCAAGGATCTACTCCACTTAATGGTACTAACACACAATCTAGTATCTTCAAGTCAACCTCTGGTTATATTCTTTTGCAATAGTATCACAACTTCTACTAAAAGACTTTTAAGTGAAGTCTACCACAATATGACTCACCCCTTACCAAAATGAATATTTATTACACATTCCTAAAGTACACACCTACGTAACACCTATTTTCCAACACCTACATGCCCAACTAGAATACTACTTCCTCTATTTCCCGTTATCACTCTCGCATCAATTTCCAACTATGCTTTAGCACATACATATCATTGGTCCTCTTAAAAGCTTCCTTCTAAATTTACACTTATACATTAATTCTTCCGATTCAATCCACCTAATTTCTATTACCTTTCAATTCTCGAATCTCTTGCTCTTAGCCACTCACTTAACTGCACAGAACTAGGTCTGCATACTACCATCACCTGGTGGCAAGCAGGGCACCGCCAGGCGGCATATCAATGCCAGACCAAAAAACTCAAGTTTTCGTACCTGCGAAGAACATCAAATCCCCAAGATTCGATCCAGTTTCCAATTTCAACCGAACACAATAATTCATACATGATTTGTTAGACTCACTCCCATTAGTATCATTCTTTACATATCTTATTTCCTCCAATCACATCTTAATCACACCTAAACCTATGATTCATAATAATCCTTTGATCTTAATATGAACCATTCATGTCCACATTCGAATTATAATTACAAGCACCCCAAGTATAGGAATATCATAGTGTTATGCAATCACATAAACATAGGAACCTAACTGGAAGTTCCACATATCATAAAACTCACAGGAATAGAGTGAAACAATGACAGACAATGCGCATCGCCTTGCGGTTCCGTCTCGCCGCCAGGCAGTTCATGACAGAACTCAGAATTTGGGTAAAAACTGATGTGCCGCCTGGCGGCACATCCATGCCCGCTAGGCGGTTTCTGGGTGAAAACCCAGAATTATGCATAAAATAGCGTAACATAATGGGGTTCATACAATTATGTTCATACAAGGCACAATATATTGAACACGGTTAAAAACATGCATAACCAGCCCCCTTACTTGGAATCCTTGCTCCAATTGAGATCCCCACTCTTCTTTCACACCTTCTTCCCTTTGCTTCTAGAAACCACCACAATTCTTCTCCTCTTTTCTTTCTCCACGAACCAGAACCTCTCCACTCTCACATAAAAACTTTCTGCACTCTTCCAAGTTATTTTTCTTTCCTTCTCTCTTCTCTCTCAAGGTTAATGCTCCCTTAATTACTCTTTAATCTACTAAAACACATTTTAATTAAAAAAATGGCTTAATGAGTATTCAATAACCATTGCTTGGTGTCACCCAACCCCTAGGCTGCTAGGGTTACTCCATCTCTTCATTTCCATGCCAAAAAGAATTTTTAGCAAAAGGAAAGTTAATTTTGTTCTTAGCAAGGTTTGAACACACAACCACTCAAATGCAAAGCCAATGCACAACCAATTCAACCAATACATGTTTCGTGATAATGCCTATAATTTTAGGATTACATTATCACTAACCACATTCAAACATATCATTAAAATAATACACAAATTAAAATAACATACAATTGGGCACACATAGGACTTAAACCCAAGTCCTTTTACACAATAAAGTACTCTCAACCACTTGAACTAAAACTCTTCCATGTCATAATAATCCACATTAAATGCCTTAAAGGATCTTACTACCCGCATTTATTAAATAATTATTTAATTAATTATTTAAATTTCTTGGGTCTTATAGTCGGCCCTTCAAACAAAGGTTTATTTGCCTCTACCAAAAAATTATAAAACTTTTGGGTGGATTCATTATGTTTTTTGGCTGATTCAAATTGACACAAAGTGTTATTCACCATCTCTTCCATGTCACACAACTACTCTATTTCAATAGTATGCACACCATGTCTATGGAAAAAATTATCACCTTTATGTAAATCAACACGTGACATATCTTCACCGTGTAATGTCCAAATCCAGTAATTTGTTATGAACCCTTTTTTTATAAAGGTGAACTTTGGCAATCTCATTTGTCAAAATCCTTGTACAATCATACTTAATGCAAGGACATCTAGTCTCACCTTCATGTTCAAAATATTGAGATTGTCTTGTTGTTCGGACAATTATAACAACAATCATAAGGAGAATTGAAATTAAGTGGAGACATGTGTCCCCACGTATTACTTAAGATCATAACATTTTTGGGATATATCTTAGTTATAGTAAGATATCCAAATAGTAACCAAACTACAATGTCCTAATTGGAATGCAAGTCCCATAACTATGCAGACCAAAAGTAGTAATTGGAATTACCTAGTTATAGTAATTCCTATAGTAATTACCTAGTTATAGTAAAATGAATCCAAGATAGATTCAAGAATATAAAATTATAGTCTTCTTAAAAACTAGAGGGCAGGTGAATGCTATATTATTAAAACAATTATAAAAGATATGAATATTTATTTTAAAAATAGAGATGTAAGTCTCACTAAGCATAACCTCAACATAGGTAAGTGAAATTTTCCTTAAAGAATACAAAAAAGATAGGTTCATATACATGCAAACAAGAAAGTCACTATGCAAGAAAAAATGGGAAAATTAATACAATACAAATCAAGTCAAAGAGGATAAATTAATATAGTACAAGTCAAGTCAAACTGATTAAATATATTGCCTATAAGAGATCCAAGCTCTTTTTCATCAACAATAGCTACAGAGAATGGAGGAACTTGATCCTGAACCCAAAATACAAAGTGACTAAGGAACTTAATCTCTAGCAACAACACAAAATGCTATTTATTTAAATGATAGCTTTGAGCAGGAAAAATGTAGAATGATGAAGGTTGAAGGAACGTGCAAAGAAAAATTGACAACATTAACTCTGTGCAATGACAAATGCAGTGATGCAAAATTGACAAAATATAATGCAATGATTTTTTGACTAAAATGGATCCAAATCAGAATTTGCAATTAACATCACTATCATGCATTTTAGGGGTTCATTAGATTTTATAATTAATGCTTGTTAATTGCATTTGGCTGCAAACGTTATTTCATGAATAAGTGAGAGATCTCATGTTTTAACATTCTATGTTTGTGTGAGTCTCGTTTTCTAACACATTTTGGTTGGTCCCACTTTTCTTTTTCTTTATATGCCATGACTTCATATTTTTCCTTAAGTATATGTTAACACATTGGGTTGGCCCATGATATGGTTATAAGTTATAACATATAAGTGTATTGCACATGAAATCATAAGGGTTGATCATGTGCCATGCTTTTTTATCTTAAGTATTATTTTTAACTTTTTTATTTAACCTTTTACAAATAATAAAATAATATGTTTAATCCTAAACTTTATTTCCTATCTTTTAATTATTTATTTATTTTCCTAATGTTCTTATAAATTATGGATATATGATAGTCACACTTTTTTGGTATCCTATCTTATTTGGAAAGTTTTAAAAAAATAATAAATAAATAATTTAAGCACACTTTTAACTTTTAAAAGGTATAAGTGCTTGTGTGATCGCTCGTATCGTCTGTAACATCCCGACTGGATATTACTAATTTAAATAAAATAAAGTAAAATAATATTAAATATGCCATTATTATTCAAAATTCTTTCCCAAAATGCGGGAAAATTAAAACCTTAATAAAATGTCTCGAAATTCAAAACCATAAATTAAACTCTAGGTTTACATAGTTCAAAACTAATCTACTAAATGTTTACAAAATAGTTAAATATAGCCTATTAAAACTTACAAAGCTAGCCCCTCTCTAGCTCTAAGCGTCACCAACTCCACCTAAAACAACGTCTGCTCCCGTGTAACGAATTACAAGATCATCGCTAAACACACACAGAAAGGGTGAGCTCATGTAACAATATAAACATATAATTTAATACATAGAAGTTCACCCCAAATTACTTTATTTCAACCAAGAAACCTTATTGCCCTAAGGTTTCCAACGCACAATTTCTTAACCATGGACCCAAGATATATATGGTTCCACGAACCTGCCCGCTCATGGTCCTACCTCTACGAACCTCCTTATTCGTAGTCCAACTCTACGGACCTCCCCGCCCGTAGTCCAACACATGCGATCCAACAGCTACAAACCTCCCCATTCGCAACAGCCATCAAGTGTGAGCGTGGAACATATGATCCTCCCTACTCATATCCTCACACGAGAGCATCATAATATGAACCTCCCCGTTCATATTATCATGTGTTCACCACCAGCCATGAACCTACCCGCTCATGACATAGTCAAGCATCTCCTAGTCTAAGTTCACATCTCAATACATTAAAACGAAATTACGAAAAACACATTACCCTATGCAAGATACACACTCAAGCTGGTCTTAAGGATTCCAATGCTTCCACGAACCTGTCTGCTCGTGGTCCAACTTGACGAACCACCTCGCTCATAGTTCAACTCTACGAACTCCCTACCCGTAGTCCAACATGCGTGATCCATCCAGCTACGAACCTCCCCGCACACAACAACTCTCAAGTGTGAGCACTTAACATATGACCCTCCCCGCTTATATCCTCACACGAGAGTATCATTAATATGAACCTCCTCGCTCATATTATTCATGTGTTGCAACAAAAATCATGAACCTACCCACTAGATCAGACCTAACACAACAAGCCATGCAAAAGACATCATAAACGCACCTTGCCACTTTCACTATTTCCAGGCGCAACTTAAGCGCCCCCAAGCAAAATGGTAGTGCACCTCTAGGTAGGTGCCATGACACACAAGGCTTCCCTATATCTTGCTATCGCTTGGCGGTTCATGTAAGACCTAGGAAAAATTAGACTAAAGGGAAACACATGGGAAAAAATTAATGACTTGATTAAGATTGTTGATTTATTTAATTTAATTAAGTTATTAAATTATGAAATATGAAATAATTATTATTTGAGTGATTTGAGTTATTGTTGTAATTATAATAATTATTTAAGTGATGTAAGTTATTGTTTTATTTATTTTAAATTTTAATATTATATTTAATGTTGCGGATATGTGTATATAATTAAGTACTGTGTATTGTAACATGAGAAAGTAATTGGTTTGGTGGTTGGAAATTGTATTTGTGAGTGCAGGTACATGGGTTCCAATTGGGCTCTCTTTATGTAGTGATTTTAATTATTTTATTCAATTAAAGCATGTGAATCTTATGCATTTATAATTTACTGGTGCATCATATATATTGAGAAAGCTCGTAGTTTGGTGGTTGTTGTTTGTGCTTTTGGTGCGGTGCGAAGGTACATGTGTTTGAACCATGGTAGTGGCATGCTTCATTTTTAATTAATTTGTATACTTTTGCGCTGGCATTGGAGATTGAAAGTATATCCCGCACGTGAGTACATTTTGGTCTCATTTTCACCTACCAAGCCTCCCACCATTTTCACCTCATTTTTTCATACTCCGTTCACCTCAATTTTTCATACTCCATTCGCTCATTCTCTCTGTTTGGTTTGTTCCTTTTCATCCACCAAGCCTCCACCCACGAGAGGAAGAAGCAATTTCATTTTGGCAGTGACTATCCTTTAATGGCGAAACTAGGTCTTCCATTTTCGTTTCCTATTTTCACCCAGATATTTTTTTTCTTTGTTCCTTCCCACCCACGAAGCCTACCACCAAAGAAACCTCCCATACACAATTGCTTCAAGGAACCCTAAAAGGAGCATTGGTCTCATATTGGTGTTGGAATTTGGACAGTTTTTGCACATTTATTATTGACAAAGTTTTTAAAAGGGTGGGAGGAATATGTATGCCCTTCCTCGCATGGTGCACCCGAGTTGTGCGCACGAATAGCACACCCATTCCTACTGCTTCTTAACCAGGTATAAGTGCCTTTTTTGAAAAGAAAAATTGCCTTACACGTATTTGAAATTAATATGCAACTCAAGACAAGATAACTTGTAACCCACCAATGAATTTTTGCACATTAAATTTTGACAGTTTTGGAAAGGGAAGAAGGAATGCGTATTTCCTTCCTCACATAATCTTCCCCAACTGTGCACACCAATATCACACATTTTGCTAATGCTTCTTAGTCAGGTCTAAGTGCATTTGGGAAATAACATGCCTTAAAAATATTTGAAATTAACTTGCAACTCAAAACAAATTAACTTGTAATCCATGAAAGACTTTTTGCACAATAAAATGTTGACAGTTTTGGAAAGTGCAGTAGAAAACATAATTTTCTTCCTCACATGGTGCATCCCATTTGTGCACACCTGGGTTACAAGTTTTCTACTCACTTTTCAAAACTGTCAACATTTTATTGTGCAAAAAGTCCTTCATGGGTTACAAGTTAATTTGTCTTAAGTTGCAAGTTAATTTCAAATATTTTTAAGGCATGTTATTTCCCAAATGCACTTAGACCTGACTAAGAAGCATTAGCAAAATGTGTGGTATTAGTGTGCACAACTGGGGAAGATTATGTGAGGAAGGAAATACGCATTCATTCTGCCCTTTCCAAAACTGTCAAAATTTAATGTGCAAAAATTCATTGGTGGGTTACAAGTTATTTTGTCTTGAGTTGCATATTAATTTCAAATACGTGTAAGGCAATTTTTCTTTTCAAAAAAGGCACTTAGACCTGGTTAAGAAGCAATAGGAAGGGGTGTGGTATTGGTGTGCACAATTAAGGTTCACCATGTCAAGATGAAAATTGTGTTTCATATCGCCCTTTCCAAAACTATCAACATTTTATTATGCAAAAAGTCTTTTTGGGTTACAAGTTAATTTGTCTTGAGTTACAAGTTAATTTCATACATGTGTAAGGCAAGTTTTTTCCCAAATTCACTTAGACCTGGCTAAGAAACAGTGTCAAAGGGGTATGGTATTGGTGTGCACAACTGAGGAGCACCATGTGAAGATGGGAATACACATTCCTTCTACCCTTTCCAAGACTCTGTCAACATTTAATGTGCAAAAACTCATTGGCGGATTACAAGTTATTTTGTCTTAAGTTGCATGTTAATTCCAAATATGTGTAAGGCAATAATTTTTTTCAAAAAAAGGAACTTAGACTTGGTTAAGAAGCAGTAGAAATGGGTGTGCTATTCGTGCGCACAATTGGGGTGCACCATGCGAGGAACGGCATACATATTCCTCCCACCCTTTCAAAAACTTTATCAATAATAAATGTGCAAAAACTGCCCAAATTCCAATACCAATATGAGACCAATGCTCCTTTTAGGGTTCCTTGAAGAAATTATGTATGGGAGGTTTCCTTGGTGGTAGGCTTCGTGGGTGGGAAGGAACGAAGAAAAAAAATATCTGGGTGAAAATAGGAAACGAAAATGGAAGACCTAGTTTCTCCATTAAAGGAGAGCCACCGCCAAAATGAAATTGCTTCTTCCTCTCGTGGGTGGAGGCTTGGTGGGTGAAAAGGAACAAACCAAACAGAGAGAATGAGCGAATAGAGTGTGAAAAAATGAGGTGAAAATGGTGGGAGGCTTGGTAGGTGAAAATGAGACCAAAATGTACCCACACGCGGGATATATTTTCAATCTCCAGTGCCAGCGCAAAAATATAAAAATTAATTAAAAATGATACATAAAATGCCACACAGTGATGTCAAATAAGGTGGTAAAAAAAGTGGTAAAATGTGGGTGTCAACCTATCATTTCTCTTACGGAATGGAATTGCATATCAAATCCGTTTTCTTTTCTTTTGGAAAACCTTTGCTGCCATACTTTAATAGAAAGGCCAAACGGCCAAATAATATATTTTATTTTTTTAAATATAAACAGAAAAGGCTAGGAATAATAAGAGATAAATCTAGTTTTAAATATTAGGGTTTTAAGAGAGAAAGAGAGTTGGAGAAATGGGAGAAACATAGAGAGTAAAAGAGGAGGTTGCGGAAGAAAGGGAACATAGGTTTGAAGTTGCTAACAAGGTAGGGGAAGCTATACTTTATTTTTGTTCTCCTTGTTTTCTTGCTTGATCTTGATGTTTGCTATGTGTAGTGCTAGCCATGGATTCTGTGGTTGTATTATTGTTCCAATATTGCATGAAGCCTTGTGAGTGGGATGATTTATATGTGTGCATGGTGTCACTGTTTTACTTGCATTTTTCTTCTCTTCTTTCATGCATGAGGCAAAGTCACGGGTGATGGCTTAGTCAAGAGTTAATGGTATATAGGGGAAGTTAATTTTATTTTCTGTTTTGTTTGAAGTTGACCTTGTTTCCTTCTTTTACCTTTTATACTTGGTGAATGAGACTTTAAAGGGTATATTAAAATGTATGGGTGATGTTCATGCTTCTGTTGTTGAAACTGAACCTTGTTTGTGATATGATTATGTAGTTCTTTTGTTTACATGAGTTGTGGTGTCATGGGTTGAAGGTTTGGAAGTGTAGGGCATGCGTTTCTGCGTGTTTCCTTGTGGCAAGTTCGTTTTCGATTTCTAGATACATGGGTGGTGGTTCTTTGGTTTCAATCTTTGCCTCACTCTTGAGTAGTTTAAGTTTCTTTTCTTTGTTCATGTTGAGTGGTTAGGTGTTAGATAGGGAAAGGTTTGGTCCATTTGTCTTGATTTTCTTTGGTTGGAATGTGTGGGCGTTGTGTATGGTTCATGGTGGATGAGTGCAGCGTGGTGGAGTGCTTTCATGTTCTATGTACCAGCCGTAAATAAGGGCATTAGAAACTTTAAAGTTTGGGATGGAATGGGGCACTTTGGAGGGAAGCAGCAATTGTGTCAGGGGTGTTTGGTTGGAAAGGAGGGTCATACAAAAGTGTATGGGTCGCAACTTTGGATATCACGTAGGTAGTTGCAGCGTTGAGTGGAGTTGTATTCCCCAAGTGTCTTTCTTCTTTCCGTTTCATTATTTTATGCTTTTCGGTGGAGGTTTCATGTGTGGACATAAGTCAAACTAGCTTAAGATTTAGGAAACTTTTAGCTTTGATGGGATGTATATGTTAGGGGTAGTAAGGGTTTCTTGTTGGTTTTATTAATGGGTCACATTTTCTCATGTTTTTGGAATGTGTGGTCGGTGCATGGGTGGGTTCACATGTTTTGTCATTTTCCTTTAAAGGTTTGGGGTGCTTACATGCTATTAGTACAAAGTTTATCTCTCTTTCTTTCTTGTGCTTTTCTTCTTTAATTGTGGGTGCAGTTGGTGGATGTTGGTGGATGTTGGTGGATGCATTGACGGGGACCACATGAAAATACAATTTCTCTTTCCTTGTTTACTTCTCTCTTTACCATGCATTCTCTTTCATTCTTCACACTTTTGGTTTTCTCACTTATTCACGTAAAAGCTTTTTTCTTTCTTTCTTTTCCATTCTCTTTCACGTACCATGGTTCATGGGCACGTGATGATTGGTTATGAATGGTTTTGGTGGAGTTTTTCTTTTGGTTGTTCCCCTTTATTTTAAGTGCAACCACATTTTTTTTTGTAAAAGACTATTTAATAACTTTGTTTTCTCTCTTTCATTATCATTTAAGATAACTTTTCCTTGTGACAATCATGCAATGCCCACAAGTTATTTAATTTCTTTTTTGGTCTTTTGGAGTGTGGATTACGAAAATGAATTTGGTAATATAGCTTTTTGTTTTTTTTCTTGATTCATATTAAAAGCATGTTTCGTTTCCTTATATTCTTGGAATGAAATTCCATTTTGGCTTTTTATACTTTTTGTGTGGTACTTTTTATTTGGTTTTACTAAAGTGGTGATTTGAGGATATTTAATTGAGTGTGATGTTATGCATGTGTTTGAATGAATGTCATTCGTTGAGTTCATTTCTTGAATGTATTGTTTGGTAAGTTGATGGGTTTTTGTTATGGAACTTTATTTCCCATGCATGATGTGGGTGGCGTGTATTTTGTTGGAAATATATAAATTCTCATGTGTTGCATGTTGAGAATGTTTTGCCTTGTTGAAAGCTCTAGGTGGAATTAAATATTGTGTGAGGTTTTTCATACCCAGGAACCCAATGGTGACTCTTTCGCCCGTATGAAGCAGTGGAAATGGGCCATCTTTGTAAGACCCGTGAAATTAATTAATTAAATATTTAATTAATTAATAAATGCGGGTAGAAAGCGCCTTTATGGCATTAATTATTGTTTAGTGTGCTGTGGAAAAGTAGTAGCTCAAATGGTTGAGAGTACTTAATTGTGTGAGAGGACTTGGGTTCGAGTCCTATGTATGCCAATTTTATGTGTATCACCAAAGGTGAATTGGCGGGTTCAAACCTTATGAGGATTTGGGCATTGTGGTGGACTCTTATAGAGAGAAGCACGAATTTGAGAGAGGGAGTGGAGTTTTGAGTGTGCAAGGGCTTTTTCAATTTTTGATTGCCATTACAATTACATTAGTAGCGATTGCATATTTGGTGGTATATTTTTGGGTATGAATTGATAATGTTTTGGGTAAAATGCGTGTGTGACAGTGAGGGAACTCTGCAAGTCTCGCCCAAGCGAGTCTATCTCGTCTAGGCGAGAGTTGCAGAACCTCACGTATAGTTTGGGTCGCGCTGCTCGCTCAGGCGACGTTTGGTTTGGGTTGAGCGACTTAGTCTCACTCAGGCGAGAGACACTCGCCTAAGCGAGGTCGCGAGGCAACTTGGGCGTTTTGAGCGCGACATCTCGCCCAAACGAGAGTTTTTGGTAATTTTGAGCGACTTAGTCTCGCTTAGGCGAGAGACACTCGCCTAAGCAAGGTCGCGATGAGAAATGACGTTGTTTAAGCAGATCCTTGTCTAGGCGAGGTGTGAGTGATATTTTGAGGGATGCTTTAGCTCGCCTAGGCGAGGGGATCTCGCCTAAGCGAGATAACGTGATGTTGTGGTTGTTTTAAGCTCGCTCAGGCGACGTGGACTAGCCTAAGCGAAGCAGAGGGCTTAGCTTGGGCGAGGGTCCCTGGCTTAAGCGAGATTATATGAAATTCCATGTTTATGTGTGCTTGCATGTACGTTTTGGCTGTTTTATGCTAAGGATAGGATGTATATGCATGTGGGTGGTGTTTGGGCTTGAGGGACTAAGTCCAATAGGGGTTTGGGATGTGCTCGGTGGTTGGACACATGATGGGCATGGAACTGGTTGAGTTCCCGTCGGCTACTAATGGGCGAGGAGTCCTTAGTGTGGTGATTGCATGTGTCGGGCGCATGATGGGCAAGGAACTGTGATGTTCCCGTCGGTTACTATTGGGCGAGGAGTCCATAGTATGGTGATTGCGTGCATGCCAGGGTCCAAGTTGTGAGGCTTGGATGTTTTTACTACAGGCGAGGAGTCTGTAGGGTAGGACTATGAGCGGGATAGGCTCATAGGGTTGGACCACGAATGAGTTAGTTTCGCGGGAGCACAGGGAAGTCCCAAGACTAGTTCATGCATATGACTCATGAAGGACTATGAGGTCATGGTTGGGTGATTTGAAAAGTATGAGGATTTTAATTATGTATTTTTGGGTTGGGAAACATATTTATTTCATATATCTGTTTATATTGTTATTGTGCATAGCTCACCCTATCTGTGTGTGTTTGGCGATGATCGGATAATTTGTTATCCGGGAGCAGATGATGTGACAGGTGAGCCAGGAGATGCTTAGAGACGGAGAGCATGGGCTACTTGAGATTTTGAAAGGAACTTTATTGTTTTGATTTTGATGTAAATATTTTATGATGAATTTTAATAACATTTCTGTTTAACGATATTGTACATTCGGACTATGTATGGTATCAATTATGGTTTTAAATTTCCCACGCTTTTGGGAAATTGTTATAATCAATGCGGTATTTATTTTAATTGTAATTTTATTTATTAAAAATTAGTAATATTGCTTAGGGATGTTACAATCTTCGCTTGTGTGAAGCAGTGGTAGATGATTGGTTCGAGTGTTGTACCCTCTTGCCTGTGTGAATCAGTGGGTGGGGAAAGATGTTTTCACCTTATTTTGGCTCTTTGCGAGTATAATGCCCGATGTGCGATGCATCGATGTTTTTACTTATAATTCCTTGAGGAATAAGGGAGACAATCTGGCTACAATAGTGTGACACATCGAACCAACTGTTCTAGAAAACAAGATGTTGTTATGGGGTGAGAGGCCGTGGAAAACCAAAGCTTGATTATGATCACTATGTTTGAAGGTTTTTGATGAATGTGATGCTAGGTTTGGTTTTGGTATGATTATTTGGATTTTGGGGTTGGTGTGTTCAAACCAAGGATTGATTGTGATCATAATGCTTAAGTGTTACTTGAATGCGACGTTGAGTATTATTGGACATGTATTATTTATGAATTTCTTTTATACATCATTGTTTATGGTTAGCTTACCCCTATTTGTTTGTTTGTGTGTGCGATGATCGTATAATGTGTGTGTTATACGAGAGTAGATGATAATGCAAATGCTTTTGGCATGGAGTAGATCGACGAGAGGCTAGGATGAACTCGGGAGTTTTTATAATTTGTTTAGTTGTTTTAAATCAGATACTAAAGTATATTTACTTTTCTTTTGTTCGTAATTGTTATTTGAATTTTTTAGACAAATTGACATTTTGAATTATGTAATTTAAATCAAATTAAAAGTTTTTTTTATCAGTACATTTTTAATGATAATCCTTTTTCGTAAAACGCATTCGTTTTCTAACTTTCCATGACATCCCAAAATTGGGGTGTTATAGTTCACTGTGCACCTTCATGCACTACTCCAGTAATGTGACACTACTAGTTTTAGGTACTCTAATTCAGTTCCTAGCATCCAATAATTTAGTTCTCAAACATCCAAAAACCAAAATATGCATTCAAATACTTCATATACTCAAATTTACAACATCACAGCTCATATGCATCATTCAAGTATAAGCACATATCTATCCCTTTATAAATTCATATAAAACCATCAAAACAAAGTGATATACCCAACACAATCCTAGACAACCAAACAATAAACAAACCAGGAATAACAAATAACTATTGCTCCAAAATATTGCACAAACAATAAAATAGTAATAATGATAATAATAATAAAAATAACAACAAGGTTCAAACACACCAAGTGTGCACAACCACTTGAGCTTCCAGTACTTCTTTGTCATAAATCTCCGCATTAATTAATTTATAGATTCTTTCTCTCACATTTATTAAATAAATACTTATTTATTTACTTAATTTTTTCGGGTCTTACATCGTCTTAGTACTTAATACATTCGCTTTTCTATAAAAAAGTGATATCAACGTCTTCGAACAAATTGTTTTCAAAACATTTTTTCATAAAGAACTACGTGACCTTGATTCTCCATTATGAATGAAGATACATAGGAGCAAGAATTAATCCTTGTCGGGCTCAAAAAACAAAAATAATTTTTTTTTGTTTCTTTTGAGCAAATTGTGCCACACGAGTAAAATACGACAATTATAAACGCGATATTATACAAAAAATAATTGTCATATTTAACACAATTTTTTTTTGTAGTGAACGACGAATAAAAGAAATTACATCGTCTTTAATACTTAATTTAAACAAGTTGATAAAATAAAATAAAAATTTTGAGTTCACTCATCCTCTCGTCAATATACTCCACGCTAGAAGCATCTACGTTATCCCCTGCTCTCGTATAACACACACGTTATATGATCATCACACATAACAAACACAAGCAAATAAATAGGGTTAAGTTAACCATAAGTAATGATATATAACCGAATTTCAGCAAAATAAACATTACATATAATACTCATCATCACATCCAAGTAAAATACTCAAGCATAGCAATAACAACCATGTTTTGTTTTCCTATCACCGGTTACCCCACCACATCATCTAGTTTACTAGAACCAACATGTTCGAGTTGTCCGGCCACCGTAGCACCAGACCTATCTCCCTTACTCCTCAATGACTTACGAGTAATAACTTTGATGCATCGCACACTGGGCATTATGTTCAGCAACTAGCCGAAACTAAGGTGAAACATTTCTAGCCTATCAACTGCCTTTCACAGGCGAGATAGTGCAACACTCAAACCTATCCTCTTCCACTGCCTCGCACAAACAAAGATGACTCATTTCCACTGCCTCACATAGACGAAAAAGTCATCTCTGGATATTATGTTATTCCTTGCCTAAATCACTTACCTACAACAAGAAAAGAATCGTCTTGTACGTGCACCAAACATGCTAGTTTGTCTCATCAAGATTATAATTGCTTCAACACATTTACCTAAAGGTCTAAGACTTGACACTTAAAGTTGCACTAAATATTTTCTTGGGTTATAGAGTGGTTCAACTCACATGGCCCTCTCACAACCACCTTTTTATGTACTTACTATCATAATATTGAAGAAAATAATTGTAACCCAAACCAGAACGTTGCACCAGAATATAAAGGCAGGCCCTTATGCAAAACACTGTAAAACACTAACATCACCTTTACGTATTGACCTATAGCAACCTACAAGACTCATGCACTCAACAAATAAACTCAACTACAACACCCGAACCTACAAGACTCGTGCAATCAACAAAACAAAGTGAAAGAAAAGCAATAAAAAAACTAAATGAATGCATCACTTATCTATTCCAACCACTACATCACATATAGTGGGACCAACTAAACAACCACACTAACCTTTAGCAGCAATATAAAAGGGAGAAAATTGCAATGTTGCTTTACATGAAGGACATGGGTCTTCCATGATGCACCAAATGAAGTATATAGTAGGTTAGTAAAAAACACGAATCTACACCTAAAACAAACCATGCAAACCATGGGTCTTCCACAAGGCCACTAAAACAAGCTATCTGACATAATAATGAATCCATAAACTAACCAAACTGTAGAGAACCAGGGCAAGGAAAATAGACACCACATGCAGGAAAAAAAAACATGGCAACAACCATGAACCAAGGTTTCAGAACAAACAACATAGCTGCAGACATTCACAAGTATAAAGAGAGAAAACACAAGGTCAAACTTCCCTTACCTCTTGATGTTCCTCCGAAAACGTTTCCCTCCCAGTTTCCACTTTCATTCTTCACGTTTTCTCTCGTGGTGGTTTTCTCCATGTAAAACCATATCCCTAGTTATTATAAAATGCTTATAAACAAAGTGATACACTCTCTCTAATGCATGTTGCAGATGCCTCCTAAAACCCTTGCAAAACCAAGTGGTTCACGATTTTGGGTTTTGTAGATTTAAAAAAATAAGTTGATTGTCATTCTTATTTTAGTTCCTTAAATCTATAGGTTATTGGAAGAAAAAATAAAAATAGAAAGGTTGCATTTGTGCTAACAAGCTCTCCCTAATTTGATGAAGCCAACATCTTCAGGTTGAATTGAGAAATCTGAAATAGCTTTTGCATACAATAAATATACATACAAGCAAAAACACATAAGCATGCATACACTTCACATATGCACATGCTCTCCCTATCACTAATGTGATTTAACTTCAAATTTTTAGATCTAGTTTGCTTTATCACTTAGTTCCAGTAGTTGTTCAATTCCAGGTTTAATATCCAATGCATGACATATGCGGAACCATTATCCTCTAAAGGATGATAAATCACAATTGCCATATGTTGTGGATTAGAGGCATCATCTTCATCTTGGTTTGCTCCACTTGTTTCAACTTCATGATCATTGGCTCCAACTTCAACATTGGCTGCAACTTTACCTTCTACCAGCCACGTGTTTCAAAATTTTGTAAATCTCATCTTGTGCATGTTAAGAGTGGAAACATGGTTCAGCAAGCCAGTGGATTCCTCAACTTCCCCTTCCACGTATACTCTAAAATGCTCAGTGAACTTAGAGATAAGCACAACATAGGGTAACTTGAATTTTGTAATCTTGTTGGCCTTCATCATGTGGTCACGAATAATGTAGGTCCATTCAACAACAACTCCATTCTAGATGCAATAAATCACCACCAAGTCTCATTCATTCAAGGTTGAATGGATGCGCCCCCTAGGCATAATGATTTTGGTCACCATCATTGCTAGCAACCTCTCTTCCACACGAAGCCTTCCCACATGAAAATTGCAAGTTTGTTCTCCTGGAATGCGCACACATTGATTGAAGTATTGAACCTTGTTAGATTCATCCACTGTAGTAGTTTATCCTTTATAGACTTGCACACCTCTTTGCCTAAGCCTAGCTACATCCTTCCATGTGTGCCTTGTGTTCTCCATCTCAACACCTTTCACACTTGATTTTAGTATGCCATTGCTGAACTTGAGATTGGCATCGAATACCTTCACCAAATCTAGATAGATGTTGCCCGAAAGCTCAAGAGATGTCTTAAGCTTTTGTGACTCGAGGTGTTGTTGCAAGACTTCAAAGTTCTTAGCCATTAGCCATGAGAAACACAACACCTTAGGAATGGTGATTTTCTTTCTAGTGATCTCAATCAGGAAGGTTTGAATACTATCTTCATGGCCTTCAAAACCATGCTTCAAGTCTTCCATGATTCACGACAATGAGAGCAGATGGAGTGGGCAAAGTGGAAATCTCCTCATCATATTGAACATCTGTTTGTCTACGAGGCATATTGTATCAAGGTTTGGCTCTTCCTATCAAATATGAATGTAGATGCATGATGCTTATGCAAGTATTTATAGAATCAACATGTTTAATATTATAATCAATCAATTAATTTGCACAGATATTTTGAATTCAATGCAGTTGATGAGTCATTATTTTATTTCATTCCACTAGCCTTTGTGTATCCATTAGATAGTTGATTAATGCTTAATTGTTCATCTTTAGAGTGTTTTTCATCTATTGGACTTTATTGGGCCATTGTTCTGAATTTGGACTAATTTCACATTATTTGGCCTAATTTTTGTTTTTAATTATTTTTAGGTATTTGGGTGAAGCAATTTTGGAGTTTGGACATCAATATTCAGTTGAAGAGAGTCGCCACATCATCGCCACATCATTGCCATGTCATTTCCACGTCATCTGAGTGAATGAGCCAACATTAGAGGCCCAGGAGTGACATTTTTGTAATTCTGAGTGGCAGAGTGGCAGTTTTGTAAATATGAGTGGCAGGGGTGATGACCACGAAATTAGGTCTGCATGGAGGAGACCAGCCGCTCCATCTTCTTCTCCACTCTCTCAAACTTCCATTTTTGTTGTTTTTAAGCTTTGGAAGGTGACCCATGGTGGCACAAACGATTTTTTCACGTTTTTCACGTTTTATGAGTCTTGGACAACACATTGAAGTTGTATTAACGTTTTCTACCGTTTGGGTAACATTTATATTGAAGCATTTTCGATTTTGGTTGCTGTTTTTCGTTGTTGCCCCTTTCTTTTCTTGCTCATTTTCGATTCCTGCACCAATTTAGGTTTTCTGCATCAATTTGCACTCATTTGGATGGTTGAATCAAAATTTATGTTTAAGCCTTATTCGGATTCCATGAGGAACTAAGTTTATGTGTTG
>Ga0209389_1000812_pt1 | contig 19914 bp, 10 predicted proteins | sample CowpearedBW_FD_187526 | JGI IMG/M metagenome (GOLD analysis project Ga0209389, IMG submission 187526) | Root nodule microbial communities of legume samples collected from California, USA - Cow pea red BW (SPAdes) (version 2) | ecosystem: Host-associated > Plants > Roots > Nodule | place: USA...
AAAATAAATTAGAGATTGAAATGAATAGTTTAGACCATACAAATCGTATTTGTGACTATGTAACTTTCGTTTAAACGTTGGGGTTACAATTTTTCACTGAAAGAGTTTTCTAGAATATTCTTAATATATTCCTTGAACATTCAAAATAAAATACAGTGCTTGACAATAGGGAAATTTTAAAAGCTTAAGGACAAAATATGTTATTAAAGAAGTAAATTTTAGAAGACACTAAAATTTCAATGTTACGTTATTTTTCAGTCATTGTTAGTCAATATTTCCTTCATCAACATCAACAGTCTTTTTTAGTTAAGTCAAACGCTAATCTTTCCTTGTTTTTCCATTTCATCTATTGTTTCTTGTTTCTTTTCTTGAATCGAAACTATAATGAGTCATTCCATGATTATTCTTGAGTTTCTTGGATTGAACATGTTAGATCTTCCACATCCCATAGACGACCGTATCAACTACTAAATAAAACATCCTCCTCCTTTGGAGAAACCAAGACTAGAAGTTCCAGCCCCAAACATTTTCTCCTCCCCATCGTTCAACCCATTGGATTGGTTTCCTTCTCAATCCTCACTTCCATTTTATTACCTGAATCTGAGTTTTCTTTTCAATCTGCAACCCAAAAGGTGGTCATCACAGTGGCAACCTGCATATTTTCCTCTGTTTTCCTTTTATGTTGCTTCTCCATCTGGCTATTGGCTCATCAGTTTCTTCCTCCATATTCTTTGTAAATGTTTCTCTTATTCCCAGTAATCTCTTACTCCGCAGATTCACAACACTTCTCACAGGATTGACAGGAAATTTTGTTCTTGCCATTATCAAAAAGGTGGTTGTTCTCAGTTTCTTTTGTTTCCTCAATGTTTTTTTCTGCACGGCCTGATTCTGATTCTTGATGTCTAGATTTGTTTCTGTTTCTGGTTCATTAAGGGATGTTTTCCCCAGCATGATGTTCCTTGCTTTCCTCCGTATCAACCATAGGTGTTCTCCCAATCCTCTTAGCAACCCCAAAACAACCCATCAGACTCATTTCTGCCACGATGATTCTTGATCCCAAGAACTTCATTTTTGCTTCTATTTTCAGATTTCTGGTCCAGAATTCCAATTAGTTGTTTTTGCCGGATTTCTACTTTCTCCTAATTCTTGTAACTTTCTTATATTTTTTTCTTGCTAGTTCTCTCCAAACCTTTATCTTGTTATGCTTTCTTCCACCCAAGATTCGTTATCTTTGCTCCCAGTTCTTATGACCAAAATCATACTTCAGTTAGTATATTTTGACCAGCAGTTTCACAAATGTCCACCAGGCTGCCCTCAGATGGTTCCATCTCCATGTTAGCCACCAGCTCAGAACATGAGCTCTGGAAGAGCTTTCACTGGCTTTGATAGTTTCTCTTCTTCATATGCACTATTGGCTTCAAAATCATTGCTCAAACCACCAATAAGCCTATTTTCCATCAAATGTTGGAATCATCTTCAAAAACCAGTACCCACAGCTCCAAGATAAAAATACTAGCTGATAGAAATTCGATACTACTTAGAAAGAAAAGAATAAGGGAGTTCTCCTGCATATAATGCCTAACTAGCAGAACTTTGAGGGTCTATGCGTTCTATTGACCAGACGCCTCAGTTCTCTCGCATATCACAAGACAATCTCTGTTTCAACCTTCCCTCTTATCTATAGACAATTTGCCTTAATTCCTCTCTATCTCAGCCCAACAAACTAACATATATCAACAACTTCCTAACTCTCTAAATCTCTCACTAATACTATAAACTAAAATGTATTAAAAGACCAAATAAACATTATTATTTGATAGTATTGAGAGATGGCAGAAGGAAGATAGTATTGATGGTATAGAGAGATTATATTTATAAACACGGGAAGCTTGCGAAGACCATTAAATGAAATTATAGAAGGCAAGATACATATATCCCTTGAATTGGTGAATTTGTACCCCAACTAAGTCATACTCAAGCTATTTGGCTATCCCACTCCAGCCATGAAATGCAAGAAGTCCACCAACAAAATGGTGATTGATAGCAATGCACTAATTCAACGTCACTCTGAATCTGTGCTTTTATATTAGAAAATTGCTTCGTTGTATTAAATAGTGCTAGATAATCTAAAAATAGTCATACTTTTAGGGGGGAGGTGACACAGGCAATACATTAATTAAGTTCGTGGTCTTTTAGGTTAAAACAAACATTTCAAATCACATTTGCATCTTGCCATTCATCTGAAAGATCATGAACATTTCAAACCACACTGGCAAATAATATTCATAATCACAGTACACAACATGAAACAGGGGACTATAACCAGTCCCATGGAAAGTGCGTAATTAACTAGTGTTTCTCTGATTAGGCACTAAACGTGTCTACAGTTATCAATGAGAATCATCCTAAAATAAATTTAAGAATCACCTAAAATTGATTTGAGAGTTGTAGAACTTTGAGAGTCAGTTCAGGATTTACAATTTGTTTGGAACCAATGATTTAGAAGAGGAAGAACTGGGTTGGGAACATAAGACACTTCCCAAGAAAATATTATCGCATTTGGAACAGTGAACAGAGACAAAGAAAAAGAAGAAAAATGTTGTGCAGATAGCAAAGAAATCGAGCTCTATTTTACAGAGAGAAAGGTGAGAAGAGGGGAGAGTTTGATGTAATGACCAAAATATCATAATGTTGATTTTATGTTTAGCGTAAAGGCAAAAATGTTATTTGAGATGAGTATATTTTCTTTATTCTTTCCTTTCTATCTAACCAAATAAGGGGAGATGGAGCAGTTTATTTGTTTCTTCTTATTCTCTTAACCCAAACAACCTAAAATACCAACACAGTTTTTCTCTTCTCTCTTATTTCTTTCCTCCCTACTTCTCACATCCAAACAAATGGATGGAGAAAATAGGAGGTAAAATGGAGCAAAATCAATGGACAAATATAGAAAATCCGAATTTAACTAATATGAAGATACATAAAAATAAACAGAAAAAGGTCCAGTACAATTACCAGGATCTGACAATCCAGGAGCAGTTAACTTTTTGAATGGCATATCAAGGGCTAAAGATAAAGAGTGTCGGGTTGCCAGTTGTTCAGCAGCAGTATATTGTGTGCTGGTTGATATGGTTCCAGAATTGACAGTGCCATCTTTCTTTCGTAAAATGCTCCACCTCTGCAAACAATTGTAGTTAACCCATGAGAATTAAATAAAACAAAAAGTAAATAACAAAGGGTAAAATGGTACGGTGCTTAAATCACATGAATATTCAAAAAGATACAAAGTAAAATGGTCCTTTTCTGCAAGTGTTAGGATAACCTATGCCAATATGTAGAATATAAAGTAAATAACAGTAAAGGTGAACAGGACTGGATCAGTTATCAAATGACATTAATATTCATAAAAATAATCAGTACACAAAAGGATACACAGATTCATCCATTACAACTAAAAATATTACAAATGAGAAGTTCTTGATAGAGTTGGACGTGAAAAAATTCATTAATGGGATTTGAACCTAGAAAAACAAGGTGATAAGCAGACATGTTACATGGATAGAGGATAACAAATAAAAATAGACTCAGTGCCATAAGTCTTGTATTACAATCAAACATAGCTGACAACTTTCGTTTTTCCTTTACCATTTTAGAAGGGATGACACACCAAAAAAAGGCCAGTTTTCAACAGGCCCAACTTCAACAGCTGCATAATCAAGCTAAAGTATCCTCTCCCAATAATAAATTTAATGGGTATAAATCTGCTATGGTAGATAAGGGTATCAGATTTCAACTAACTAAAGACCATTCTTTGCATCCACAGATCAAGCATATCAATGGAATAACAAATATTATGGCCTCCTATCAATAGGTAACTCATCGCTACTTAATTTGTTAATTTTACAATTCAGAATTAAGGTCTAAATCCTACAAAATCAACTTGTAAGATAAGAATTGTCAAGACTAGCAATGATGTGGGATCTCAACACATTGTCGCATACCTGATTAAACATCTAGAGTGTGGAAATATGCAAGTGCTCCAATAACAACATCCCTTATGCCTGGCAATTGACATCTATTGTGTGTACAAATATGAGTGACCCATTAATGGAATTAAGACAGACTTTGATAACAAATCAGAACCTAAGCTTAGGACATAACTCAATCCCAAAAACTAACTAATAATGTGAGGACTGCCTAAGCCTAAAAGGGACAGCATTGTTCATATATGATATATCTCCATTCAATGTGGAATCTCAACAAATCCCTCAAACGCAAAACTGCAGCATAGATAAATGTGGGCGGTTCAACAACAAATCTAAGATGGGTTTTAATAAAATTAAAATTTGGGATTAAAACTAGCTTGCAATACAAGAGTTACTCAAGCCTTATAAGGACAATATTGGTTATATTTTTTGTCGATGTGGGATCTCAACTAGTTAATGTAAAACAAAATATTTTTAATAAATATTCACATTTTAACAAATTGAGTGTTTTGAAATAGTCCAGAATAGAGGATGAACTTTTGATGAACTCATCACAGAACAAGCACAAGCACGAGATTAAACCCCCTAAAATCCCAAGAATCAAACAATAATTTTAAGCTGTTAATTTTGGATTTTACGAAAAAATAACACCGGTTTTCAAATGTAATGACATATCATTCATACAATGAATCTTAGTGTCTGTCTTTTACGAACTACCAATGAAATAGTCACATAATTACTAAGAGAACTGGTATTATAAATTTTTTTGATTTGAAAACCACCTGTGCTAACTGTGTAGGACTTCTCTTAATAGGAAAGTTGTCTCCTTTTGCCATGGTTGCCCAATTCCCTTCGCCCCATCTCTGAACAGCAGCTCGTAGTTGTATGTCCTCTTCCTCTGACCATGTTTTCCGTTTTCTTTTGGACGCCAAATTACCACCAACTAACCCCTTAGATTCGATACCATCTGTTGGTGGTACAGGGTGCGTTGGCAATGTTTGTCTCTGAACAGTGACTGGAAAAACAATGTTTGTCCCTTGCATCAAATTAGAGGGTTGTGAACTTTCAATAAGAGTTCTAGATGAATGGCAAACTGGAACATTTATAGTCAATGGAGCCTCGATTGTTGAGCTACTAGGGGCAGAGTCACTGAGTGTGCGAGAAGCAATCATTACCTGATGAATAAAAATTCCCAAAAACAGGCGGTTCAAAATTGAATATCAAGAAAAAACACAATTTAAAGTTTAAACAATGGACCGTAAAGAGAACTCAATTATTCTTCACTACATGGTACAGTCTACATAGATGAATCAACATCATTGAATACTACAAAATACCAAATTTTCAATAAAATTTAAAGGCTTTTTATTGTTTCCCTCTAATAAATTTTTAGGTCTTCCCCTATCAATTTTTAATCAAAAAAACTTTAACTAGTTCTAGTTTTCTCAATGCAGACTCCACTGGTCTTCTCACATGACCTAACCACCTTTGGGGAGTTTTCCTATCATCTTCTTTACAGGTGCTACATCAACTTCCTCTCATATACATTCCATTCCTAATCCTGTGTTTTTTTTTTTTTTATATTCATTCTCACTTTACTACATCTATTTGTTGCTCTTACTGGCACTTTACTGCCTACCATTCACAACCACACAGCATTATAGTTCTTATAGTGAGTCGTCTAGTGAAGGCAAGCTAACTTGCAATCATGTATTTACTGATAAAATTATTTTTGTTACTATAAGTAGAAATCTCCCCTACAATCAGAATGAAATTAGTAAAATTTACACTTGTGATTCCAGCCATATCCTTATCCAGCAGCATAAGGCACAAGACCCGTTTTGTTGATAGTTGTTGATGAATCTAACAAACAATAATTATACAACTACCCAATGCATAAGATATTGAGATAAAATGTGTAATAACTAGGGCAAGCACATGTACCTTCACACATGCAGCCGCCTCTGATGCAGATTCCACACTAACAGGAGGTAATGCTTCTAGCTCACACTCCAAGTCACTGTCATCATCCTGGAAATGAGGCTCCAAATAAATATGAACATATCTAACACTAATCCAAAACCCTAAGCAGAAAAATCCAGTAAAATATGGTAATACAGCATGTTGTGAAAAACTAATCTGGGATAGAAATTTGAATAGTAAAGGATACTCCACTAATATAATCATTAGTGGAGTGACTATTTAGTCATTGTCAGTCATCTGAGTTTGTCAATCTGACCCATAAAGGAACTCATGGTAATATTTATGAATTAAAATTAAGCCAGTACCTTCTACCCGGATTTTCATGTACTCTAATAATATTGGCTATTTGTATTTGGACACACGTCTATAAGGCCGAAGATAGGAGACGCTGTAAAACATGATTGCACTCAGGACTTCTAAATCATAAACACAATGATCTTGCACTTGTATATTATAAAGTAACCAAACTTCATTCTTCCTTATTTAGCACCAACTAGAATCATCATATTGCAAAAGTAACCACAAAACAGTCACAAGGAACTTCGATGCTGACACATGACCGAAAACCCTTTTGAAAATGAATGACCAGCAAATTCACCATGAATGCACAAAATTGTACTGAGATGGACATACATAGCATCTGTGTACTTGTTTGTAAAAATAGCTTCATTAAGGACTTATTGAATAGAGCTACATTTGGATATACAGAGAAGACAAACTGAAATAAGTTTTTCACAAGTTAATTAACTCATGTATAAGTTTAATATGTTACAGGAAGAAGATTAATTCAATTTACATTCTTATTTTGGTGGTTCTTTTTAAGAGTTCCTAAATATGAAGATTAATTCAATTTACATTTTTATTTTGGTGGTTCTTTTTAAGAGTTCCTAAATATTGATCGTGTACGCACTTACGTTTAAGTGAGTTGTTTCTATACTTGAAAGAGGGAGAACAACCAAACTGTTCTCATACAAACTATAGCTATTTTCAAGAGTTATCATGGACATTTTATAAGTTCTACCAAACTATCCATTCTACAAAAGTCAATGTTCTTTCCATTACTAAAAAGTATCTCCCTGTCAAACACACACTAATCTAGCTTAGGGTTTGACAGACACCAAATAGGTGGACATCCCAACCAGGTTGAGTCAAACTCAAGCACTTTGATTAAGCAACATAGTCTCTCCCATCTCCCCAACTCGCCATCCATATCAACCGAAGTTGGGTCTATGTTGTAAGATAAGTTCCAAAAAGTTGTAAACAAGTTCTTTCAAACCTACCCTAAACTAATGTGCAAAAGATATTTCACCTAATAACATATTAGCATATCAAAGAAATTTCAAGAGTATTATACTGACCAGAGGTTCAGCCCCAACTTCAAAATTTTCCGACAAAGAATGCCGATAGGCCAAATGCCGCCACAGCATTTGATATTCCCTAACATTAGAAATCCCAGTTGCGCTTTTCTTCACCAACTCGCTCCAATCAATCTTTGGCTTAGCGTAATGCGCAACTTCTTGAAGTAGAGTGAACACTGTAGTTGGGTCGTACCTGCACAAAATCCCAAATCGTTTGAAGTATTTGAAGTCGCAACACAGAATTACAAACAAAATTATAAACTTAAATAAATAAATAAATACCTTTGCATCAGCGCCACAGCATCTTTTTCTGTAAAAGACACTTTGGTCTTCTTCTCCGACATTGCCGTGTCTTAGTAGAAGCAGAAAAAAAGAGTGAAAAAGAAAAACAATCCCTAGCAACAGATAGATGAAACAGAAGGGAACTGCAGAGATGTTGATGGAAGAAGAAGAAGAAGAAGAAGAAGTGTGCAGGAGAAAAATGGAGATTGAGAAACTGTGTCTACTGATTGAATACTTATAGAGATGATTCCCTTCTTGACTGGAATCATGGGGACCGATAATAAGAAATTAAGAGGTGGAAAAGAAGACAGAACAAGAATACAAAATCATTGGTGTTACTTTATTTATGGAACTATATTAGCAAAAGTTGAGTGAAAAAAAAATGCTTCAATTAGTACATATTAGCAATATTCTTTGACGAAAAATAATTATTTCCCAACTTGTCTGAGTACTTTATTGACATGGTATAGAAAAACAAAATTAATCTTATTCATTAATAATAGGTATATGAAAGTATGTATGTTATGGAAAACAGATGTGAATTAATAAAAATATATGATTACATTAAAAATGTTATTTGTTACTCTTTAAAAGGGTTCTAAGTTGTTGATAAGTATTTATTAAGACTCATTTTGATCTTTAATATTTTAAATAATAATTTTGGTTATTTACAGTTTAGATGAAATGAAAATGAAAACAGTCCTTTCAAATTTGTTACTATCTTCAATTTTTGAACTGTTTTAATACTTACTCAATAATCTATATAATGGTATATGAAAATTAAGAAAGCACATCCTTGAGAGAAGATTTATACATAAAAATGTGTGCATTATATTCCTCGTGTGAGTTTTATGGCTCTCTTGGTTTGAAAATAAGTTTATATGCAAACAAATCTAATAAAACAAGTTTCATATTTTGAATTGATCAAATAGATTTTGAAAATATTAAAGCCATGATCAATTTTAAAAACTAAAAGAGATTTTAAAAATATCATTGAAATCTTAATACAGAATATCGAAATGTTATATAAATATGTATAAATCGTTATGATTAGAAAATAAATGTAATTTTTGAAATGTCAACATACTATTAAATATTTTTTTATTTTATATACATAACTCTATTATCAATCTAGAGTTTCAATTTTTCACAATATACTATATTGGCATTACTTGATATTGTCCACAAATGAAAACGTTCTTTCTTTAGTTGACGTGTTTTAAGACGTTTATTTTAACTCATATCGGACATATTCTGTCTTTATTATAAATGAAATCCCACATTTAAAATCATAAAAAATAGTAAAGTCATGATAATTAATATTTTAAAGTGTTTACCTCTCAATATTTGTCATCAACATAATCCAAAAATTTGTATTTATAATTTGTTTTCACACATGAAACTAGTTCCTAATGATAAATTAGTTATTTTAGTGTATATATATATAAATAAATAAAAAGATTATTATATTTGTTATACACATTTTTTAAGTTTATCGTTTAATAAATAATTATTACCAATTTTACCATTTAAGTACTATTTTTAAAATTTAACTTTTTTTAATTCAATCATTCTTTTTTAAATTTAACTATTTAACACATTTTAAGTATTATTTTAACTAAAATAGCTATTTATAATAAAATATCATTACAAAATAAACAAAAACTATATTCCATAAAAATATAAAAAAAATTATATTTACTTATTTTAGGTAATATAAGCCATTCATAAAGGTAAATGCATGACCTAGTAATTCCTGATCTAGGTAAAAGTTTAATTAAAGAAAAGCAACTCATTAAAAAATATGCTATTAAGTTTTAACAATCTTATTTGAGAAATTAAAATTGTAACTTAATCTTTTAGACCAATTGTTTTCATCTATATGCAGAAATTACATGGATCTCAACTGACTACTCGTCAAATGCTTAAATTTAGAAGAAAACAAACAAGATGTTAGTTTCTAGTTTTACTTGTCTTTCAATCTCATATGACATTAAATTATTCTCCCACTCGTTGGATCATCCCATTGGATTGAAGAAACTTAAACGTTTAAGTATTTGTTAAGAGATCCAGTCTTAGTTTTTGAAATTCCCCAACACACAGCAAACTTATAACATTATTAAAATATTATGGCACCAGTAATATCAAGATCTTGATATATTACATTCAACCTTTTTAAATAAATTGTGTTCAACACAAGAACATAATATCCTCTGCATTAAAAAAAACAAGTTTCATTAATAAAAAATAATTATTCGTTACGAATTTCTACACTTAAATGATACACAATCATCCACTGTAACCTCTATGTGTTGACCGATTTCTGAGACTAACCATCAGAGTCCCCCTAAAATTAATCCTAGTTTAGAGGGATCCATCCAACCTATCATAAGATAATGTAAAGACAATAGAAAGAAAAAGGGCAAATGTCCAGAAAAGCATTTCTTCTCAAGGAAACCTGATAAGCCTCCACTGTCGGTTCCTAAATTTCCGTAAAGGCAGCTACTAATCTCAAAAATATCCTCCAGCCAATCTTGAATTTTGCATACCAAATAGCAAGGATACCACAATCAAAACAGACGAACAACAAGAAAAATCACCATACATCTCTAAGGTAACGTCCGTCCGTCTGGAGTTTTTTCACTATAGCTTCAGCTTTTGTTGAGTCCACGTTTTCCTGTAATTCAATGCAGAAACGAAGTTTTTAAGAAAGTTTCATTACATAGGTATGGAGTGTATATTCTAGTGAAAAAAAGAAATCATCAGAACTATAGCATTTCTAAATAAAAGTTCTGAAAAAGATTTAAAAAGAAATAATTTAGAGACGAAAATTTACATTGTCGAGTCTCTTCATACACTAAACACAACATAAATGTAAATGTAGACAGAGTGTAACCAAGCATGCAAGAATCAGCATACGATTATGGCTCTCTCACACCCACTCAAGTTGTGAAAGGTAAAGTCGAGTCTAAAAATAGGAAAGAAGAAAAAACTAATGATATCAATACATTCATAAGGTTAGAATGAAGTCGATAATGATTTTCCAAATTGATATTTTAAAACCCTTCCAGGTTGGAAGAGAGAGTTCCTCCAAATGGCACTGAAAAACAAAATTGAGGCATTAAGTAGGGGAATCAACCCGTTTTTAAAATAAGCTAAACAATATTTTTTCCAAATAATAACTTTTGTAAAAAAAGAATAGCAACGTTACTATTTATTTGTCAACCAATTTCTTCAATAATATTGCACAAAAAATAGTCCATAATTTTCTCTCTACCATTGGATGTGGTAAGGAGAACTTACAATAATTTTTTTAATCACAAGCACAAAGGCACAAAAGTTCACATCCTCACAAACACAAGAATGTTAAAATCCCCCACATTTGAAATACTAAACACCCCAGAAATACTATAATAAACTCAATAGAAGAAAAGAGCAGAACAAAGAAAAAACGAAGTCAATGTAACAAATAGCTTTGGCTCCATTGAAAAATTCAAATATGCTAATTCAGCACCAAATTTTTCGAAAATCCAACCAAATTCTGTGTTTGTAATACAAACGAAAAGGCTTAAAAATTAGTCACACCTCTCCTATCACATAAATATATTATTATACTCACTGCTTAGCAATATAATTATTGGCATCTGTTCCTGGTGAAGAGACAAAAGCAATAGATAGAAAAGCTTCTTTTATTTTCTCATACTAGTTTGGCTAAGTTCGTTGAAAATCAATACTCAAGTATTTTGTAAAAGGGAGGGAGGATGAAAGATAATCAGCACCTGCTCCTGGACAATGGAATGAAGAGTTCGATGAACATCTCTGGCCATGCCCTTGGCATCACCACAGACGTAAAGATAACCTCCTTGAGAAATCAAACTCCACAGGTGCGCAGCCTGCACGTATAAAATTAATGCAGGTAATAATTTGTCCAGTTTCATTTGATACCTACTAAGCTGCTATTTGTACTTACTTTGTCCATCATCTTGTGTTGAACATATTCCTTTTCAGCCCCCTCTCTAGAGAATGCAACTATCAATTCTGAAAGAGAACCTTGTTCCACAAAATTCTTTAGCTCATCCTCATAAATGAAATCCTATATAAACAACATAATTGGAAAATCAAAAATTGCTCTGAAAACCCATTTAAAAAGCACAAAGAGAAATTAATTTACCATTTGACGATTTCTACATCCAAAGAAGAGTAATGCAGGGCCAAGTTGAACACCATCCTCTTTGAGAGCATATCTTTCCTGGTAAATCAAAGATAGAGTGAGTAAGCATTTAGAAGTATAGGTCTCTAATAATTCAGTTTCACCTGAACTTTCATTTATGAAATGGATTGGACAACAATTTTTAAATTTTTGGTATAGTGTTGTTAGACGTCACGGGCTTAGGCCTATCTTTTTGTACTTTCTTATTTATAAATGCATAACCCTATTTGTTCTATACACATTAAGGATTCAACCTGTGTCTCTCTCTCTTTTATTTTAACAAGGGTAAACTAGGTTTTTACAACAAACTAGATACCTGTTCGCAAATGATGTGAATTTTCTGCTTTAAAAAAAATCCTTAAAAGATACACCTTAAAAGAGCACTATGAAAAAAAATAAACAATTTGGATTTGGAAAAGTAATCCACTTTTGTTTCATTTGACAAGCACAACTTTCTAGCCTCTTGTTAAAAGCAGATTTTCACCTTCAGCTGTGACTTGAAAGCAATTTAGCCATGTATCTTCAAGAAACTAAAATAATTTCATTTTTAAGTGCTTATCGCTTTAGTTAATTCCACAACACAGCAAAAGAGCTCAAAAAGACAGAAAAGTGGATCTTTCCAGCTGAAACAAAATAAAGAATAAGGTGCTTTGAATTTTAGTTCATACTCGTAGTTGATTATTACATAAGTACTTATTTGATACCTATGTTTCTTTTTATATTCAATTCAACTGTTCAACCACCATCCCTTCTTCATTCTATATAGTTGTTTTCTAGCAACCTTACTTTTATAATAATTGCAAAAATACACACATAACATATTTCACAAACCTGTAAAAATCCCCTGAAAGGTGCAAGACCGGTACCAGGTCCAACCATAATAACAGGTACTGAATGATCAACTGGAAGCTTGAAATTTGATGGCCTAATAAAAATAGGAGCCGAGCTACAGTCTTGACTTTTTTCTAAGGGAATAGCATTCTGATAATTCATAAGAGATTTAAGTTAGAAACAAAATGAAAATTTTGGGTAATGCACCCCTCAGGAAAGAAATCAGAATCACAAACACAATTAGTTGAGAGCAGCGAGTCCAAGAAGTTAAAAAAGAGGACCATGTGATTGCACGAGAAGTGTATAAATTGCATGTTGATACCTTCATCCAAGTTGAACATACACCTTTGTGAATTCTACCAGTGGGAGTTGGACCATACACCAAAGCACAAGTTACATGTACCCTTTGAGGAGCAAACCTGGATAATCAAGTAATACAGTATTATTTGTTCGCCAATTATCTTATAAGGGTCCATTTGATACTTTAAATGAGATATGATAACTACCTAGGAGAGGATGAAATAGAATAATAACGAGGCTGTAAACGAGGGGCTATTGCAGCAAAAAAAACACCAAGAGGAGGTTTTGCTGATGGAAACTCGGCCATCACCTCAATGAGACTCCTCTGGCTTCCAACCACCCATTTGGAGTACTCATCCTGAAAACGAAAATTTGAAAATCATCATCAAAAGAGGAAGGGGAAAAAAATAAATTGTGTCAGTAAAAAAATGACAAACAGGAGTACAGAATTTTTACCTTCCCCTGAGGAGATGAAAGGAACTTTAATCTTTCTGCTTGGCTAGGTTCAGAGGCATGAGCAGCTAATGCAACTAAAGCAGCCTGGAATAGAAGCACGTGTAATTATTTCTTTATTTTCATTTATATAAAACAAGCACAAATCCCTATTGAATCACACTCTTATAAGCAGTAAAACCAAACAAGTACAAATTTCTATTGGATCAAACCCAAACAAGTACAAGATACAAAAATAAAAAGAAATTGTAAGCACATAAAGAGAAGATAATATTAAAACCTTTCGTGGGGGGTTCAAGAGATCAGCATAACGTGCTAATGCAGTTCGCAGTGAGCAAGGGCCAGGGAAAGGAGGTAGGAGAGAACCACCTAGGGAAGTGCCATCCTCCTTGTCTGTGTGAAGAGAAAAAAATAAATCTAAATTCTGACCCAACAACTTCCCAGTTTCTTCAACAGTTTCATTGCAGTTCTCAGCATAAACACCCACATGGTCTCCAGTTTCATATCTGGGAAATATCACGCAAAAGCCATCAACAGATTTATTGATTACTTTAAGGTAATTGGAACAGGATATTCAATTTGCCATCTAGTTAAGCATGAGAAAACCTCAATCCATAAAGAGAAATGTTGACAACACACTTTCAACAAATTTTTCCCTATTGTCTGAAATTTCTTAGAAATTACAAAATTATGTGAAACTCGTTCCATATTTAATGAACCTCCCTTGTGATTTTGAAGGTTTCAACAAATTTTAAACAATGAGAATTTTGAGAGGAGTATGCTAGAGATTTCATGATAACTCTGCCAATATTTATGAGAAACGCCATGCATTTCACATCAGATATGTTTGAACAGATCAAAATCATTAACAATAACTTCATCAGAAAATCTCACCCTCAATTTCATAGTCTTCCCGTTTGGGGAAGAGTGGGGAAAATTGGATATCGGACAAGCTTTCATTACTCTATATCTCTATTTACTAATCAAAAAAACATTTAATATTTCGTAAGAATTATAAACAAGTACAAAACCTTATACCAAAACTCAATAACATAATATAATCCAGCAGGACTCGATTATTTTGAATAATAATTAGATAAAAGTTTAAACATATATACAATATTTACTAGCATAACGTATTTGAAGCCTATATAAAACAAATTAGTAATAATTGACCGATGCAATTGTTCTACATTTTCTTATTTACCAAGAAAAAATGATACGGTTATTCATCAGGAAGTATAACTAACTTACGTTATGCCCGTCCCTGATACATCAAATTCCAAATGTATGCAAGAACGATCAGACACAGGTTTGTGAAGCTCCTTTTGTACAGCAACATTCACCCTTCAAGAAATGAAACAATAGGGTTGTTTAACAGACTGAACTAGTAAGAACAACATTATCAGTGTATAAAATTCCAAGCACCTGCAAGGATGATGAATATCAAACACAGCATTCCCATTTGCCACGGTTGAGTGATTATCATAGTTTGATGTTGCAGTGGGATCATGAATCACCACTCGGTATTCAAGAATAGCAGCTGTATAGGGGGTAGAGACAGTATTAGCATCATCCTCATCTCTGAGCAACTGATCCAACTCAGGCCATAAACTTTCTTTCCTGTAAACCCAAGACAACTCATGGTGTTTGAAATGTCCAAAAAGTAGTACACATATTTTTCACAATTTTATGGGTAGCAACAATATAATTAATAGCTAGATAGCAGTGATGAGAGGAATCAGAGGACTATCGTTACCAGGCAGAAAAATCATCTTCAATGGATTGGTCATCGTCACCTAATCCAAGTGCAACTAGACGCTTTGCACCTGCAGCGAACAGAACTATGTAAGAATATATCTATTAAAAGTCAATAACTACTTTAATTCCATTCTCAAGTCTAATTTACAAACTTCAGAACTTTATTAGAACGTGGTTTTACTAATATACATCTCACTTCAAAGGACTAAAACAAATCTGCAGAAATAAATAACTTAATATTACAGCGTTTTCCTAGATTGTAAACAACCAAGTAACATAATTCCACCAGTACTTCCTAGTTTGTAATAAGATTGACTAATAAATGACTTATTCTGAAAGTTTGATTCAAACATTATACACCCATTAGACTTTTTGAAAGGCTTATCAAATACATTGAATCTAACAATGTAAGGCACCATTCGACTAAGCCAAGAGAAAAAGAAAGTAGCACTAGTACATTACCTTTACAGTTAAGGAGGACAAAATTAAAGGAAACAAAATTCAAAAGCACACAAATGACAAAAATGACGAGATGTATAAGGCAACTTAGCTTTGACAAACGGCAATGATTCTATGCAATCATAACGAGGCAGATAACCAATTTAATACTTTCGAAAATACAGGAGATGGAACTACACACCTTGTTCAGCAAGATCTTCATCCACAACTTTACCTATCTGTATCAGAAAAACATAATAGAATCAAATGATGAATTTTTTTTGTTAAATAAAAATAAAATCATCTGATTTTACCTTATTAAAATGTTCGTATTGTCTGTTACCTAGGCCAAAAACTCCATATGTGAGTTTTTCAAGCCAGGTTCCCTTCTCATCTTTCCCCTAAAATTAATGTCCAGTGAAACATAGAATCATTTTATGTAGGCCATGTGAATAATGAAAATGCGAGGAGAGAGCAAGGCCTAAGATGTAGGATTTACTTAAAGTGAAGTAACTACAAACCTCAGTAAACCATTTGTAGAATCTTGCAGCATTGTCTGTTGGTTCTCCATCCCCATAACTGTCATGTCAAGTCAAAATGCATCATATTCACCACACATTTCAATAAATCAAAAAATAAATACATTTCATCCATTTTTATGTACATCAATCTTACGTTGCCAGCATGAAAAATACAAGACTCTCTTTCTTCAGCTTCTCCTCGTATAGATCATCATCAGCTGCATAGTCATCCTAGTTCAAATTAAATAGACATCAGACATTAGCCAAACTTAAATTTTAAAATTAAAATTCTTAACTTTCTGTACAATTTCACCATAAGTTTTCTAGAACTCTCCTAGTAAAAAATCAAACATTTAAAATAAGATGTTTGACCCATATATCTATAACCAGAATGTAGACAATGCCAAAACTTCCTTTCAATCCCACATACCAGGTCAACAACTTTGACAGCCGCTTTTTCATACCTTGCCTTGATCTCATCTGCCAACGCCTGTAATTAAAAATAAATATTAGAAAAATGCAGCAATCATACAAAATTGGAACATAACTTCCTTCAGATTTAAAGCTGCGGTTGTCCCAGGGGTAACCATTTCAAGCATTATAGAAAAGAGGAAGTAAGCATCATCTATACACAAATTATATTTGAAAAACATGTTACAGTTACAGGAGGGACAGCTAGCCAAGAAAAGAGGCACGAAAGTTCAGGATTTGCTTCACCTAAGAGAGGCGTCAACAAAATAGGAGGAAAACATAAGTGTTAGATTATTTTGAACTCATTTCCCGTACTAATTACTACAAGGCACAGAACTCATAGTTTTCGACAACTTCACACTATCCAACGTCACAGAAATTGCGGCACGATTTAGGATTTTCCACAGGTATCAATAAATAGAAAGGCACGCCATGCAGGGTGAGGCACTGTCAGCTCATCACCGTAGCCACGCCTTTTAACTATCACGGCGAACTATCAAATTGACACTAAAATGTAAGAAGAACACGACATCATTCCTCGCTCCTTGGCGTTTTCAATAACAAAATGAACACAGTCACATCTAACAAAAATCTAGCCAAACAATACGCGCCATCACAAATATCATCATTATCATAACTTATGATTAACCAAGTCATCGCACAAGTCAAAACTACAATATCTACTCCATTCATCAAACTTAAATACGCAGCACGAGAAAATCACAATCATTCTTTACACGAAGAATATTCCTATTCTATTTTAAAGATCCATAACATTCGATTGAATTCTCCTTGATCCAGCAGATTGAAAGAAAAAACACAGCAATGAAGAGAGAAATATAACCTTCGCAAAGCCTTCAGCAGTACCGGTCTGAGTACCGAAGAAAATGGTGACCTTAGTCTTGCCGGCGGCAACGTCAACTTCCTCCTCCTCCTCCATCAATAACCCCTTCGGCACAACCAGCGGCTTCACCTCCTTGCTCCGATCCGAAGATTTCTTCCAGAAAAACACTAGAAGACCGATTACGACCGCGGCGGAGGTGGTGGCGATGAGAAGCAGCGAATCCGAAACGGAATCTCCGAGAGAAACGCCGAGGAACGACTCAACGGCGCGCACCAAATCGGAATTGGAAGCCATCGCGTCCACAACTCAATCAAATTCGGAGCACAGTGCGGGAGGTGAAGGAGACAGTGACGAGTGCCTGCGTGATCGCGTGAGAACTAAACCAGTAACGACAGAAACCTAACAGGCACCGGTAGTTGTAGTGAAAGACTCTAGGAGAGAGAGAGAGGGAGGGGTTGGGTGCAGTGGTGAAAAGAAGAGAGAGGAAAGGACCCAGGAAGAGCTAAACCAGACAGAAACCTTGGGCCACTTTCAATCGATGTCAATGGGTTTACTTTTCGGTTTGTGGGAATTTGCAACTTTGCCAAACGATACTGATAATTAAAGCGCGAGATATCGCGGCGCCCGCGTTGACAACGACCCCCAAAAGCTCCTTTTGTGTTTCTTTCCCGTTTCTTACTTCCCTCCCTGCTTTTACTGTTACTTTATCTTTAAAGATCTCGCGAGAAAATAAATCAGCAACACAAATAGTGCAAATGCAATATTAACAATTATTTTTGTATCATTTATACCGTACTTTTCTGGCTTTTACTATTATTATTACATGAGTTTAACATATGCACGTCCATTAATTATTTCCTTCTTATACATCCGTTTTTGTTTGATTGGACTAAGGTTGGAGTGAAAGAGGAAATAAAGGAAGATATAGAGAAAGAGAATTAAAAGTAAGGTTCTTTATTGAGAAGCTATGATCCACAAATACAAAATTATGATCCACGGATATTATTATTGTATCAGATTTGATACGTATTAATACGTTAATATATTATTTTGAAAAATGATATCATACGATACTTTATATATTTATATTAAAAAATTATAATAATTTTTAAAAATACAATAAACATATAAACATATGTAAATATATGATTATTAACATGTTAATTCAAATTAAATTTATATGTATCGAAGTTGTCAATATAAAAAATTATTAATTATTATCGTAAAACTAATACTATTTCATTATTGTAAAATTAATACTATTTTATATATTAGATACTTTATTGATAAGTATTAAAGACAATATGTGTTAGACATCGATCCAAATTTCAGATCAAACGATCAATGATTCATAATTAAAAAAGATTAATAGAAAATTTATAATAATAAATAATTAAATTAATTGTATTACCATATTATTCTTAGTTGTAAACAAAGAAGAAGTGTATATTTATTTAAAAAATTAACTATGAACGAATTAATGTATGTAATGAAAAATATTAAAACAATAACAATAATTATTTACAATTAATAAAGCAAGGTAAGAGTGTATTAAAACATTGTAATATTTAAAATTGGATTTACACGTAACATTTTACCATATGTCTAATATATTAGTAGAATTTTTCATTCTTAATGATTTATTTTTTTACAAATTTGTTATAAAATTTTGGGTGAAAAATAATTCTTTATTTAATTGGTAAGTAATTTTTTGTGAACAATTATTTTCTACAAAATTTAAAAACTTGAAGTTTTTATTTGTTACAAAAGTTTATATAAAAAATATTTGGCACAAAATATTTTATAAAAAATATTTGTAGCAATTGTTTGCAAATTGTTTTTTATATCAAAATTTATAAATATTTTCTAAAAGGAAAATATATAATTATCAAGAAATATATGTTTTTTAATATGATAATATCATGATATTGAGTGAAATATGTACTTGTGATTTTTTTTATGTAAACTTTCTTTACAAAAAAGGCAATATTTGATTTTATGTTTAAAAATGAATTTTAAATATAATATTATTTCCAAAATTTTATTTATCATCAAATAGAATAAATCTTATTTTCATCATAAAAGAATATGTGTCCTCCAAAATGATGTGGAATGGTTTATCCCATATGAGAAAGGAAGTCATCGATATATGAATATGTAGACTGAGTATATATGAGAGTAATTGAGTGGACGAAAATGTAATTATTACAATATTTGCTATTTATTTATTATTTATGTTAATATCATATATTAATGAAAATTGTGACATATTATATTCATAATTATATTTATAATAATGTGATATTTATTATGAAAATAATATATAGACATTATATTATAAAATGTTTATATCTATTTAATATTATTTTCTGACTTGAACGGTGAATTACATATATTCTTAATTTTGAAATTCTATAAGGTGAGCGAACTAATTCGTAAGTTTGATTCATTACAATCGAGTTGGAATGAGCGAACT
>Ga0209389_1000814_pt1 | contig 19905 bp, 10 predicted proteins | sample CowpearedBW_FD_187526 | JGI IMG/M metagenome (GOLD analysis project Ga0209389, IMG submission 187526) | Root nodule microbial communities of legume samples collected from California, USA - Cow pea red BW (SPAdes) (version 2) | ecosystem: Host-associated > Plants > Roots > Nodule | place: USA...
CAAAAATAAGCATGCACACAGTGCACCTTCATCACTGCTCCAGCTGGCCTGATGTTGAAAAATTGGTTCCGTCGACAGAGAGGGCAAAATTTTTGTCCATGCCATTGCTATGAACAAAATTAAAGAACTCAAAGATTCTTCTATTTCATTAATTCATGCCCACATTCCAGAGGTAATAGAGAATGTAAGGTCAGAAGTGAAAATTTATTACACTTTTCTTTTTCTTTCCCTTTCATTTTAAGTGAGTCATTGTCCTGTTACTACTTAATACTCAGCTATAAGATCAGAATCTAACTAAAAAACATTCGTTAAGTCACTTTATTAATTTTAATTGGAGAAAATGAGATTTTTTACTTCACTCAACTCTTCGTAAAAGTATCAATTAAGAATGAGCATAAGAACAAAACTCCACCCAAAAAATATAATTTGTTAAATAAGAAACTATTGAAACTTAATTACCACGTCAAGTAGTTTATTTTGTTCGACTTTTTATCCTCTTTTTACCAAATTTAGTTCTTTTTTAAGAGATAACATAGACAAGTTACAATCGCTTGACTTATTATCTCTATATTAATTTAAACTAGTCAATGGGCATATTTTCTTTGAATTATGAGACATTTTTATATTCAAGAAAAATCTTTATAATAGAAAAAAGAAAAAACACACGTGCATAAAAATAATTTGAAATTAAATTTAGTTAAGTTAAAGTTAGTGCATCAGTCTTTAAAATGAAAAGATTAAGCCTGACTAAAATAAAAAAGTAATGTAAATTATTATATGAAAAAAAAAATAGTAATATTTGTGCGGTGAAGCACACGTCTCTTATTCGGTCATAAAACTACAATCATTGAGTTTGGCGGGGAATAAAGAAAGGAATAAGCAACCAAGTCCTATAAATAATAAAGATTCAAAATTTATATACTATATACTTGGCTAGTAATTAATCTGCTTTATTCATCGAAGATGCTTGGTAGTCTTATCGATGATGGTTAGATGGTTGGAATATAAAATGGGAAGATGGAACGAAGAATCATATACATGTGACTCTTCATAATAAGGACTGCATGTCATGAAACAGTGTAACACTGTTTAACACTATATAACTTTTTATCACTCATGGGCTCCGGAAACAACCATAACTGAGATTTTCTGATGTTTTTTGTCAGCTATCTAACACTCCCTACTCATATGCATGATGAGTTTGTGTTTACTTCATGATAGTGAACCCAGTCCTTGTTATATGCTTTAAATTAGATATGCATTAAATTGACTTTGTTTTTCCCTTTCAATTGGTATACCAACTTCACTCACAACAATACCAAACATTACAAAAGCTCTTCTCATATAGTTCTCACATGACACAACAAAAATTGTGGGGAGGTATTATTATGAAAACTGTAATCAATCGCTTTAAAGTAACCATTTCGTAATTTGTAACTAATCAAAACACTTTTACGGACTTCATATTCTAACCCAAACCAGAACGTAACATATCATTCTTGTGAGAAACTTTCGGGTCCTGGGGAGAGGAAGAAACATTTGAACTGTGCATGAATGATTTTCTTTTCCTAAAAAAAAAACTCTATACATTAGACTGGATTCACAGTTCACCAAAATGAGGAAACAAACTCTAAGGATAACTTTTCTTCTGCCTATGCAAATTATTTTCCTATATGCAATGTATGAATCTAATTATAAAGATTTACAGTTCGATGCTGATGGCTCAAAAATGGACAATAACAAACACCTTGTAAGAGTTCCAATGTTTGCATCCCATGAACGATTGTTGTTGTGTTCAATTCGGCTACGAACAAAAGAGCTTGCCCCCAAGTTGTTCATCTCTGAAAGGGTATCTGAAATTATCTTTTCCACGGTGCAATCGGGGACATTGCACATAGCTTTCCAATAATTTGATTATTAGAGACTAACTATCGCAATGGACTCGCGGGCAAGGAAGAAATGGAAGACGAAGATTTTCTTGTAACCCTGAATCTGAAAAAACTGTACAGTCTCCGCAAATCCTTAACCGTATGGACACCCTCACCGCAGACAACCCCATCCGGTTCACCCATTTCATCATCCTCCTTCTGCCGTCCGGTCAGGCCGCACCCCCTACCATCACCGTCCGTTTGCAATGCGGTGATGACTGATCTAATAGCCCGACTCGGCGAGTTCCGGTTCGCGATCATCAACTCGCCGATTTCAGCGGGACTCAAACTCGCACCGTTTTGGAAAATCTCCTGCACCTGAGGGAACAGCTTATGGTCCTTCACCCCAAGGTAACTGTTCGCCAGCGTCTTAAACGCCGAAAAATCACAAAGCGGAAAATGGATATGCACATCGACCCGACCCGGACGAAGCAGGTTCGGGTCAACGTGCTCCTTCGTGTTCATCGTGAACACCATCACCCTCTCCTCCGCGCAACACGAGGTTATAAGCCCGTCCATGAAGTTTAGTATCCCCGAAACGCTTATTCTCTCCGTTTTCTCCGCCACAAACCGGTCCAGGTCCTCGATCACCACCACCGATTTCGGCGTCGTATGCAGGAGGAGCAATTTCAGATCCGAATCGCTAGGGATTTTACTCAGGTCGATGTCGAACACGTCGTACGAGAGGAAATTGGCCATGGCGGCGACGAAGCTCGATTTTCCGGTGCCGGAGGGGCCGTAGAGGAGAAAGCTCCGTTTCCAGACGCGGCCGAGGCGGTTGTAGTACTGTTTCGCTCTGAGGAACGATTCGAGATCGGATTTGACCTTGTTTTTGAGATCCGGTTCCATGGCGATGGTGTCGAACGTGGAAGGATGCGTAAACGGAACGGATCTCCACTGCCCAAACTCATCGGCGCTGTTGGTGAAGAGGCGCAAGTCGCGCTTCCCTTGCTGCTCGATTTCGTCGGCCACGGCGTGAATGTGCTGGAGATAAGGACGGAGGATTCGACGCTTGTCCACCTTCCTGATCTTGAGAACGTAGGTTCCGGTTCCTTCTGGGTTGGGATGAGCGGGTTGGCTGAACCAGTAGATTGTGGCTCCGAGAAAATGGTCCTGGATGGTTTGGTTGGGAGCGAGGCAGAGGACGATGTCGTTTGGGTTCTTCCCAGTGACGATGTTGGCGAAGTGGGAGTCTTGGATAGAAGGTAGGGAATGTAAGTATAGGGAGAGCTTGGAGTAGAGGTGGTTGTGGTGTTTGGTTTGGTTCAGTTCAGGTACTGTGAGGAATTGATACACGTGGAACCAATCTTCCATTCCTCTCCATAGCCTCTTGCCGCACCCCGTTTGGAACAGCACGGCTCCGGCCACCGCGAACAGGAAGGCGGCGGCGGCGAGGGTTAACAGAAATATGGGAGTGAGAAGAATCATGGCAAAGACGCTCATCCACCTCAAAACACCATTTTTGGATTGTTGAGAGAGAGAAGAAGGCCTCTTTTATTTCACAACTTTTCAATTTATTTGTTTACCGCTCTTCTCTTCTCATTCTCTCATTGCATAGACCCATTTTTGTTTTTATTATTTATTTATTTATTTATTTTTATTCCCCTCATGCTATCTCTTCTTTTGCTTTATTTTTGTTCTGCATCTGTTTTCACAGAATCCATTCGGATAATTACAATCTACAGTATCATCTAAACGAATAAATTAACCTCCTTATTATATTATTATCATTCTTGTTCAATTTTTATTCCAAGAAAATGTTTGATCCATCGGTTTACATCCTACACGTGTTTACGATCAAATATTTACGCTCACATCTTACCAAATTTTTTCAAACGATATCTTATCTATTATACATATTTCGTTGAAGTATTTCTGTAGCGTGTGATTCACACTTTAGATAATAATTCGTGTCAAATTCATGGTCGGATTCAGAGTAATAAAATAAAAACGTAAAATATATTTTTAATTTCTATAAATATGATTTGTTTGATATATTTCCTACTTTTAAATCCTCAATTTCCTTTTTAATCATAGTCAACAATAAATATACCTAACTGAGGAATTTGGTATATTTAAAGTAATTCAAATATCTTAATTTAATATAATTGTTGAAATAAAAGATGATAATAAATATATCAAATTAAGATATTTAAATTACTTTAAATATGCAATTCAATTAAGTAATACATTAATTATTCAATAAAAAAAGGTAATTACATATATTATTCTTAAATGTTAATTTAATACTTTAAGTTTTTCTATATTAATATTTGTAAAAAATGAACATAAATGATTGTAACATATTAATTTTGATATCATCCTTTTAAATGATTGTAACATATTCTTTTTAATAATTACAAACGATGAATTTGTTTCCTATGATAAAAAATAACAATCAAATAAAACATGTTTTTATTTTGGAATACTCTTATTGTAGCGTATTAAAAACTTACCTGTATTATAAAAGTAATTATTAGTTTTTTTATTCTTAAGTGATTTAAAGTTAATATAAAATAAATTGTTTTATATAATATTATAACATATTTTCTAATAATTATTTTACGTATAAAATGTTAAAATGATGAATAAGTCATTATTAGTATATATAATTCTTTTTTTTAAATAGATATTTGTGAAAACAATTAATAATTATTCAGGAAAAAAATATCAAAGTTATTAATCATAACATTTAAAAAAATAAAGAATACATTGTTATTTTATTTACAAATAAGATAATCATAATTAATGATATTAAAAACACTAATAAAATGTGTCAGATAAAACTAAACAATATTTTGACAATTGAATATTAGTTGCAACATTATACTCTTACTTAATGAATCTCGAATTAATATTTTGCGTAATTTCGCGATACTTTCCAAATAAGTTTATCTCAACTAACTGTAGTTACCACATACTGATTAAATGTCAGATATTTGAAATCTAGCCATAGTTAGTTACCACATACTGATAAAATGTCAGATATTTCAAATTTAAAATTAATAAAATATGTTGCAAGAACTACAGCAAAAAAAAACATTTATAAATATATTCATTTTTTTTAACAGAAATCTAGATTTAAAAAAATTATTTAATTTAAAGGATTTTGAGTTTGGTTTTAATAACAATCGAAGTCTAATTCTGGTTTAAATCTTATTTAATTTAAAGAATATTAGGATTTAGTTATGATAATAATCGAAGTCTAAGACAATTAATCTCTTTCTAATATAAATAATTATTTAGTTTGAGAAACCAACATATTTTTCCTAATTTAAATATTAAAAAATTTCAATTTGAACCAAGTAGTACTATATATGAAAGATGTTTTCTTTCTCAAGCATAATAGATTTAAATACTTTGAATAGGTTATTTTGAGTCTTAACATGGAATTCTAAGGTGAAACACCTTGTTCTCTCTTCCAAATCAGCATAACCAAATAAAAAACAAAGTTTAAGTGTGATGCCACTGTATTTTTCTTCCTACTTTTAACCTCACTCTCTTTCTCAGTATATTAATAGATCAGTGTAGTCAATTTTTAGACTGATCTTTGAAGGTCTTCATGAACTACAACACAATTTTTAATTTTACTTAATTAAGTTTAATGGAAGTTGGATGCATGCTTAATATTAATTAATTAACTGGCATGCACAATGAAAATGCCCCACTCTTCCTTCTTTAAATAGATAGCGTCATGCATGGACTTTTCTTAATCTACTTTGCTTCTCCTTTGCATCTTATACTTTCTCTGTCATTAGTTTACAATTTTTAAAAAGCACGATAAAAAGAAAAATAGTTGATAGTATAATGCTTATTCTTTTGTTATCTTAAAAGTTAAGTACAAATTCTGAAATGACGTTGTTTCCTCTACGTTTTAAGTTTAGTGCTGATGACTAAAACTTTATTAGAAGTTTATAAAAGGAAAAGTTCTGACATTATAATTTTCTACTTTGTTAGTCATGGAGTGATGAAATAAAATACTGCGGATTTTATTTCAGTACATATTATCTGCTATAATTATCATAAAACTAAGTAACCTTGTATTAGTAATTGCTTCATTGATCTGATCAAAATATTTAATTGTATATTCCGCATAATTAGATGTAGAAAAAAAATATTTGTGTATCTACAAATAATTGTGGATAAAAAAACTGTTAAAGATGGAAGAATAAATATTTAAATTGGTGTTTGCAGATAGTTTAAATGAGCTTTTTTGTCTTTTCATTTATAATTAGGGAAAGAATATTGTATTATCCAGACATCTGACTTATTCTATAATAAATAAATTATAAATAAGATTGGGTTCTCTGGATGAATAAATTGCTAAACATATTCTTATAAGTTAAGAAATTCTATAATGATAAAAAAATTTGTACGGAAAGTCTTTCTGATTAAAGTTTCAAAGTGTGTCTTATTATGATATAACAACGGTGTAATAATGCTCACATTGAAGTACACTTCATTGAAAATGTTTATAGTTGGAAAGAGTGAACGAATGTGAAAGAAACTCATCTTAAAAGAATATATTTTTTTATCATATATATATATATATATATAGAATTTCCTTTTTTCTGTCCACATTTTATAATTTCAACTTTATCCTTTACAATGTAATTATTTGTTAAATTTTTTAAAAATTAAGTATTAATTTTACAAGTTTTTATAAAACTATTTAGTTATCTTCTTCTTCTTTTCTCTCCTATTCATCAACAATTATTTTCTCATATTTTCTCTATACATTTCATTTTATTTTTAATAAATATAATTTTATTTTATTTATTAACTTAATAACATTACAATATTATTCATTACTAATATAATATCATGTATATTTAAAAAATGCGTACACACCGGCATAATAGCGTCTGTGTTTACGCTAGTATATATAAAAAAGAAAACTTAGGGTGCTTCAATCCATATACAAAATTATGTACAATGTTTTCCAAACAGATTGTCATCATGATAAAGATAATATCTTACATTTGTTATCCAAAAACTCTTTTCTATATATTTCAATCTTAATAATGATATTCATAATTCTACATAACAGATTAATTACACAAACTATCTTCTTACATAATTTGCTTACTTCATTATATAGAAATGAGAAAGTTGGGTAACATATAAAATAAAAAACACCTAAATCTATTGTCTTAAAATTTTGGATTGAAAGTAGTGTTAAATATCTTATGTAGATTAGATTCAGGTTTTATCCATGTTTTTTTCTCATAAATAAAATATAATAAATAATGAGATAAAAAAAGTATGTAAGAGTGTAATAAATGAAAATAAATAATTTGTTTTAATGTTATTTATTTATGACTATATCAATTGTTTGAGAATTTTATAATATAACCTCACAATCCACATATACATACTAATGATGTGTACTTGTATGAATTTGGATTCTTTACTGATTTTTTTTTATACTGTTCCTCTACTGTGTCTTCATTATATACTGATTATCACTAATTTTGATGTTTTAAAATATATTAAAAAGATATTTAAAATATCAATACAGTGTATTTTTAATGCTCAGTAGATGACAACACAAAAATAACCGGTAAAAAATCTGGACTCGTACATGTATTATGTGTTATGTGTGAAAAACACATACTTTAGTTATGTTGTATTCTTATGTATAAATGTAAGGATAATGATATTTTAACTCATTTTTAATTCGTCACTCTCATCACCCTTAGATCATCTATTTTATTTTTTTTATTCATGGGATGTGATAATGTAAAAATGACTGAAATCATAAATTAAAAGTGGATAAAAAAAATTAAATTAAAATATTATTTTACTAAATTTAATTATTCTTATTTAGGAGTAGTTAGATTTTTGAGACGAAGTTTCTTTGGTGTGCTTTTGTCTTAAGCAAGCATAGCATACTCAGAAAAAGCAGAAAATACAAGTTGGATTGGACCTGTAATGGTACGTTGCTGAGTTTGTGTCCGTACAACAGTTGAAGCTAAAAACAAATTGGTTTTGGAAACGGGGAATCGCGTCGTGGAATCTTGATGTTTCAATCTTGTTTTTATTTATACGTACCATTCTGCAATCGATCATGAAATTGGGCCGAGACTGAAAAAGATACTTGGATTTCAGCTCTTCCTTCCATTTTCATTCTAATTTTCTCCACCAGTCTTGGTTTCTCAATCAAACTATCCTCCCAACATCAAAACTATTAATTTTACTTTATTTTTAACAAGTCAAATTTATATTTAATTTTTCACGGTTATATTTGATTTATTTATCCAAAATCATTGCTTAAGAGTTGTTGAAGCATAAACTAAAGGTTCATTCAAAATAAACTGAAGATATTTTATGTAGAGATAGATTTCTTTTTTCTTATATTATGCTCTATTATTACTGTAACATATCTCTTGGTGCAGAGGTAGTTGGTTAGGATAGTAACTTTCTATTCTACTATGTACTATTTTCGTTATTATTATTATAATATTCACAACTTTTTCTATTGTTTTTATTATTGTATTTTTCTTTTATGTCATGATATTATTTTATGTGCATATTTCTCACCACTATTAATCTCAAATTTGTCATACTTTAAAAAGGTGCACTTAAATATAATATATTCTTACAAAAATCATCCTTTGAAATTTATATTTACTTAAACACTACAATTTGGATTTATTTTTACTCAAGGTAAAATTTCAAACAATAAAAATTCAAATACAAAGAGGCGAAAAAATTTCTTCAAATACAAAGTCAACATATTTTTTACTATAACTGTTAAAAATATTAGTCTAAAAAATTCTACAAAACTTTTATTTTAACAAGTGGCTAAAATAATTCATTAATTTAATTTAAGATTAAATCCAACTTAAAAACGGGTTCTCCTTCTAAAACACGGACTTCATTTGATGGGATTATTAAAATTTTATCATTTTGTTTGAATGACAATTTGGAACATAAATGATTTAAAGGTTGAATCTTTTTTTCTTTTTTCTTTTTCTTTTCTAACAAGGCACAGAGAAGAAAGTGACATTAAGGGACAGTAACATCTTAGGCACAAGTTCCTTATCTTTTACTGGGTAGGATCTTCATCCAAGCTCAACCCTCTCTGTCTTCAACTCAATTTCTTCTCCTTCACTCTGCTCAGTGCTGCTATCTCCTTCATACTTCCAATGGCTGCCACACTCACACTTCTAAAGCTTCCAATTCTTCCCAATAAACCAAAACTCCCACGCCCCTCAACCACAAAACTTCTTCCGTTTCCTTCTATCCATTTAAATTCAGACTCATCTTCTCCTAATACACGCAATTCTTCCTTCTTAGATCAGAACATGGAGCCTCTGAAGCCTGCTTTTCTTTCTCTCTCTGCAATCACATTTCCATTCTTACTAGATTCCAAGGCAAGCATGCATTTAGTTGGTTTTTGTTTTGAGATGGTGTTGTTGTTGTTTGGGTTCTAATGAAGGTGTTATTGGCACAGGATGCACTTGCTGTGGGAGGAGAATTTGGGATATTGGAAGGAAGATCATTTGCTCTGGTACACCCCATTGTGATGGGTGCTTTTTTCTTCTATACATTGTGGGCAGGGTATTTGGGGTGGCAATGGCGGCGAGTAAGGACTATCCAGAATGATATCAATGAACTCAAGAATCAACTCAAACCTACCCCAGTTACCCCAGATGGAAAACAAGTGGAAGAAGCATCACCATCACCATCACCATCACCGGTTGAACTCCAAATACAGCAACTCACTGAGGTACCTACTGAAACAATGCATGTCTCTTACATACCCTTGCTCTGGATTGAAAAAATGAGATGTAATGAAATAGATTTTTCCTACTGTGTTCTGATCCTGAAGAAGTTTATTCAAATGAACTCTATGCATTGTTTGTTACAAGATGTGATGGTGTGTGGTAGTTTGATTAATTTGTGGATGCTGAATCATAATGGTATCCAATAAAACAGTAAAATGCATGGAGTATTCATGGAATGCTGAATTCTGAATTCTGATTTCTGAATCTATTGGGCATCTAATTTATGGATACTCTTATTCAGGAAAGGAAAGAGCTGATCAAAGGTTCCTATAAAGATAGACACTTTAATGCAGGATCCATACTTCTAGGTTTTGGGGTGCTCGAGTCTATTGGTGGAGGAGTGAACACATGGTTTAGGACAGGAAAGCTGTTTCCCGGTCCACATTTATTTGCAGGAGCAGGTAAAGATTGAATTTTCATGCATTTGATGAAGCAAAAACAAAGGGTAAAGTTAACACAATGTAGTTTTCTTTTACTAAAAGTCACAACTTTATTATAATGATGACTAAATATAGATATACAGTGTTTATTGTTTGTTACCATATATGATGTTAAAAACATGAGAATTGTTGTGTAATTTTTGGGCAGGTATTACCGTTTTATGGGCACTGGCAGCAGCGCTAGTACCATCAATGCAAAAAGGAAATGAAACAGCCAGAAATCTTCACATCGCACTGAATGCTTTAAACGTTCTGCTCTTTGTGTGGCAGATTCCCACTGGAATTGATATTGTGTTCAAGGTGTTTGAGTTCACAACATGGCCTTGAATGTAAGATTCTGAGGTCTTACTTTCAATTTAGCTTTCTGCCATTATAAATAACGCAATTTTTTACATTTTCCACTTTCCTTTAGCCACGTACCATGAAGAAGTGCCATACAAGCATTGTATTTGTATAATTGCTTTATTACACCATTCTTTAGTGTAAATTGACATATAAATAACTTCTTACTAATGTAATGAGTAGTGCTGCACTGTTACATCTCTCTTAAAAATTATAGCCTAAAAGACCGAAGGTTAACTCTTCACTTCTCACATCATTACACCTTGCCTGAATTAATATTTGAAAATTTGAATTGATTGTATGAACGAAGTGGGTAAGATTTTTTTTCTTTGCTTTTGTTTAGTTTACATGTTACATATCTTTTTCAATATTTTACCAACTTTCTTTTAGGCGGATTTTTGGCGTTTTATGAACTAATCGTTTGAAAGTTTGTTTCACTCTTTAGTTTTTCGCATTTAAACTATTTGTAGATAAAAATATGGAGGTCATGCATTACAGAGTCTAAAATATTACCCTTAGAATTGAAATAGAAATCAGCACTACAAGCAACCAGAGTTGGGTCGGATTGAGTTTGCCACGCTTTCGACCGAGACAAATTCGATTGACTTGAGTAGAGTCACTCGAGTCCAATTAAATGGAATAAAGTTGAACTCATGATGAATCTAGTCAAATTGAATTCATGTTAGATCAATTAGAATTGAGTAAGTTAAACTCATATTTTACCCACATAAAAGCAAAGTTAAGCCCTCGTCGAGTCGACCCACATTTTATATTTTCAGTCTATTTTATACTTTATGTTAAGTTAATATCTTTTCTCTATTTAAACATACGATATTTTTATTTTAAATTTAGATATATGTACAGTGAGATATATTATAAGATTAATGATAAACTCATAATATAAAAAGTAATATAGGAATAAAAAACTGTTGAAAGTCTCACATCGATTAGAGATAAAATACTTTCATATCATGTAAGTGGGATGCAAACCTCACATTCCAAGCTTGTTTTATGGGATTGAGTTAGACTTAAAGTTCAATTCTTAATAGATTATCAGAGTCATGTTATAGTCTATCATAACAAGATTTTTTAAACATTATTTCACCTACACACGTGAGAGTGGATGCAAATCTCACCTTACAAGTCAGTTCCGTGAGATTGAGTTAGACTCGTAAGATTGAGTTAGACTTAATGTCTACTCCTTAACAAAAACCAAATTAATATAATTAAAAAATTTTATTTATAAAAATTATAAGTTTAAATTTAAGTAAAATTAAAATTAGAAATACCCTTAAAATTATTTTACCAATGAAAGGTTAAATTTTATATAAAATATTGTGTCTAATTTTTTCATTTTCACTTATATACCTTACCTTGTAACCGAACCAAAAACTTAGAATTTAACAAGTTAATACTAACTTCAAATTTTCAGTTATCAGCAAGTTTTCAACTATTTTTTTTCTCGCATAACCTTAAACAAGATTTAAAAAAAAAAGTTAAATCAGAGATTCTAAGTGAAATAGGATAAATCTTAAATATACTGTGTCGTGAACCATTAACAAACTACTTGACCTTTTTTTTCCACTTGTATTTACTGTGAAGTCCAAGTGAAAAGCAACAGGGTCAATGAGTTGTCTATTATAAGTATTTTAGTGAACCTTTGATAACCTTCAACACTGACGGATTATATATATGTAGGTATTTTATTGGAAAAATGGTTTTTTTAAATCAATTGTACTTATTGACAACTTACTTTTAACGATACTTTGCTTATTAAAAATATTAAATTTTGTATTTATAAACAAAATATATTAAAAGATAAAAAGTAGATGTAAAGTGTGTATTAAAACTTGTTAGATGTCAAAATAATAGTACTCGTTTTATTGATCTCTCTTACCATTTATACTTAACCGAGAGGTTTATAATTTATAGAAATTATCTCAAACCCTTTGACCCCCATTTTGTTATGTTCATTAAAAGGAAGCATAAATTCCTCACAAGTATGCTGTAAAAATGGTTAGAATCTGTGAATCAATCTAGTCTACTATGAGTTCGGGTTGGGTCGAAATTTTTTTACAAATTTTAGTATGAGTTGATGTTGGTACAAATAAAGAATCACACAAGTGTTTTTTTATTAAGTTGGTCTTCGTATTTGGATAGGTTAGTTTTTTTTAGCCAACATAGTGATAATTTGTATTTTTGTGATTTTGATTTGTATTTGCAGTTTAACATTTTTTTGGAATGTATTTTTTTTTATTGTATTGAAGTTTATGTATATTTTAATTAAAATTATAATTTATTCTTGACTGAAAAAAAAATAAATATTGTATTTTATTTTTAATTAATTGAGTCAATGAACCAACTCATTTAACTCATCAACATGTGATGGATTAGGCTGGGTTCGAAGTATTTAAAAGATATAACTTAAAAGATATTTTGGATGCTACAAGAACCGCAACAATAACAATAATGTTCTAAACTCTCAATATTTGTTTGAAGTAAAAAAACATGTTTTCCTACCAATTAGATTGGTCGTGCATGTGAACACTTTGCCAATAGTAGAGTCTAGAGACGAAGGGAATGTTAGTGTTTTCTGTCATGATGAAGTCACATATATTGGTCTCCATATAGAGCAAAAGGGATCTGAGGAAGAATTCCAATTTGACCTTTTTTTTTTATTACACGTACCATTTAAAGATAGGAAGTGTCCAAATTTTCTATAATATTGGTTTCTATTTAAGATAAAGCAATGTCACTATCTATATTTACGAAAACATTTATCTGAATAAGTTTTAAAAGGCATAAAAACTACCCATGACTACAAGTATATATGCAAGCATAATAGATGAACAAATTCTTGGTTCTCCACTCCTAATTTAAGAAATTTAAACCTACACCGCTCATGGGTGATTGTCAAATGTTTAACGAATATAATAGTATAGTGTTTGCCAAGCTTCATTTCTTCAACAAATATACATTCTGGTTTTATAATTAAATATGAAGATTGGGCAGCCACCGCAGGTTTGAAAATGGAATAATAGACTTCGTTTCAAATTTTCCTGTTAAGGCATGAATAAAAGAACAAGAGAATGAAATTCTTCGTACCCTCAAAGTAGCATTGTGAAGGAAGGCTAATTAAAGAAAGAAAAAAGCATGAAGACATTCACCAATAAAGAAACAGATTGACTTGAAAGAGACGAATGAAGGAGCAATATGTGTACATATATAAATTTAAATATACATAGGTTCTTTTCTTGTGGATGGCTGAAATAAGGTAGTTAGTTTGCAGAGGTACGGAAAAGGAAGACGCGTGAAGCATCTTGAAAAGAAGGAAAAGAATGAAGAGAAGAGAGCATCGCTCCCTCACTCTCCTTCCAAGCAAAGTCACCTGCAAGATACAACTACTGTAGTAAATGAAGCTCTATTCTATCCCATCAATGGATATACCAATAGGGTAACGATTTTTAGACTAACAAAATATTGACAAGGAAGGCTTTTTTATATTAGAGCATCCATTTGATGTTAAATTTGTAAAATAGTATCCAAACAAGGTCAAGTCGTGATGGTGAAAGACGACATTAAATCTTAAATTCTAAACCCTAAATTCTAAACCGACATTACAAGTGAAGTCGTCCTCTACTCAGTCGATTTCTCTTTTTGTTTTCAAAAAAGTAAAATCGTCCTATATGAGAACAGTTTTTGTCTACATGAAAATTAGAGTCGTCATCGAATATAACAACTTCATTTTTCCTTTTTTTAAGCATTTAATTAATTAATTAATTAATTTTGAAAAGTGAGTTGTGGGGCAACTGAACCACATTGCTCTTCCACTTGTCACTCTTCAAATCGAAATGCACCAGGAGAACGATTTCGGGGATTTCATACTTTCCTCAATGAGAGTTGCCTCCAGGAGGGTACTTTCTTCCACGACGGCTTGTACTCCACCTTTGAAGAAAGGTGCACTAAGTTACTAAAAGTTATAGGTGAGAGAGGTGGTGAGAAAAGAGAGGTGGGTGAAGTGAAGAGAGTAAGTTGGGGATTGAATGGTTTTCGAGAACTTGGCAAAGAGGTTGCATACGAGTTAAATGCTAAATAAAAGGAAGAGTGAAGTCGTCATCTTAGAGTACGATTCCATTTTTCTCGTAGACAAAAACTGTCTTCATATAGGACGATTTAGCATTTTTGAAAAAAACAAAAAAGAGAGAAACCGACTGGGTAGAGGATGACTTCACCTGTCGTTCTTCATCCTGATGACTTGATCTGTTTCAAAAAAAAAATTCAATGAATTCTATTTTATAAATTTAATATGAAATTGACCTCGAAATAAAAAAAGCCGACAAAAAATGACAAAGTGACGTGTCTCACATTTATGAAATATTTTTTTTTAAAGAAAGAAAACCTATGTTGCTTATTGCATGTGAAACCCAAAATAAAATCCTAGAGAAATTCAAATCAACTTTTCTTCCGCCGTCATTCATGTTCCAGTGGAAAAATGTGCATGTTTTTTAATGTAATTGTTGCGTTACAACTCACATGATTTACCACAAAAAACTCAACTAAATTCTAAACAACCCCAGCGGATACCAACCTCACTTTGTGAGCTTTGTGTCAGCTGGAAGTGCCGGTTGAATCAGATGCTTGCTTTTCTCTTCTTTTTTTCCCCTTTTTATGTTCTTTGCTGCTGCTACCAGTAATGTCTCTCACCGCACGGCGTAATCACACTTCCCTTTTTGTTTCTTTCTACGTGAGACTTGGGACAACTTGAACTATTCGTTTTTCATATTTCCCTTTCCCTTTCTCTCTGTCCTACGCACCAAAACCAGAAGATGGTTCTATAAATAACACCGCCTCCATCATATGCTACTTACTTCTCTCCTCATAATCACCTTCATCCTTTCAGCAGTTCCTAAACGCCATGGCTAACCCTCCCCCAGTTCGTCCCTGGTTCCGCTTAGCCTCCATTCGCTCCACCCCTGCTGCCCCTGCCCCTACCCAAGAGCCTCGCACTACGTTGGGCCTGCCCGCATTTAGAACTGCTTCAGCACCCTCATCACCACAATCTCACCCTACTCAACCTCAACCTCAACCTCATCCCGCTCCAGAACCTTCATATCAACCTAACAGATTCTCTTCTTCTTCACTCCCAAATTCTCCAGTCCACAAGGCCACACTTACAACATCTTCCCCCCCACATTCCTCCCCTGAGAAGAATACGCGTGTGCATGTCCCAAGTCCCATTCACTCTCCTAAAACAATTAAGCAATCTGATCGTAGCCCAATGCGCTCACCAAACAATAGCAGAACCACCACTCCTCCACCATCTCCTCTCACTCTCCCACCTTCCCAGTTGAAGACCGAGCCCAAGATACCTGAACAGCCGGAGCCCAAAACCGTGCTGGTCCAGAAAACCATCGACAGGCTCGGGCCCTGGCACAATGACGCCACTGAAACGCACAAAAACAATGCCAATGCGCATGCCCATCATGGAAAACACGTCACCGGCAGGGAGAGTGAATCCAAGGAGAAGGGTATTCACAAAAAGCTTTCGGATTCCGAGGACTCTGGCATGAGGGTCATAACCATTGCTGGAGAAAACAGAGGGGCTTTCATGGAACTGATCCAGTCCCCGAAGAAACCCGAAGCCAAGTACCTTCACAAGAAGGGGAATTCGAGCATCAACGTGGACGGGGTGGAGTCGGAGGGTTCCAGTGCCGAGGACGGGGGTGTGAGCAAGAAGGATAAGAATCAGAAAGGTAAAACAGCGTCTTCGTTTCCCATGGCTGCGTACATGAACAGCAACGTGCAGTGTGTGAACAACTCCCTCCTGTACAACACTTCTTGCTCCCACCACGACCCCGGAGTGCGCCTTTCTCTTTCAAAGAAACCATTCGGTGAAGGTTTCCATCTGAAGGAACACGGTGATGGTCACCACGCTTGATTCCAGAGAGAGTGTTGTTGGAATTGGACTTAGTTGTTTTGTGCTTCTGGCTTACGTTATGTTATGGTAAGATAATATGGTATATGGCATATTTATATATATTGGAAAAAAAAAAGTTCAGTAGCCAACTTGGGGGACGAGTTCTAATTCTTCTGCTTCGTTGAAGATTCTTCACAGCCCTCAGTGGAAAATGGAAAACAAATATGTATAATGTATGTATGGGTGATGCTTACGGCTTTATTCAAACACTTGATTGTTTTTGTATGGAAGAGATTCTGAAGCAGTCTATTACATGGGGAGAGGGTTGTGTATATGGTTCATTTTCCTTTGTTAATTGCTCTTTTGCAATAAATTTGTATCACCAATATAATAATGTATGTTGTGTTAAAACATTTCTCAGGGTTTTTCAGCTTCAATTATTTCATTCAAATATAGCCTAATTGTGAAAATGGGTCGAAACTTGGAAGCTAATTCGACTCATCACGGATTCAAATTAGATTGGATTAAATTATTTTTACAAATTTTAATATGAGTTGATTTTTGACCTGACTCATCTTGAACCTGGTTCACCCAGATTGAACTCGTGATGAATCAGGTTGGTGAGCCAACCCGCAGATAAAATGGTCACACAAGTATTTTTTATTAAGTTAAACTTTATATTTGGATCATATTAGATTGTTTTTTTTAGCCAACACATAAATAATTTGTATTTTTTTTATTTTGGTTTGTATTTGGACTGTATTAAAGTTTATTTAAATTTTAATTAGAATTATAATTTAGTTTTGGACGAAAAAAATAAAAAAATTGTATTTTTTTTAATTAAGTGAACTCGTAAGTCAACCTGTTTAATCCGCAAATCTGTGGTGGGTGGGTCGGACCGAGTTCAATTTTTTTTATTAGTTAAAAAGTGAACTGGATTAAATTGACTCACTAAATCATCAACTCGTGATGGGTGAAACCGGATTGTCTAACTCTCCGTTCTGTTGCACATGTCTTTCGTTTTGACCATTTTGTTTTCTTAATACACTTTTTTTTTCAATGTAAAGTTTAGTTAATATTTGTTTCGAACTATTTGAATTGAATACATTAATTTAATTAAGTCTAATAATAAATTAAATAGTGATCTAAACTATTTTTTTATGGTTGAATTTTTAAATTTGAACTTAAAAAACTAATTTTGATTTATATTTCATTTCTATAGTTTAGTTCAGTTTAATTAGTTATTATTTTTAGTTTAATTTAGTTTTTTTTAGCACTCATACATACATTTCTCTATTTATTAACACGAACATATGGTGCATCCAATATTATATTACTCTAAACCCCAACGCGTGGAGCGCATGAAACGAGAACACTATATTTTTTTATTGACAATGAAAGGCAAATTTAAATATTAACTTAATAGTTAAATACAATTATTCTCATTAAGACTACTCTCCTTAAATATAATTTTTCATTATTATTAATATTATTATAAAAATATAGAATAAATTTTACCGACATTCTTTATATAATGTACTGTCTTAAATTTTAAATCTGTGAGAAAAGACCGTTGTAGTAATAAAAAAAGTAGGGTGCAAAATTGAATTTTGAGTAAATGTGTGCACTGACAATGTAATTTCATAAAAGAAAAATACATAGAATTGGAGGTAGCTATTTGGGATCCAAAGTATAAATAATTTGGGAGGTAGACAAGTGAAGGTTTGAAGTTGAAGGGCAAAAGGTTGCGCCGTACGCCTCCTCCATCTAAGAATTTTTCTTGTGCTCTTTTTCTTTTTGCTTGGGATTTCCCTTAGTATTCAGATTAGCTTCAGTTTGTGAGTATTCCTGTTCTGGTTTCAACTTTCTTTTTCCATTAATATCGCTACTTCTTCTCTGAAGAATAATGTGGGAGTTGGTGTGTGCTTGATTTTGTGTGGCAGAGTCGAAAATGGCTTCAAATCCCAAAACCTTGACTTTTGAGGAGGTGTCTAAGCACAACCACAAAAAGGATTGCTGGATCATCGTCAATGGAAAGGTCTGCTTCTTTTGTCTTTCTTCTTTATCTTTTTTTCTTGGTTTATTATCCGTTTCAGTTTTCGGGATCTCCATTATGCGTGCTGAAGAGGGCTGACGAATTAATCGTAAAGGGTTTCAAGGGTTTCAAGATCCTGTTGTTAATCTCCTATAGAGTATTTTGCTAGCAGCATTCTCTTATTCAGACTAACAATTGATGAATCCAGTGCAATCTTGAATTTAACATTTAATAAATGATCGAAATTAGCGTGAACAAGTAACGAAGTGAATTGCCTTTTTTTGTTAAGGATAATAATCAAAGCTTAGTAACCAGATAACTTTGAATCAGACAAACCAGGTTGGAATGCCTATTCTGAAATTGACACGATGATAAAATTTATGAATTGAATGTTATAGTAGTATTTTTGGCCTATGTTATACAGGTTCATTTTATATAATTAAAATTCAAAATATATGAACATTTTTTAATTTATAATTTATAGCATGATTGTTGCAGTTTCCTTTTGCACATTACTAGGCCTTATGCTTGGAGTGCTACTGATACAGTTATTGTTGCAGTTTTTTGGTTGAGTTCTTTTTGCTATGTTAGAAACATGTTAAAGGATATATCATTGGTAATCGAGAAGAGTTATTTAATTTCTCACAGTTCCTTCTCCTTGTTAGTTTCTAGGTTAGTAAAAACTATTGCCCCATTATTATTGGAAAGAATATGTTATATTCCGAGAAACTTGTGCTTCACGTTGATAAGTTCTCAAGAGCTGTGTAATTCGTGTAAATTTTGCTTTGGGATATATTGAAGTGTGTGTTTTAGATAAAAGTGGACAACACCAAATGCCAAAGGTTTAGATTGAATTATTCTGCATTACCTTTCACAATTGGTATTTAAGACTTTAGCTTGTAGTATTTCCATTAATTTTGTTATACTTGTATGCATTCCACTTTGGCAGGTGTATGATATCACCCCATTTATGGATGACCATCCAGGAGGTGATGAAGTTTTGGTGACGTCAACAGGTAATTGATTTATCTTCGTTGGTCGGTTCATATGAATAGTCTGTAAATAGAAAATTATTATTATCTTATCAAGGTAGGAATTGGTAAGGATTGGACTAAGAATCCCCAACTTTGTCATTTTTACAGCGAAGGACGCCACCATTGATTTTGAAGATGTGGGCCACAGTGATTCTGCCGTTGAAATCATGGAAAAATACTTCATTGGGAACTTTGACACTTCCACTTTTCCTGCCGGAGTTAACCATGGACAGCCACCACCACCTACAAAAGCTCACGGCGGAGGCAATCAATCTTCTGAATTTGTTGTAAAGATCTTGCAATTCCTGTTGCCTTTGTTGATATTGGGCCTAGCCTTTGCTCTGCAGTTCTATGGCAAAAAGAAGCAGGCAGCACCTCCTGAAAGCTGAACTAAGCTAGAGCCGAAGTTTCAGTAG
>Ga0209389_1000823_pt1 | contig 19851 bp, 8 predicted proteins | sample CowpearedBW_FD_187526 | JGI IMG/M metagenome (GOLD analysis project Ga0209389, IMG submission 187526) | Root nodule microbial communities of legume samples collected from California, USA - Cow pea red BW (SPAdes) (version 2) | ecosystem: Host-associated > Plants > Roots > Nodule | place: USA...
AAAACTAAAAAAAAAAACTTATTTAAAAATATTTCTACAAATATTTAATAAAAACATCAATTTTATTAAAAATATCATCATAAGTTGTATACAAAGATTAAATTGAGTCTTAATCTAAGGAGGACAATATTGTTTCATTTTTATAAAAATTGGTACTAAATTGAAACTAAAAACAAGTATAGAATTGAGTCACTTTGACACGTGGCACAACTGTGAAGTGACACATGTCAAAAATAAAAAAAAATTAAAAATTTAAAAAAAAAAATTCAAAAAATACAAAAAAAATTCAAAAAATTCAAAAAAACCACAAATTGACACGTGGCGTTGACTTTACACCGTCTGGTTAAAGTTAACGGTGATGATCAAATTGAGTCATTTTTAAGAAAATAAGGACCAAATTGAGACAACGAAAAACTTGAGGACCAAAATGAAATTTCATGACAAATAGAGGGAACAAAAGAGTAATTTAACCTAAATTATGTGTTAACTCATGTGATGTACTAGAAGTTGGAGAGACATGGGAAATAGTTACAACCTTTACATGTGTTTGAAAGTGACAAGTGAAAGAAGTTACAACACTCAGAGGGGCTTGAAGGTGTCTTGTTGAAGGAAGTTACAACATGCAAATGTTCCTCTTCATATTTTGGCTGTTCACCATTGCACTTCTAAGGGATTCTGGGACATTCTTGATCCTTCTAGAATATTTTGGAATCGACTAAATATTAGAAATTATTTTTCTTAATGTTTTCTTCAATCATTTTGATTCTTTCTTTATCACTTTTCTTACCATGTTTCTAGTTAGGACTTCTTGATCATGTTCTAAATTTTCTCCTCCTCCTTGATTTGACATTTCTTCATCCGAAATCATATCAAGAAGTGGCAAAATCCAAGGAATCAATGTGTCAAACTTGACCCCGACCAAGGAGAACCATATTCTTATCCTAGGAAATACATAATGTTAGTTGCTTAACTAAATAATCTCACTGAGTGACTCTGTTACGTCGCCTTTGCAGTGAGTAGTAAGTCAATTATTAAACTCTCCTTGTCTAGAGTGTCTGGATGCCTTGACATGGATCTTATAGTATATTAAGAAGGCTTTTGGAAAAGGCCTCAAGGCTTTTGGAAAAGGCCTCATGTTTTGAAGATATGGCAAATCTGCACAAATTGTTGGGTATTCTAATGTTGACTGGGTAGGGTCATCAAACAATAGATGCTCCACTTCAGGGTGTTGTTTTTTTTTGAAATAATTTAATATCGTGAAAAAGTAAGAAACAAAATGTTGTGACAAGATCAATTGCGGCAATGACATTAGTCACTTGTGAGCTCATATGACTAAAGCGACTCAAAAAAATCGAACTTGAAAGTTCCCAAATGTGCCTTGTAGTAGACAACCAAATATTATTATGCATTGCCTCTAAAGCTGTCTTTGATGCGAAGATCAAGCATATCGAAGTAGATTGTCATTTCATAAGAAAACAATTAGAGTTTGGAGACATGACCACTTGATTTGTAAACTCTAGTGTAGCAAGCTAGACACATCTGACTTACATTCTTCAATTTGGTTGAGTGTTATAATTATAGAACTAAGGAATTTATCGTATACATAATCAAGAATATTTAGATTATATATGCATTATTAAGAATGTTTTAATTTATTTTTGTATCATATCTTTGTTATTAAGGGATATCAAATTTCCTTTACTTATTATATTAATTTTAATTCCTTTTTCTCGATAGAAATAATACATCTGTGTTGTCTCAATAACACGGTTTCAGCTCAATGTTTTATGTTTCCAAAATCAGAGCAGAACTCTTAATTTGTTGAAAACTTGCTCATGCTTCTGTTGTTTAATTTAGATTGTTATCATCTGTGGGGGATCATATAGACGTGGGAAAGCTACCTGTGGAGATATTGATATCATTATAACACATCCCGATGGACAAAGGTATGGCTTGATTTCTTATAACCTTTATTTGTGAAGAAAAAATGCGTTTAAATATATGGAGTATTTTCTTAATCATAATAATGCTATAGCAGAGTGGAAAAGCCTTCGGCTGCAAAAATATTCAAATAATGGAGTGATTTTCATTAGCTGCAATTAGTGCTGCTATGGGCTTTTTTAACCATGATGCTCTTACCATGATATAGGTTCCAAAATCCCAGTTTTAACTACAATTTGCTAATGCATTTTTTGCCTCAGAAGCCTAATAAAATTTGAAATCCTTATTCTTTGACCATTTAAAAGTTACCACTGGTTGACCTTGTTACTGCATACATGTCACTTTGCAGTACTTTTTTCTCACTATTTGATTTCATCATTTGGATGTCTTTATGCTCCCCAATCACCATGCGCCACCTAGCATTGCTTTTTTACTCCTAATTAACCTACAAAGCAAATAAACATAGATTAGCATGTTGACTTAAGTCAAGTCAATTGTAGTCAACAAGTCAAACCTAGTCAAAGGTCAACAAGTCAACTAAAGTTGAATCAACTAAGTCAACTTTGGGAATCAAAAATAACAAACATGAAAGGGATGAAGGATTAGTGAACTTCCTTTCTAAACATGCTTAGTCTTCTTAAGCATGTGCCTCCATCCTTGGTTGGGGTCAATCCTTCATCACTTCTAATACCCCCTCTTCACGTCGAGGTATATACATCTCGTGTGTGGATCTAGAAAGGGGTGGTCCGTTAGCAGTCTGATAGTGGGTGGAACAGAATGTCCAAGAAATCTTGCCAGGATAGACTTTTTAAGCAATGGTTTTGATACCATGTTAGAAGTGGATTTTAAGCCTAATTCAACTCCATAAAACCAGCTTGTAAAGTGAGGTTTGCATCCCACTTATATACTATGAAATTGTCTTATCTGTAGTCAATGTGAGACTTCCAACACATTTAAACTATATCTTACGTCGTCTTAGAGATTCTTGAACTGCAACTTCTCTTTAACAAAATGACAATCAATTTCTAATTGTTTATTTTTATCATGAAAGATCATATTTAGATTGCACAACAACAACCAAGTGGGGAATTTTAATGGCATGTGGTAAAATGATATGGTTCAACAGTGTGAGAAGTAGGGAGGAAGGAACAAAACAAGACATGGCAATAACTTTCGAATGTGTTTGCATAGGATGAGTATTATAGGAAACAACAGGAGGTGGCAAAGGTTCAGTGGAAGAAGGTAATGTGGTTGGAGTAGAAGACCGAAGAGAAGACGATGGAGAAGGAGGGATAAGAATGGGCGCTTAAGGGGAGCAGGAGATCCAAAGTATTGAGAAGGAATAGAAGGAGAAGTAGAAGGAAAAAGAGTAGGATAAGGAAAACATAGTTCATTGAAAATGACATCCTTGGAAATATAAACATGACCAAACATGGAGAAACAAAGATAACCTTTGTGGGATGTGGAGTACCGAAAAAAAACACATTCCTCCGACGAAAAGGAAGTTTGTGTGCATGATATGGTCATAGGAATGGAAAACAAGCACAACCAAAAACCATTAAAGATGTATAATCAGGGAAACAATTAAAAGGAATAGTGTAGATTACTTTGAATTGCAAAGAGGCATTAGGTAACCTATTAATTAAATGGATCGCAACATGAAAAGTAAGATCACAAATTTCAAGGGAAGAGATGCATGTTGTAATAGAGTTAGGCTCAATTCGGTAATGTGGCGATGTTGAGTGATACCATGAGTGGCAAGAAAAGATGTAAAAGAGCAAAATTCACCACCCTAGTCAATTTGAATACTTTTGATTTTAGTGTCAACTGAAGTTCAACTTTAGATTTAAAATGTTGAAAGACAGATAGAGCCTTAGATTTATGCTTAATAGGAGAGAGACATATAAAACGTGAGAAAGGATCGATAAATGAAATATAGTATAAGAAACCGACAATAGAAAGAACATGGAAGGGTCCCCCATAAATGACTAAAAATTAATTGAAGTGGTTGCTATAAACAATAGCAGATGGAGAAGGTAAACGATAAGATTTACCGACACAACATGAAGAACAAAAAGAGAGATTTTTACTATTAAAAGGAACATTACACTGTGTCATAACAAGTTTTAATACATTAACATTAGGATGGCCTAATCTAGACTGCCATAAATTGAGAGACTCGGAGGATGGTGGAGCATTGGATGATGAGACATCACAAACAAGAGAGGTAATGGACAAGACAAGATGACAATGTTGGGAAACCTGGAGTGTGGGGGAAGGAATAGAGACCATTAACACCAATAACACCTTGAAGAAGAGTTTCATGAGTGACCTGGGATTTGATAATACAAAAGTGAGGATAAAACTCAAAATAAACACCATTATCAAGAGCAAATTGACACACTAAAAAGATTTTTAGTATTAGAAGGAACAAGTAAATGACAAAAGTGAAAGATGAAGGAGGAGTTTGTGGAGGGATTAAGAGTAAGTTAAACTAGAGGCAAGAACATTCAATCCTTCACCATTGCCAACATAGATGTTGTCAAGACCATCAAATTGCTTGGATTGCTGGATGTTTTGCGAGTTATTAGTGACATGGAAAGAAGCACTAGAATTTTGGGACCCATGAGGCAATTGTCTCGGGAGTAGTTGAAGTGAGCAAGGCATTGGGCAGAACAGAAATAGGTTGTGTAGAGGCAACACTGGAACTTGAGGAAGCCATAGACAAAGGAGCAGTAAATTAGGATGGAAGATGCAATAGTTGATTGGTGGAAGGATTATAAAGAACCAAGGATTCATGTGGCCGATAGGTTGGATTAGCACGATAGTGACAAACATTGGCAGTATGACCATACTTAAGGCAAATATGACATTAGAAGTTGGCAAATCGACCACCATGGCCACGACCACGCCTTGCACCACCACGAACATTATACTTGGAAGAATTATTATGGAAAGTAGTAGGGGTAGAAAAAGAAGAATAATTTACATAAGGGGAAAAAAGACACTTTTGATGAAGTTCGAGGCACGCTTCATGATCAAGGAGGGCCTCCACTTCAGTGATGGGAGGCGTCTCAAATTTACTCTTGTTAAGAAGTGAACTTTAAGCCTAACTCAATCTCACAAAATCGGCATGTAAAATGAGGTTTGCACCTACATATATACTCTAAATAGGCCTTATCTCTAAGTAGTCGATGTGGAATTTCCAACACCTCCTTCACACTGAGGTATATATATATCTCGTGCGTAGAACTAGACATTAATGAGTGGCCCCATAGCGGCCCGGTAGCTGGTGGAACATGTCCAACAAACAACAAATCTTGTTAGGATAGGTTCTAAGAAGGACTCTGATACCATGAGATAAGACTCTAGACCCATCAACCATTGTAACCGTAGGTAAATTATCCAAGAGGATAAAGAAAACCAATATTTGTTACCAGAAATGTGATTTGTGGCACCTAAGTCAAGAATCCAAGGTCGCCAACAAAAGAAGATATAACTGGGCGTGCAATAAAAATAGTGGAACTACAGTTCAGATCATCTACATACCTTGAAAAGAGCAAATTGGCTTGCACTATCAGAAGAGGCAGCAGAAGAAGCCATGGAAAGAGAAAAACCCTAAAAAACCAAGATGGAGACGCCACAATCTAGCAGATTGACGAGTCAATGAAGATTTGCCACAAAGATCTCAATCTTTGATAAGAACCCAGTGTCCTGTGATAAAAACCAAAGAATCCTTCTTTAATGAATTCAAAATTCAAATATTGACAATCAAAAGCTTTAGGCTCTAGATACAATGTTAAGAATTTTGGACTCTAAGCTTAATTCAACCTTCACAAAACCGGTATATAAGGTGAGGTTTGCACCCATATATATACTCTAAATTGGCCTTATCTTTATGTAGTCGATGTGAGACTTCCAACAACTTTCAATTACATAAATAACTACAACATAATCAAGAGGAAGGCCCTTAATAGAAAAGCACCGCCCTGATCTTGAGTGTGGAGGTAGTGGGGAACTTGATAGCAATTGACATGAGGCCGAACAAACTTAATTAGGATAGGCTCTGAATTACTCTAATACCATATTATAAATTGAACTTTAAGCATAATTCGACCTCACAACATTGGCTTGACTTTACAAATAAAATGTAATTTGACCTTTGAGGAAAAAGAAACAAAATGTTGTAGCAAGATCTAGTGTGGATGCATAATATTGAGCTGTGACCTCAACTACTTGTAAGATTATTTAGCTTAAACAATAACTTGAAGAATTGCAATTTGAAGAGCTCACTTGAATCACACTTATATGTGACAATGAAGCTGCTTTTCATATTAGTTGAAATGCCGCCTTTCATTAAAGGACTAAATAATTGAGGTCAATTGTCATTTTATTTGAGAAATATTGTATCTGGAGATATCAAGATTGGAGATATCAAGATTGAGTTTATTAATTATAGGGATCAACTAGCATATGTGTTTACTAATTCGTTATAGGGACCTAGTATTGTTTACTAAATCATTACGGGTACATACGATTTATATATACCAGTATGGGGGAGAGTGTTACATGGGATGGGCTTAGGCCCATCTCTTTGTATTTTCCTATTATAATGCATAACTCTATGTGCTCTACACATATTATAGATTAAACCTATGTCTCTCACTGCTATCAGATTTCGGCCATGGCATTGCCATGGCGAAAACCGGTTGCAATTTCCCAACCTGTCGCCACATGGTGGAGGTGAAAGGGGTTTTTCGTGGCAGTTCTTGGTGGCCGTTGTTCGCATGGCGGTTGACGGTGGCAGAATAGTAATGGCAAAAAAAGCGAACTGAAGAAAGAGATAAGCAGTAGCAAAGCAGTAGCAAAGTGCAAGAGATATTGCAGCAACTGTGGGAAGAGATGAGCGGAGGTGAAGGGGGTTTTTCGTGGCAGTTCTTGGTGGCCGTTGTTCGCATGGCGGAGGTGAAGGGGTTTTTTGTGGAAGCGTTGTTTGCATGGCGGTTGACGGTGGCAGAATAGTAATGGCAGAAAAAGCAAACTGAAGAAAGAGATAAGCAGTAGCAAAGTGCAAGAGATATTGCAGCAACTGTGGGAAGAGATGAGCAATGTGGGAGATGAGATAGGTAGCAGCAGCACACAGAAACCTTAATTTCGTCATTTTCTATGTTTTACGAATGTTTAGTACATAAGGCGAAAATTTGGGCTAGGCCAATTGACATTATTTAACCTAAACCCTTGTACAGAGAACCCTCCTCTCTTACTCTTTTACATATTACTCGGCAACTCTTATTCTTTTACTACTTAGTAAAATATTGTTTAAAACATTTCTTCTCTTATTCTTTTCACTTTAGCCTTTGTTCTTATGGAAACTAGTTGTACTCTACCAAGTCCTTTAAGTAATTCTAGTATCTGGTCTTAAGGTGAATTATCCTTTAACTCCAAAGATCTTGTCCAAAGCAAGGGGGGTGCTTGCGAAAGACACTCTGATGCTTAAGATAATACTGGTGGTGATGTCAGAGAATTTCAGAGAATAATTATTGCGTAATGAATGCATGGAAGAACGTGCTATTTATACTATTTTATTTATGGTCCCCACCTAGATTGGGATTTCTTTGGTCCAAAATACCTTTTTACTTGTAAATCCATTGAAGTGGGTGAAATTACCCAAAAGCCCTTGTTGGTTTTCATTTCGTAGCTGTCGGCTTTCTAATGAAGGCATTGGTATGAGGGTTGACATGTTTGGGGTTGATGCCTTAACGTTCTGGTCCTGGTAGGATAGGGATGGGTACGGATAGTACGCTAGTCCCAGTTTTGGTGGGCTTTGAGTACGAGTAGTACATCTATCTATGGGTTGATACTATCCTTCTTGCCCGGGTAGGATAGGTTCGGGTATGGATAGTTCATTAGCCCCCTAATTTTTGTGGGGTTCGAGTACGTGTAGTACAACCTTAGTTACTACAACTAACAATGACAACTTCCACCACTGGTTGTCGTTGCTTGCCATTGTCAACCACCGCTGTCTGCCGCCACTGGCAACAACTGTCGCTTGCTGCCATTGTCAACTCTGTTTTTTGTCATTTTGTTTTTTTCTGGTACATAGACTATAACTATCTTTTAAAAGTTATACTTTCCACTATAACCCGTGATGGTTTTCGTTATAACTTTATAAATGATTTTTGGGTTACTGATATTTTTTGTTATCCCATATTGATAACATCGGTCTCTCTTTTTCAACAGACATTATCCCTATGTGGGATCTCTAATAAAAAAAGTATAATAATTATTGCATCAAATCCATCCATTAATATGTTGGAAGTCTCACATTGACTAGAGATAAGGCAATTTCATAGTATGTAAGTGGGTGCAAACCTCATCTTAAAGTCCACTATCTAACATGGTAATAAAGGCATAGTTAAAGCCTATCCTAGCAAGATTTGTGTTTCTTGGGCATATAGTTTCACCCGCTATCGTACGATTCACGATACGAATCGTACAATATGAAACAATTCAGGTCCCTGGCGATACGAATGATTTGTATCGTTTTTACTCCGATATCGTAATTGTATCGTAAGATACGAGTCCGAATCGTAATCATGATTCGATTCACGATACGAATTTACCCCAATTTGAAAATTTAGTTTTTCCCTCTACAGATTTACCCCCAAATTGAAACCCTAATTTTTCCCCATTATTTTTCACACATTGAAGCTTATTAACGTTACTTATTAACGTTAGTGTGCTCGAAAACATGTTCTCCTCATTGCCTCTTGTGATCACGTCATCTCTGTTTGTTGCGGTGGTCGCACAATGGTGTAAGGTTGGTTGTGCGGTGTTGCGGTGGCGGTTGCAGGTCATCTCGTGCATATTTTTGTTCGTTTGTTCAGTGGGTTTGAGCTTCTGCGTTTGTAGTACAGTGGTCACAAGGTGGTAAATCTTAGAGAGGATGAGGATGAATTACGAATGATTAGAATAGAATTATTTTTTAGGTTGTTTAGGGTACAAGGAGCAAACACTTATTTTTTGGATGGCTATAATGCATAATTTGTTTAGTTGCATATAACTATAGTTGAAGGAATCTTATGCAGCAACCACATTGTATTTTGAAGGCCATGTTGTTGAAATTGTGAAACTCTGCGGTAGATACACATAGATACAACCATTCTATTTTATTATGAGATTGTTTTGTTATTAATTTTCTCTTTACATATTTATCTATCTTATATATATTTAAGTATAAACTGCATTCTTTTAATGTTTATAAAATGTTAATGAATTGTACGATTCACGATTCAAAATTTAAGCTCTTTGATACACGATACGATTCAAGATTCAACTACCATGGTCTAGTCCCACGTACGAGATGTATATTCCTCGGCATGAAGGGGGTGTGCTAGAAGTCCCATATCGACTAGGGATAAGGCAATTTCATAGTATATCAGTGGGTACAAATCTCACTTTACAAGCCAGTTTTGTTGGGTTGAGTTAGGCTTAAATTTCACTATCTAACAATATTTATGGGTGGTTTATGATTCATCATCATTTCTTGAAATCCAATGGATCTTCGTATAAATTCTTAATGAAATAAACTCAATCCAACCAATATTTTCACAATCAAATCTTTCTTAAATTTACCTTTTTAAAAAGTTTCAGAAATATTAAATTTGTTTTGGACAATTTATTTTAAACTTTTTTAAAATATTATTTTCATGGATGGATTCATCCATTAAAAAATTCATGGATAAATTGTGGGACTCAAGTCTCATATCTTGCAATTGAATGCTAACATCCAACAATGTTTCCCAGCACACATAGGCTGGCTGTGCTGTGAAGTAGGCAATAGAAATTTTGACTAGTTTTTTAATAGAATAGTGAATGGTAATGTATACAAATTTTCTCTTGGTAAAACAAAATTCAAAAAATGTCTTTTAGAAGCATGAGTTCACTTTGAATTCTGTTTTTACTTGGATTAACTACATAATTAGGCGTGTTCTAAATTCTTAAAGCAATTTATGTTAATCTTTGTGGATTCCTTAATTACTTCCGTGCTTACTTTCTTCTCCATTATTGGAAAAATATGTAACACTCAACAGCTAAGAAATTACACTTTACTCTTTCTGTTAAGGAGAGAATGCAATTGACCAACATTTTGCACATATTTATCGTTGTTTGCTTTGTGGAAACTTCTTTTTTCATGTTAGAGGTTAAACAAATCTGTTCATTGCTTGCAGTCACAAAGGATTTTTGCCAGAATTTGTAAAACATTTAAAGCATATGAATTTCCTAAGAGAGGATTTAATTTTCAGTATTCACAGCGAAGAGGTAATTTTAGCATTTTCTTGTGACCTATAAATTATGTGTTTATTTGGTTGATTGATTAAGCTTTCCAGGAAAGCATTGATACATTATTTTATTTGTATGTTGATATCATCAAAGATTAGTGTTTGACTGCATGCTTGCATATAAATATGCAAAGCAGTAATAGTTTGTTGAGATGTAACTATTAAATTGCACTTAAGCTTGACATCATGACATTTTGGGTTTGTTTGCAAATACATATGTGCTATATAGTTGATAATGTTGAAAGTTCCACATTGACTAGAGATAAGACAATTTCATAATATATTTAAGTGAGGTACAAACCTCACCTTACAAGCCGGTTTTGTGAGGTTTAGTTAGGTCTAAAGTTCACTTCTTAACATGGTATTAGAACCACAGTTAAAAAGCTTATGCTAACGAAATTTATGTTTTTTGCACATATTGTTCCACCCACTATCGAGTCGCTATCAAACCATCCATTTCTAGATCCATGCACGGGACGTATATATTCGGCATGAGGGGTGTGTGTTGGAAGTCCATCATCAACTAGAGATAAGTCAATTTCATAATATATAATTGGAGCACAAACTTTATTTTACAAGTCAGTTTTGTGGGGTTGAGTTAGACTTAAAGTCTACTTCTTAACATATAGATTGAAATTTTACATTTTAGTCATTTGAAGGATTGAATAAGCTACCTTGAAGTATGACACGAATTTTGAAATGACCAGCTATTAGGATAAAATGAGGAAGGTGCCATCAAGTTTTTAAATTTTATGATTTATTATTCTTTGTAACTTAGATTGATCTTTGCTATCAAATGCATATTTATTGGTTACCTATTCAAAAGGAATACACATATTACTAGGCTCCAACAAAATGATTCCTTGTGTATGGTGATGTCACCTTTGATAAAAAAACCACTATTTTCAACCTTATCTTTAGGGGAAAAACTTATGTATTGAACATGAGAACAATTCATTGTTAACAAAACTCCTTTCTTCCCAAATTAGGTCTCATTAACGCTCCACCAGTTATTCAGTCTAACACTTTACCATCTACTAAGTCTATTGCCGCTCCTATTCATTCACCTTGAGTGAACCCCAAATATAACTGGAGAACAAACTTACAATGTTAACCGTCCATTGGAAGTATACTCATGAAGAGAAGGCCTGTTAACCGTCCATTGGGGGTATTCGTTGTTAAATACAAGGCAGATGAGATATTAGAAAGGTATAAGGCAATGTTAGTAGCTAAGGATATACTCAAATATATGGGATTGACATTCTTGAAACCTTTTCGCCTATTGCAAAAATGAATATTGTTAGAATTTTATTGTCTTTAGAAGCTAACTAAGGATGGAGTTTGCAACAATTTGGTGTCATAAATTCGTTTCTGCATGGTAATTTTGGGGAAAAAATTTGCATGGAGGTCCAACATGGGTTTAAAGCCGAAGGGGAAAATGTGTGTAAACTAAGGAAGCCACTCTATGGATTGAAGTATTCTCCTCGATCATGGTTTTGCATGTGTTTATTGTAATGAAGACCATAGGCTACAAGCAAAGTTAAGGTGATCATAAACTGTTTATTAAGCATCACCTTCCAGGAAAGTTATTGCACTAATCGTCTATGTAGTTGATATAGTTGTAACAGGAAATTGTCTGGTAGGAACGAAAGCTTTAAAAAAATGTTTGATAATAGAATTTGAAATTAAGGAGTTAGGAATTTTAAAGTATTTCTTGGGCATTGAAATGGTTCATTCCCATCATGATATTTTCATCTCCCAACAAAAATATGTTAGATTTATTGGCTGAAATTTGTAAATTAGTATGCAAACGAGTAGAGAGACCTATTGAACAAAATCACAGACTTGGTGACTCTATTGAAGATGTAGTTGTGGATAGACAATCTTCCCATTGATCTACTTTTCTCACCAGGCTTGACATTGCCTTTGCTTTAGGCATTCTTAGTTAGCTCATGCCTAATCCAAAGGAGACTCATCTTAGAGCTACCTATCACATTCTACAGTACTTCAAAGGAATTCATGGAAAAGGAATACAATTTACAAAGCGGAATCGGATGATTTTAGAAGTCTACATAGACTAAGACTTGCAGGTTCTATAGACAACAAAAGATCTGCCTTTGGATATTGCACTTTTCTTGGAGGAAATTTAGTCAATTGGAAGTGTAAGAAACAAAATTGTGGCAAGGTCAAGTTCAGAGGCCAAGTTTAGAGTCATGGCCTTAGAGCTTTATGAAATATTGTCGTTAAAGATAATTTTAGAAGACCTAAAGATTCATTGGAAGAACCCTATGACACTGTAGTGTGAGGACAAGTCAACAATAAGTATTGCACATAATCTAGTGCAACATGATATAATTAAGCATGTTGAAGTAGATAGACACTCTATAAAGGAGAAATTGGATAATGGCACAATATGTACACCATTTGTATCATTTGGAAATCAACAAAAGGGCTAAGTGGTGTTGGGATTTCTTGGTTCCTTACACTTTGTGTCTCAAACTTTAATAGGAGTTCTCAACCCCTTCTCTACTTCATATATCTTTATCATTATATAATTTGAATACAATATATCTTGATATACCTTTAGATGAATCAATCTCCACTCAATATTTTGTTGCACTAATCTATCTGGTAGATGTTTTTGCAATATTTCTTAATTCATTGGTAATTTCTTTGTTAATTTTTATTTCATTACACAGGGTTCTGATTCTGGCGTGGACACTTACTTCGGTTTTTGTACCTATCCTGGGCAGGAGTTGCGTCGTCGTATTGATTTGAAGGTGACAATTGTAGCTTTAAAATATTTAGGGTTTTCCTTTTATCTTTCATTTGACATGTAGCATGGCATATTTTAGTTTTATTCCATGTTTTCTTTTCTATTTGATAGTGTTGTGACTATTAATTATTTACTTAGTATGTTAGCACATAATCAACAATAGGATATTGCAATAAAAGTTTAGAAGTAATTCTTGTCAGTTTTATGCTGTTGCATCACCTTTTAAAATGGTTGGTTTTAATGTTTTTGTAGGTGTACCCAAGAGACATATATGCATTTGGACTAATAGCTTGGACCGGAAATGATGTGCTGAATAGGAGGTACTAAACTTTCTATTTCTAGAGTGTCTTTTGGCCGTTGATGTGTAGTAGAGTAGTTCAAATAGTACCTCAGGGATTGTTCTTTTGATTTATGGGAATATCATTGTAATTTACGTTTAGGGAAAATTAATGAAAGGTTTAGAAGTGAAATGAATATTTAATTATTTTAATAATATAGAAAGAGGTTTCCTTATTTTTTTTTAATGATGTACCATTGTATCTATGAAATTGGTTTTTAGTTGTCAGCTACGTGGCATCTTAATATTTGTTTGTGTCAATACATTGTTAGAAGTATATGGGCCCCCTTGGCCTATCTTTGTAATGCAATGTAAATGATATATATCACGTTCGCTTAGTGTGCTTGAGATGCTCAAGGATTTAATCGTATGCCAATAATTTATTCTTATCCGGTATTGAGAGCCTAGTCGAAGTTACTGAAATCGCGGCTACTAGAGAAGCCACATGCACTCATGCATGTCTAGAACCAGGTGTGCTTCTTTCTTCATTCATCACTGGCGACCACGTGGGGCAATATGTCCAGCATCTACTTCAATTGTTCTCTTCGGTGTTGAACTTGCTTCAATGCTCCCTCTTCCAATCTAGTCTCAACTTAGTGATTGCGGCTCATTTTACATGTCCCCTCTTTTTTAGGGATGTTTCTCTCTCTCTCTTATCAATGTTTCTCTCTTTTTCATGTGCCCATGGCTTCTACAAGTGCTAGCTTTGAATCCTCTATCCCACTCTCCACTAACAAGTTAAATGGCTCTAATTATGACACTTATGCCTCTTATATCAAGCTTTGGCTTAAGGGATAGGATTATGTTGATTCCTTACCAGACAATGACCACAATTGATAAAAAAGGATCACCTTCATTGGTGAAAAGTTGATGCCCAAGTTTTTACTATTCTTATATAGACCATCTATCCTTTGTTCAAGTTGATTTTCCGTGCCCATGACACATGTACAAGGGTTTGGGAATGGGTATGATCGTTGTATACCAATGACACTCAACACCTTTATGGTGTTTGTCATAATTTCTTGAGTGTCATTGTGCCTAGATGCCTTGATAGTCTTGTGGCTGAGTATTGGGGTTCATGGTCTTTTAGGTTACTTCAATGAACTTTTACCTCTTCCTACCACTTCTGCCCAGGAACTAGAGCAATGTTAAACCTTTGCATTGATTACCTCTTATGGGCTTCTTGAGAGTATGTCTGTTTCTGATCAGGTTTTGTAGTCTCTAACCATGTCCAAGTTGAACTTTGATGGATCCATCCTATTACGTGAGTGATTCAAGTTATCCCCCTTACATACACTTGAACTATGTAAGGAAACAATATTTTTTTACTAGTAATAGGCACACCAATTACTAAATGTTATCAAACTTTATCATGTTCTGAGAAAGGGCTCAAAATTCAACTTCTTCATTAGAATGACACATATCATGTTTTTTTTTTGCTTTCCTAGGTTACGAAACTTTCTCCTAGGAACATATAATACACCGAGGTAGATTTTCTTTTAGTATCAAAACCTTCATAGCCTACATCAATATATACTTTTAGGGTCAATGTGTCTTCTTTCCCAAACAATAGCCCTTTTCCTGGGTTTGATTTCAAATACCGAAGAATTTTGTGTATTGCTTGCATATGTCTTTCTCTTGGCTCATGCATAAATTGGTTTACCACACTAACTTCATAAATAATGTTCGGTCTTGTGTGTGATAGATAAATAAATAAGTTTCACTACCAATTTGATATTCAATATGTTCTACCAGAGAGCCCTTTTCAATATCAATTTTACATGTAACGAAATGCTTTATGAAAGAAGTGCGATCTCTGAAGCTTTGCGTGTAATCTTAGGAGACCATTACTTTTGTTAGATGTTGTTAGTTACAATATCTTATGTTAGTTATAATATTATGTGTATTTGTCTTGGCCCATATATTCTTATATTATTTTTCATTATAAATATCTTGTGTATCTAGAGCTGGGGAATTAATCCTATACCTAGTTTTTTCATTATTTTCACATGGTATCTAGAGTTAGGGTTTTCTGCTAAACCCACGTTTTTTCTGTCATTGTTGCTAGTCGTCATCGATAGACCTAGAGCCACCATTTAGATGAGAAACACCACCAATCAAATCATTTCGGCCTAGCGACCACCACGATGTCCTGATCATCTTGATTGCAGATCTGAGGCTCTCTCTAGCGCAAGTGTGAACATTGTCACAAGCTAGGTCACAAGATTGTCGGCATTATGCTTTATATGGTCATTCTCCTTGTTTTGCTACAATGGTCCAAACTAAACTTTCCTCCATTTAATGTGGATTCTATTTCATCTAATACCACAAGATACTATGCTATTCTCAATGAATTTATCAAATGGTACGAGGGTTGTCAGAACCTTAGTTCCACTGCTTCTATCGCACACATACGTGCATCTTTTGTTGGTCTAACTCACTCTACTTCCCTTGGACCTAGGGTTCTTGACTTGGATGCCACCAACCATATTACGGATAACAAATCTTTGTTTTCTTCTCGATCTTCTATGGGTTATTTATCTTCAAATACCATGTCGGATGGATCTAAGGTCTTATCCTGGTGTTGGTACTATTAATTTTTTTCTTCTTTGTTCATTGATAATGTTCTTTATGTATATGAGTCTGCATTTGACTTATTATCCATTAATCAACTCAAGTGAAGAAGATTTTAGAAGATTTTCTGTTAATAAGAAAACATGTAGTCAGAACAAAATAGCCCTAGTGATGGACACGCATATTTGCCCCAAACAATAAGGTACAATTTCTTAAATAGAATAGGATGCTTGGGCCACATTTATATTGAGCATGGTCTTCTCAACACGGGCTGGTTGGATGGATATGGTCGTGGTGGTTGACTTGATTTATGTTTTTCAAGATATTCTGTTCTTCTAGTAAGTATTTTTTATTAGAAAAATGATTTTTTGACAATTAAATTTTGAAATTTCTCTTACAATATAGTGACATCTTTCAAGTGGCTATCTATTTTTTTGCAATTTTTCATTTCTCTATATTTCAAAACTACTTAACAGATGACACCTCAGGTTGTAAAGGAAAGTTGTCAAAATTTAATAGTCAAAATATCAGTCCTTTTTATTAAGAACAAAGCGCAAGTTTTGCTAATAAAAATATAATAAAGATTCACGTAGTTATAGCAAAATAACTCAAATCCCCCAGTAAACGTGGTCTATTATTTTATTGCTATCTCATTTTTTTAGAGTTTTCTTCTTCCAGTGATTATTGAGAAGCTTTTCCACTCTAGCTTTTTATTGTTTTCTTGCGCACGATGTTTTCATAACCTTACCTCATTGTCTATTTGATGGGCCTTGTTCGGTGTCTTGTTTATCTTGGGTTGTCATTTCTGTGTCATGCATAGCTAATAAGTCACGATGGTTTTTCTTATTCTGGGTGTTTGAGTGCAGGTTGAGGTTGATAGCAGAATCTAAAGGATTCCGGCTTGACGATACTGGGTTGTTTCCAGCCACACTTGGTTCTGGCAACAAACGGGTATGGCATAAAAGAATCCTTTATATTTGCGTCATGATTTGCTCGAATTCTCATACATACTTTTGTTCCACTTCAGGGTGCAAAAGGTAGCGCAAGTTTGAAATTTAATACTGAAAAGGAGGTATTTGATTTCCTGAACTTTCCTTGGCTTGAACCAAATGAAAGAAATCTCTAAATATACGCACGGTTTGGGAGAAATCTTCTCCTTGCTCTCTGCATTCAACTTTTAGGAATATGCTGATGTATATAGCAAATGCCTTTTTGGTTTATTCTCTGGGTGCTGCTTTGTAAATAGATACACTTGTAAGATACAATCGCATGTCTGACTTCAGAATTTTTTGTACAATGGCACCATAAGATGAGAACTGTTTTGCTGGATGGATTTATTTAAAATATATTTTAAGTTAATTGTCATTACTGTAGTTTAATCATTGATCTTACAAATTGTTCTACCGTTTAACATAATTTTAATTTAATATTTACATACAAAGTTTGTTGAACTGGTTTCTCTGTAAAGTGTTATCTCTGCAACCGTTATCTCCTTGTACATTAATAACTAAATCTTTAATGTTTAGGGTTTAGGATGTGAGCTCCACTCGGATGTTAGCTTTATCTTCTACAGCTTTGAGAGAATTCTTTTTCCACGGCAACTTTTAGCATATGGGAAATATTACCTGAATGCTAAAGTCTTGTGGGGGTGGCTTTCTTATGTATAGATCGTGACTATATACATTTTGTAAAAAAGAAAAAGAAAAAAAAGCTAAATGTTTTAAATGAAATGGGTTAACAGTATATTCCGACAAGTTTTCTTAAAGACTTATACGAAAAATTAAAACATAAATATGAATTAATTTCTATAATAATTAATTTATAAAAGCTATATTAATCTTGTAATTAGTTTCTATTTATTTCTGAATTCATGTCTTTTGTTTCCTAGAAAATTACAAAATTATTTTAGAAAAAATAAAGGGTTAAATATGTTTTTGGTCCCTCAACTTTCAGCGAAATTTGGATTTAGTCCCTCCAATTTAGTCTTTTATCTTTCAAAATGCGTGAATTTAGTCTTTTTAACCAAATTTTGTTAAGTTTATCTGACGTTTCAAGCCTATTTCATAATAGTATTTAAATTATTTACACTGTTTGACATGCGCTTGAAACGTCAGATAAACTTAACAAAATTTGGTTAAAAGGACTAAATTCACGTATTTTGAAAGATGAAAGACTAAATTGGTCAAAAGTTTTGATGAGGGACTAATTTCAAATTTCGCTGAAACTTGAGGGACCAAAAACATAATTAACCCAAAAATAAATTCATACATATAATTCCATTCAAATTTAACCTTATTTTCAAAATCTGTCGTCCAAATCGACCTTACCAGATTCTACAATACTCTGATGAATAGTGTTGAAAAAGGGGTTTGGTCTGGAGGGTCAATATATTAGTTTGCCAAAAATTTGGTGTCAGATTGAAATTTTCATGTTAGTCCATTATGGCTCATCTTATCTGACGGACCGAAGGCAAATGATTGGTCTATCAGCATGTTTTTTTAATAAAAATTTGAAAAATATAAAAATTGGTTTGTTTATATTAAATTATTTGAAAGATGCAATATTATAATTAAATTATTAATATTGATAAATTAAGTTTTAATTATTAATTATAATATAATAATTTAACAAGATATTAATTATTTTTATTTAAATATAAACATTAATTAATCAATTGAAAGTTAAAAAATATCCATAATATATTTTAAATAAATATATATATATATATATATATATAATTAAAAAAATAGTGGACCGGACGAGTTGGAATTTTCTACCTTGTGGTAGGTCAGATTAGTTCAATTTATTTTTGGCAGGCTTGGTTAAAATGGATTAGATTAACTCATTTTGTCTTTTATGAATAATCTAATCGCATAAGTTACTCCAAATAATCATAATTAACCTTCTTACTAATGTAGTATAGGGATTATGTCAACCAAAGAAAAAGAGGTCAATACAATAATATTGATACAAAAGAAAATGTTTTGGGTTTTTCAAAAGCAAAAACATAAAGATAAAGAAATAAAAATCAAGGTAAATGAAATATAACGAAAAGTGAAATTAATTGGTTAAAATTAAATTATACAGGAAGTTGAACACAGTTCAAGGCTGTAAATTGAAGTAGAATAAACTAAATCAGTATGAATAAAGATAGAGAAAAGGGGAAAATAAACGCATAATTTATGCAGGATTGAAAATAGTTCAGAGTTAGGCAAACAAGAAAAAAGATAAAAGCTACCGAAAGTTGTTTTTCTGGTATGAGTGTTCGTACTGCCATTTTAGAATTTGTGATTATGTTTTGTCTGCTAACTTGGTATGAGTTTAATGCCTTATCTTAGTCTCTTTGGGTCCCTGTGTAGTCAATCCACTTGTATGTTAGGTGGAGAACGACTAGCCCAAAACATTGCTAATTGATCCAATTTCCAATGTGAATTACAGCCAGAAAAAAGCTCCAAAGATAATGCTTTAATACTAGAATTAAATCTCTTTGAGCCTACAGTCCAACACCAAAAAACTTAGTTCAATTGGACATCTGTGAAGAAAGTTATGAGCAAAACAATGAACAAAGGTCAAGGCATAGCAACTCTAAGTTTTAGCTATAAAAAAGTCTTTTATGCTATATTTACTATAACTTCTAAATTTCCTAAGAAGTGCAAACACTAAGCTAAGAATGAAAGATAAAAGAGATCAAAATCCTAAAGAAAATAAACCTAGATATGAGAGTATAGAAATTGAGTTATCACTCAATTGCCATTGAGAGAATAATTTCACAAAAGGAAAACAAACTTTTAAAGAAAATATTTGTTGATTAATAGATGGTGTAACTTTTAGAATACTTAATATTACTTATCTCGGTGATGAGTGCATTTTTATATACTTTT
>Ga0209389_1000826_pt1 | contig 19831 bp, 12 predicted proteins | sample CowpearedBW_FD_187526 | JGI IMG/M metagenome (GOLD analysis project Ga0209389, IMG submission 187526) | Root nodule microbial communities of legume samples collected from California, USA - Cow pea red BW (SPAdes) (version 2) | ecosystem: Host-associated > Plants > Roots > Nodule | place: USA...
TTTCACTTGTTTCGAATTAATCAATGGTTACATTCAACGCTTAAATTAGTAAGTACACCTAGTTAACTAAACAAACGCAATTCCCGTGGGAAAACGATACTTGGACTTACCATTTTTATTACTTGCACGACTTGGTACACTTGCCAAAGTCATAACAACTAACCAAGAGGGTTCTGATCCAAAAGAGTCAAAAGGAAACTATTTTTGAATTTTTTGAAATTTTGAATTTTGAAATCAAATCAGCAATCATTCCAATGGAGAGGGTCCAAGAGAAAGGGGGACAAGGTGATGATACCTTAGTGAGGTGTCAAAACTTCAACTTGAAAGCGGTAAACAAGGTGTCGAAACTGTGGCAGAGTGTCGAAACCCCGACTTGAAAGCATGATAATCAAGGTGTCCAAATCTTGGTAGGATGTCGAAACCCTGACTTTGCAAGGTGTGGAAACCTCATCTTAAAAGTGAGGAAGCAAGGGGTGGAAACTTTGGCAAGGTGTGGGAGTTAGAAGTGGAGAAAGCAAGGTGTGGAAACCTTGACTTGAAGGAAAAAGCAAGGAGTGCAAACTTTCACTTAGAGGTGAAAAAGTAAGGTGTAGAATCCTTGGTAAGATGTGAAAACCTTATCTTAAAAGTAGACCAAATAAGGTGTGGAAACCTTGATCTATAAAGAAAAACAATGTGTGAAAACTTTGACAAGGTGAGAAAACCTTGACTTAAAAGCAAGACAATATTTGAAACTTTTTTATTTATGAATTTTTGACCCTTTGAAGTTTTGAACCAACCAAGCCACGATGCACCATCAACGGCTCCCTGAAGCAGATTGAAGCTCCATCCACCACGCTAGCAAACTGCAAGACTCTACGAGCCAATATCATAGTTGCTACGACCACCAAAAGGTGCATTAACGAGCAACAACCGCGAGCCACTGGAGAAGAGTGTCTACCTCACCATGACCACAATGCACGATGCCAAAATATTTTTAAATCATTTATTTATTTAATTATATTAAGTAATTATCAACTGATATTTATGATTATTTAAAAGATACTTGGAGAATATTACATTATCAGAAGAATAAAACAGTCAATCCAAATTTTATATAAGGAGAAAAAAGGAAAACAGAAAAGGGAGCTTAGGAACCCTTTAGGGGCCTAATTTCGTCATCTCTCTCCTCTTTCACGTTCTTAACCTCTCTTCTTCTCTTTTTATATTATTTTTACATTCCATAGAGTGTTAAGCTTCTCGGATTGATTCTACGGTAATTTTTTAGTTGGGTTTTGAGGTTATAATGAAATAATAAATTGTTCTTTTTAATATTGTGGTTTTCATTTATTTATGTCTTTTGTTTCCAAATTAAATAAAAAATAATGATTTTTATATTATAACTAATTAGTGAGATATTAATATAAGTCGAAGGGTTAATGACTTTTAAATTTAATTGAGAATATATTTTAATTTAATTTAAAAACTTTCATGTATGAGCATTCCTATCTTCGTGCTTTGTGTTTCTCTTTATTTGATATTAAACAACCCTTTTTCCCTTACAGTGCATGAGAAGTCTATTTTGCTCCCACTTCTTCCAGCAACTCTTCTGGCAGTTGAAGAGCCTTTTATTTTCAAATGGTTAACACCAACAAGGTCCTGGAAAAATTGCATTTAAGTTAATTATGTATACAAGAAAATATATTTAAGTTAATTTCTTTTGACATACATATTTAACATTTGGGTTTAACATTTGGATTTGGTTGCACTCCGTTGAAATTTTGGGAAATAGTTTTAGTTTCGTGTAAGACCAAAATTTTGGATTTTTTTTTTCTCAATTAGATCATTATGGAGGCTGTTTCTTCGTGTATTCATCAAATTTTTTTCTATACTTTATACCTCACCACGGAAACATAGGCTTCCGGAAATTTTGATCCGGATAAGGATGGATTGTGAAATTTTGGTATCCCGATTCGGGTTTCCGGATGCGTTTTATATACTTCCTGAAAATGAAATCCGTAATACCATTGATGAGTATATTTGGGAATGATATTTCCAGATGGGAAAACAAAATCAGGAAATTCATATAATGAATGAGGTGTAGGAAGAAATTTAATGGGCACCAGAAAGAAAGAAATGATTGGTTGGACTGGTTTGATTTGAGCATGATAACATAAAATTATATTTTCAAGGAACTTTCTTTCTACACCCCATTTTTTAAACCTGCAGTCTCACAAATTTTAAAATTTCTTATATACCCTTGTGTAAATAAATAATGTGAATTGGTGTCTTGGTATTGGGGCTGGTGGGTCGATTTTCGGTGAGTATTTTTTATTTTTTTAACTTTCTTGATTAGTTATTCCAAAACCCTCTTGGTTTGGTGGCTCTTGAAAGGGGAAAGGTGTGTTGTAGTTCCTCATTAAAACCATGGTTTTTAATTTGTTTTTAATAAATCTTAACTAATGATTGAAAGTGTGTTAGTGACAATATATAAATGAAAGTTGTAGAGGTATGACACACACAATGTTGAAACCAGAAATAAACGTGCATAATAGTAGCCTTTGATGATTTGGTTAACTAAGAAGCTGTGTGAATGAAGGCAATCATGATCACAGTCACCTATAATTAGTTCATCTTTGATATTAAAACTTGCACGAAACTTCAAGAGTGAAAAAAAGCGATATATAGTGACTATGAGACTCAGATAACATTTAACATGTGTTTTTTTTTTTTAATTATCATATCTGACATACTTATATAACATTTATTTATTTATAGGTTAAATATATTTTTTGTCCCTTAACTTTAAGTAGAAATTGAAATTAGTCGTTTTTTAACACTTTTGTTTCATTTAGTTTATCAACTTTATAAATGTATGAATTTAGTCCTTTTAACCAAAATTTATTAAGTTTATTTGATATTTCAAACACATTTCATAATACATTTATATTGTTTATCTCGTTTGACACATTTTAACTTTAATGTTAACTGAGAAACACAACTGAAACTCAACTAAACTTAACAAAATTTAATTAAAAAGACTAAATTCACGTATTTCTAAAGATGGATGACTAAAGATTCATGTATTTTAAGTAAATCTTAGAGGAGATGATAATAATATTGTGTTAAACACTTGCATATATGAAGTCCCTGATTAATCTTATGTGTGAGTGAGTGTGTGCGTGCACGCGTGTGTGTATATATAATATGGGTCTTGTAGTTGTACAAATTAAAAATTAAGTGGTGAAAAGGTAATTAATGAACAATTTGATGAGTTTAAAATCTTATTCAAGATTAGGAGAATATTGATGCACAAATTGTTCACATAATACATCATTATTGCTTGTAATAAAAGATAGACTTTCTCTTGAAGAAGTGAAAATATGTATAAGAGTTCAAAAGATTCGAATGATAAGTTTGATGTCTATATATCTAGTAATAAAGATGATCTTACGGTAAAAGGAAGAACATTTATAACTACAGGGATAGAAAGTGAAAGTAAGGTTGTGAAGATAATTTTTGTAGCATTAAATGATACCATTGAAGGAATGATCCACTGGGAGGTTTTATCTTGATAGGAATAATGCTAACCACCTTTTCTATATTTGATGAAGGAATTTTTGTTAAAATTAATTATGAATCATCAAAGGTTCTAATGATTTCCAACAATTCTGATTGATTAGAAAATGAGTTTTTAATGTTCATTCCATATGACAATTCTAAAATCTTATAAAGCTTGAAAATAGTTCAATTTTCCTTAATAAGAAAAAGTTCGATAAGATAGTTAAGAATTGAAACCATTAAATTATATATGCATATACGATGAAAATTGAAAAGTCGCTTGATAAATATTATAGGAAGACATAACATCTTTAGTATTAAATTTAAAATAGGACATTTGTATACATAAAAAATAGTTCCTATCTTTTTCTATGGGAGCATTTTTGTATTTAGTGTAGGTAACATGTGCTAAGAGCTAAATTAGTAGTCTCTAGTTGTAAATATTATATAATTGAATTGGGGTATCTAAATATTTTATTATATATTATATGTGTGTGTACGGGCGCAATTTTTTTGTTGAGAAAAAATAAGTTAGTCACTCAATGTTTTAATATGTTGCAAATGCTTTCTTTTATTTCTTTTATGAGTTTTTAATACGTTGCATTTTGAAATTACAAGTTACATAACAAATTCTTGTATATATATCTATTTTAAAAAGAACCTTTCGTAGGTATATGTAGTTGTTGTTTAGGTATTATTAGGTTGATATTCTTGATTAAATACACTAATCACATGTACAACCTAATTTTCCCACAAAATTTTGTCTCTTTGTTTTCATCTTTGGAAGAGAAATAAAATATAGCCTATGAAAATGTTGAAAATGTTAGAGTGTTCTAAAATATAATTATATAAAACATAATTTCTCATTTGGTAAGTTGGTTAAAAAATTTCAAGTTGATTCCTTTTTTATTTTTGTTTTAGTTGAGTCTCAATTTTTGAAAAATTGACTCAATTAGGTATTTTCTATTAATATCTTACGAACGACCTTACTTTTAGTGTTATGTGTTAATTCATTTTTTTTTTATTCTTTAATTTTTTACTTTATAAAATTTTTTATAGTTCACATGTCTCATCTCGTGATGTGACATGTGATAGGGAAATACCATGTATTAGTATCATTGTTTTGTACTTAATTTAGTTTTTATATATATTTTTTATTTAATTCAATTTCATTTTTTTAAAATATAGAACAATATTGTCCCTCTCCATATTTCAAATTGAGACCAAATTTATTATTTATATAAATTTTTTGTATAAATAATAATTTTTTTTGTTGTCCATGTGTAAGCTCTCATGGTGTGACACATGATACTGTCAGTGTCACGTGACAGGAAAATGTCACGTGTTAGTTTCCTTGATTTTTACTTAATTTAGTTCTTTTATATGTTTTTTGATTCAATCCAATTTTTTTTTTCAAAATAGAAAAATATTGTCTCTCTCCAAATTGAGATCAAATTTATTATTTGCATGAATCTTATTTTAATTAAAATTAACTTTTTAACATATTAAATTATTCTATATTTTTTTTAATTATATAGTAAAATTGATTTTTAAAATTATTTTAATTTTAAATTTTAATATTTTTGAGTTAGACAAATATTCATTATATATTTTATTTTATTTTAAGTCTGACATTACTTTTTTATTTATAGTATAAATATTATTATATTTAGTAATTAAATTTAAGTTTCATTCACAGAAAGAGTAAGTATTTAAAACTACTATATTATTAATCTATATTTGTTTATATGATTAAAACTGATCAATTTAAATGAAATATAATAATATCATTATTTGTTTAAAAATAATTTCAGAAATATTTAATAAAAAAATTTAATTTTGATATAAATTGGTAATATTCTCTATCTAAATATCAATATAAGATTCATATAAATAATAAATTTGGTTCCAATTAAAAAAGGACAATAATGTTTCATTTAAAAAAAATTGGAAATGAAATGAATCAAATATATATGTACCATGACACTTGTCCCTCTCATTAACACTTGACAATAACAATGTCACAAGTCACACCATAAGATCTGATATGTGAAAACACAAAAATAAAATTACAAAATAACTACAAATTAATACGTAACATAACAATAACGTTATTTGTTAAGTTATTTGTAAAGTACACTGAAATCACATACTTTAGTTAATTTTATAAAATTTAGAACTCAATTCAAACAAATATATATATATATATATATATATATATATATATATATATATATATATATATATAAAGATCGAAAAATTTTCAACTAAATTTGAAATCGAACGATTAGTTTAAATATATCCGTAAAAGATTGAAATAAATAAATAAATAATAATAATAATAATATATAATAATAGAGCACTAATCTTGATCCATGAGAGATCCTGTGAATATGCGTTCTTCAATATATAATCCTGTGTGTTCTTCAATCACCGTTTCCCAATCTATCTCTTTGTCTTTCTTTCTCTTCTCACACGTTCTTTATTGGTTACTGTGAAAAGAACCTTATGACCAGAGACAAAACCCCAATCCCTTTATAAACCAATCAAGTTGGTTTTTATTTTATCTTTATCTTTATTTTATTTTATTATCACTTCCCATAATAATAATCAATAAGTCTTTAGATTTTATTAAATCACAATTGAACCATCATAATATCTCAAATGAGTCACTAATAAAATTAATTCGTCAGTTAATTCTAACAATAACAATAGGATTACCTAATATATCACAACAATTAATTATTAGGCCTCAGACATCCTTAATTATTTAATTATCTTTGTTTTTGGGTGAAAATAATAAACAAATTGAATAGAAGAAATTTATTATAAAAAAAATGTTGAATTATATAAACAGTTTATGATATGACTCTGCTATAAAGTAACCGTTGGAGATGATATCGTGATAAGAGGCTTGATTGATGCTGGCGAAGAAATTCTATTCCATTGCCAAGTGTTGAAAGGAAGACTAAAGTCACACAAGAGGTCCACACTATATTCACTCATATTATTCATTCGCCACCTCCTAAATTTCTATTACAATCTTTTCACAACCTTCTAAAACTTAAACTTTTAAATCACTGTTAACAAAAATGTATTCCAAATTATTCTGTTTATAGAAATGGTAAAGTGGACGGTGAATTTTTTAGGAAGATTGCCTCTATAGGGTCAATATATTAACAGAGACAAGAGTGGTTACATTGTTTTTATATATATAGTAGATTTTTTATAAGGGTTGAGGCATTCTTAGTATTTCTTTTATGTTACATATATTTTTTATATTTATAGTTGAGATCGTTAAGACATTTAACTCTCACGGCATGCCGAACTTGTAGTTATACCTTCTTTTGTTGATTTAGGCTCCAGTCATTTTCTAATAGTATGTGCATCAAATTCACTCTCCAAAATCAACGTATTTATATGCCCTTTCAATGTGTTACTCAGACAAACTATTTCAACCAATTTCTCCACTAAAACTTTGGATCTGAACATTGAAAACTCTTGTTCATATTATCTTTGGATATGGCCTGTGAAACCAAGTTATGGTTAGTGGGTGTTTTTCTCTTGATCGCAACGTACATGCAACGACATTGCGTTGTTGCAGGTGATCCCCAAGTACCTGGTTTTTTCATCTTTGGAGACTCTCTGTCAGACTGTGGAAACAACAACAATCTAAAAACTGATGCTAAAGCTAATCACCCACCTTATGGGATTGATTTCCCAAATGGCCCCACTGGGAGATTCACCAACGGCCGTACTACTGTTGACATACTCGGTAATAATTCAATTCTCCAAATATATGTTCTTTTTTCCCAAAAATTATGTAGTTTTGTTTCATCGTCACCTGTGATTAACCATTGAAAATCTGTTGGAACCTTAAATATTATTGGTATATGTTCCAAGAAACCTATGGTTATAACTGATATTGTGGTCTTTCAACTTGCATTTGTGTTATTTGTTTCTGTTTCAAAACCTATGGTTGTTATAGTTGACGTTTTTGTTTGTATTTCTGGTGTTTCTTGTACCTGTTATAATATTTCATGGTTGATGAAAAAGAGAAAAACACAGACATATCCTTTGTCTGAGACTGGACATGTCATCTTAGGTTGAATATGTTTTGGTGTCATTCATTTTGGAACCTAATCAATCTGAAATTTTGTAACTGCAGCGGAGCTTTTGGGATTCGACGCATATATTCCCCCCTTTGCAAATACGAGTGGTTCAGACATACTGAAAGGCGTGAATTATGCATCAGCTGCATCAGGGATTCTCAACGACACAGGCTCACATTGGGTATAACTCAAACTCTTTCACTTTCTCTAATTATACGTTGCATCATCTTTACCTTCACTTTCGTATTTAGATCAAATCACTGCCACGTATGATTTTGTTACACTTAAGTTTTGGTTGTTGCCAAGAGTGAAAACCTAGTTTTGGTGAATTTGGTATTGCAGGGTGAGCATTTTTCGTTGAAAAAACAGATGGACAACCACAATGCCATAGTTTCGAAGATCGGCATGAAACTTAAGAGTCCTGAGAAAGCGAAAGAACACCTACACAAGTGCTTATATTATGTTAGTATAGGCAGCAATGATTACTTAAACAACTACTTCGTGCCAGAGCATTACAATTCAAGTAAAAGCTTTTCAACTGCCGAGTTTGCCAAGGCCCTTATGAAAGAATATTCAAGGAATTTAAAGGTATAAATATTTACCTCAAATTCTACAAATCTAGTACAAGATTCATAATACGATGATGTTTGTTGGTTTGAATGTGCATGCATGCAGGAGTTGCATTCACTTGGAGCAAGGAAGATTGTTTTGATGGCAGTACTCCCCATAGGGTGCCTTCCAGGGGAAGTTTCTGCACGTGGAAAACCTGGATCACTGTGTGTTAAAGAGGAAAACGAAGCAGTGGTCCCTTTCAATGAGGAGCTTAAATCATCAGTTGATCTTTTCAACAAAGAATTCCCTGATTCTAAATTTATTTATATTGACACTGCTGCTGCGATATTAACCGAAAAGACTAAAGACATCCAAGGTAATAACAATTTGAAAATTTGAGAAAAAAAAAATGAAATGTTTATTGAAAATTTGTTGGTAATGCAGGTGCTGTAGAAGGTGTTGAATGCTGCAAAGTTGGGTCGAATGGACTGTGTGTGGCTAATGAGGAGCCATGCAAGGAAAGAAGTATAAGGCCATTTTTTGATGCATATCATACAAGTGAATTCGCCAACAAAGCCAATGCAGCAATTGCTTATAACGATGTTAGTGGCAAAGCTGCGTACCCAATGGATATCAGTCACCTGGTGAAGGAGAAGTTGGAAACTTAGAGTTCGATCAAATTTAGGCTTTCTTTCATTTTTAATTCTATCTTTAGTATACACACTGCCATATTTAAGTTATTTTCATTTCTCTCTAATGTGTTTATAATAAAGTTACAGCTTGGTCACCATTACCATTGGACACCAAGAAGTTAAGTAGTATAATGCATGGCATTTATATTTTTCTTTATCAATTGTGTTTTGTTATTTTTATTTTATTTTGTGTAATACTTTTCTATGATTTTCGATATAGTTTGTTAATTTAAAATTGTAGAAAACAGGGTACTCATTTTCCTTTTTCATTACACATTAGATATTATAAAATTTATTAAAGTTACAATTTTTTTATTATCACGTTTCTTTTTACTCCTTATTGCTTTAAATAGATAAATAGATAAAGGGTGCTGTCAAATAACATTAAAAAAAATCATAGTTACATCAAAATGCTGAAATATGTGTAATAAATAAATATAAATATTAGGGATGAATTATTTTATAGTTTTTTCATACAATATTGAAATATATAAAATTATCTAATAAAAAAAATTATTTAAATTAATTACTTGACTTATATCATATTTTAGTCATTAAATCTGAACTTAGGGTGTGTTCGTTTGAGAAGATGAATTTGACGGACAGTGAATAGATGTATTTGAGTGGATTTAGATGAATTTGAGTGAATGAATTTTAGTTGTTTCTTTTAAGAGATTTGAAGGTAAAGTGAGTAAATTTATAAGTGAAGTTTACGAAAATTTGTGAATGATATGATAAATAAAAAAAAAATACTTTAATAGATTAAAATATAAGATTACTATTATATTATTATTATTATTTAATATTATTATTATTACTATTATTAAATATTATTATTATTATTACTTTTATATATATATATATATATATATATATATATGTGGGGAGAGGAACATGTAGTTTACTTAACCAATAAATTGTTTGGAAGCAAATATAAGTTAGGATGTTATGCTACCTGAATTTAGGATCAGGGATATTAAGGTAAAAATTTAATTTAATCCTAGAAATCCTTTCATTTCATTTTGTTGAGATATACATCTCACAAATTCTCTTATTTATTTGCTCAAAATTTGTTGAAAATGAACAGTTAATAACCTCATGAATTCGCTCATCACAATCTATCCAAACGAACAGATCCTTAGTTACCGATCTTTAGTCACTTGTGTGTAATGACAACTCTTAAATGAAAATTTATTCCATACAAAAGTCATAACTTTTCTCGTTATCTACTAAAGTAATAAAGAGTAGATATGAGTAATAATAAAAAAGGTTATAAATTTAGTTTTTATATACTACAAGAAAATATTTTGTTAACAATTCAGCTTAGTGATCAAAATTTATTAATCATTATAATGACCAACTTAGATACCAATTTACAAAATAAAAAATTATTGGTTACTAATAATCACTATTATAAATAAAAAATTATAATTAATCACTAAATTGGTTTTTAAATTTGGCTACTAAAGTTTTAACTACCAAAGAAAATTTGTCACTAAATATTAGCTATCAATGTTTTTCTTACTAAAGGAATTGGTGTTTAAATTAGTTTCTAATTAATAAGTGATTAATTTACCAATTAATTATAATTTTTTATTTATAATAGTCACTATTTTAGTGTATATATATATATTTTTTTTTTTTCTATAATTTTAATTAACATTTATAATTTGAAAATATTACTCTTGTAAGTTGCAAAATGAATAACACACGAAGTGTTAGCGATAAAACATGTAAGATCAATTTATTAAAGTCAGAGTATAGAATTTAAAATAAATCGAGAATGAAAATTATATTTGTGAAAAAATTACAAATAAGTTTAAACGAACCTACTATTTATTTATTATAAACTTTATTTTTATTTAATTACATATTCTTTATAATTTCTCTAAGATTTTTTACTAATTGTCTATCAATATGATTGGATCCAATTTTTTGAAGAGACAACAAATGATAAATAAAAAAAGGCCCATTTTCTTCATGTGAGAGTTTTATATTTTGTTTGTTTAAATCAACTGAGGAGTATGAATTTGTTATTGATATATATGTGAGCAAGTGGAAGAGTTGGGTGGAGGTGTTTTTAAAAGTTTGGCTTGGTTGTCTATAATTTTAAAGATTAGATCCTATTTTTAAAGAGACAACATATGATAAATCAATGTATACCCATACGAAATTTGAGTTAGGTTCCGTACAATTGTTTTATATATCTTTTTTGTTTTCTCATTTTCTTCATGTATGGGAGTTTTATACTTCATTTGCCTAAATCAACTAAGGAGTATGAATTTGTTATTCTTGTCTGAGTAAGTAGAAGAGTTGGGTGAGAATGTTTTTAAAAATGTGATTTGGTTGTGTAGTACTAAGTTTTAAATTACCAATGTACGTAGTTTGATGGGGTTAGGTCTTAAACCTATATTTGTTGCAAGATATTTTTCTTTTCCTTAATTATGTTCTTGTTAGAACTCGTGGTAGCTCGAGTTAATCCACAAATTTATATTTTAATATATCTCTATATACGAGTTTATATTTCTTTTATTTATTTGTTCATTTTACAACTCAATTTTTAATAATATTTTTCAATTTCTTGTTTACGTATGGTAGTGTGATATATTATTATTATTATTATTATTATTATTATTATTATTATTAATTATATGATAATTAATTGTTTACCCTTTACAACAAAAGAAACAAGGAGTTTCACACCAAGAAGTCAAAGAGCTACTATAACTTAAGATATATGTGTACTAAATATTATGGGGTTGATAAACAAAGAAGTAATTAGTTATGTGTTGATATTATATTTTTAATCCGAATTTTATTATTTACTTGTTATATATATTTCTCAGACTTTAATAATTATTTTGAAAATTACATATATGTTTTGTTCACAAGTTCTGCTTGAGATATAGTTATACTGAGCATGCACTTTTTTTCATTTTTCAAAATTACTAATTAGTATAAAATGTATTGGATCCACAGAATTTTGTAGAATAGAATAATAGGTAAAGATTCATTTAATTCTAAAATCTAAAATACAACATTCTTATGATTTTTTTTAAAGGCCTTAATCCTTTAAATTGATTGTAAATTCGTAATTTTTTAATATATTTGTGATTTTAAGAATCTTTTAAAGAAAATGAGAAATAACTTTCTTTGGAGGTTCTTGATAATATGACAAAGACCTATTGAGGCTTTATAAAATGAGAAATAACAAAAGGAACAACGCTGTGATTAATAATTTTATTAAGCATGTTGGTCTTGCAAAAGATAAATATCTACTTTTCCTTTTGAAGAATTTGCTTTTAATTTTTGTAATCACTTGTTGTAAAATAGATTATTTTGTTGGGTTACCTCCTATAATCATTCCAAAACATTTGAAAATTATTTTCATTGAATTACAATTTAAGACATGTGAGTACATCGTTATACACACCCAAAACTCCAATTTTGCTTTTATGGAAATCAGCTCTAAGTCTTGAAACTATCTCAAAGAATCTAATTGTATAGTTTTAATGACTAATACATTTTTGGGTATGACTATGTTACATAGTCATCTCTCATGTAATATATCAAATTTTTAATTGTTTTTCTAGTTTAACTATAACAAATTAGATTAATACATTAGAAATTCTTCAGTTTAAACATACGATTAAATGAGGTGTAAATACTTAAATTTCATTTTATCAATATGACATGAAAGTTATACAATTCTATTTTGACAAAATTCATTAAAATTATTTGATCTCTATCAAACTCCTATTGAATTATTTATAAACATTGAATCATACACTGTATTACTACTTAATTGGAATTTCTTAAGTTTGATTTTCTCAATTTGGTAATGCCTGTCGGTGTGCTTCTAGTATTCTATTTCACTAGTCATCTGGCCTTAAAATTTTCACAAACAGGAAATCTTGTGGCCGTAGATTGAACACCGTTCCTTTCAACTCTCAAGCTTTCACGTAGAACTGAATACATATAATTGTTGTTGAGACAACCGAGAAGTTCTGGTTCAACTTCCCAGTAAAAAAATATTTATCGATAAAAAATAATAATAAATTTGTGATAATGAGATTGCAATGTAAACTAAGAAACACATGCATGGGGAGTGCTGCTATCTAAATAAAGCATATCCAAATCAAGCATACTCATGAACCATTGCATGTAAAAAACCTAGAAATCATAGTAAGTAAAATGTGAAAAAGATATATAAGAAGGACTATTTTAATGGAAAATCAACAAAAGTTGAGAAATATGGCATGGTGCAATCTCTGTATTCAGAGTATCAGTATACATAATAAACAGTCCATAGAACCTTTCACATGGTTACAGGGTAGCTTATTGAAGTCTACAAAGTCACAACATATATAGTACTAAGGGGAATACTTAAATGAATTTCACCTATTCACTTCTGCATATTCCCTACATATCATACTCAATAACAATACTAAATCTCAGTCTTTAGCCTTCTCAACCTTAAACTCTTCAACTGCACAACATAAAGGAACAGTAATTAGATTTAGGGTTTTTCATAAACCAAATTTAAGTTATGAACAAGTTAAATCAATAACCATTACATAATGAATGTATGTTAAAGGTACTGCAATTGCAAGAGAGAAAGCTTACACAAATTGGAGGGACATGTGGTCTTGTCCAGCATACTGGTTATTATTGGGTTGTAATCCAGTGACTTGGAAGAAGCCACGAGAATCAAACTGAGATTGCATTGATTCGTAGCTTGTGCTTCCAGACAACACGTTAACATTATGCTCACTCCTTTCCCTTTCTGCCATCTACACTCTCAAACCAAAAAATAAGTTACAAAAACAACTGCTATTTTCCACAATATTAAAGATTCACTCACTACCTTCTTAATTGTCATGACAAATGATTTTCTTTTTCATACATTTATGACATTGTTAGTGTTTCTAATCTTGAAAAAAAAGATGAAACTTTCTATTATAGTGGGTCAAAGAATTCACCCATTTTTCTATTTTGATACTCAAACAAGGACAAGAAAAGATAATATATCTTAACCATGATGCTAAGTGGAAGGTAAGTTAAAGATAACACAAATGGTTCAACTACATATTCCTCATGATATAATAACTATCGAACAATGATATTTTAACTACTAAACTTTAACAACTTTTTTTTACAACATGAGATGTCATCTTCTAAGTGGTTTTGAAATATTGAGAATAAGAAAATGAAAAATTAGTGAATCACTTAAAAAATGCCACTTAAGATTATAAAAGAAAGTTGTTAAAATTTAATAGTCAAAAAATCATTTTCCATAACTATACTTACTCTCAGCTAATAAGTCTCAGAGAAAAAACAACTCTTATTGAAATTATAATTTATCCCCACGAATTACACAAGAGTGTTTATTCATACTCCTTGATCCCAAAAAAGTCTCTAGCTTCTTATTTTAAGAAACTGAGTACAAAGACAAGTAACAACTATTATTTTTTTCTAAAACTAACTGTGCTAACAAGCCCCTAATACCACTTATTACATGGTATCTTGTGAGGTAGTTGTGGAGATTACATTTGGAATTTATCGTCCTAATAAGTGTTGATAAAGCATTTTAGTATATACATGTATAATTTTTCTTAAAAAAAAACATAAAAAAAGAGTAAAAATTAACCATAGAGTGCCATGTGACAAACCTTTGCTCTAAGAAGCTGGTTGTTATTGTGCAATTCTGTCTCCTGTAACGCACATTTTAGTTACCTTATATGCTTTGAAATCCATTATAGAAGAAATTTTGTACCCCCTCCCCAAAGAAAAATAAAAATTACAGGCACACGTATATATGAATTTGAACAATTGAGGAACAAGAGGAATAGCCGGGAAAAATAATGTCAGCCAAACTTTCATTATACAAATTGTCCAAACTGCAATCCAAAACCTCAAAAGAAAATCAGTTTCATTGAAATGACAGACATAAATTCAACATATATGAACTTCTAGTTCATATATAATAACATTATTTGTATATTAATGTATTTTATGAATGTTCAAAGTTCACACAGCCTATTCCACAAAGGACTAGTTTAGGAAAAACCTAGAAAAATGACCAAATTGAAAGGAAACTGACAAATAAATAGATGCAAAACATTATAATAACACACTCAGTTTTAATGTGGAGGCAATTAGAACGAAATCACAAACTAATATATCATTCACCTTTCAAAACCAATGACATAAAGTGCAGAAAAAGACAAATAATGCAAAAAAATGACCTTAAAAATTTGAAGAAGAGTACAAGGAAAACATTTACCCTCTTCTGCATGTACTCAATTTCTGCAAATAGCAGCTCATTCTGATGTACGTGTTTGGAAAGTAGCACAAAAATGAAAAGAAGACAAAATTAGAAGAACACACTAACAAGTTAAATATAGATTAGATTTTATCCTTTAAAAGGACGTTGACAGAAGAAACTTCTTGTTACAAGAAATACCTTCTTTGATCGAATTCTGCTAATTCCTTTTTCTAATTTAGTCTCTAGGTTTTTCAGATCCTTGGCATTCATATTGCTCAAAGACTCACCCATCATTTGCCTGCAATTCAAAACATTATTATCATATTTGAATAACACTAAATCTAAATAAAATATTGATTAAAATACTTAAGATATGTTCATATTTTTTTTTTATAGTAGTGAAACTTTTCTGGTATCATAATCTTAATGCATGATAATATCCAACTTGCCTATTGTGATTCTGCAGATTGCTGATTTGAACTCGCAGTTTGGCAGCTTCTTGCTGGTAAAACTGAAATTATGAAATAATGGTTAGAAAAGTTAGTTTATGCATTTCAATTTCATTCAAAATTCTTTTTCTGCAAGATCTTTGATGTATCTATGATTCTTTAATTAGGTTCAAATAAAGCTGAGGGATTTAGTTTAGCTCTGTTGAAAAAGTTTATAGCAGGAATTAATAATAATACCTGAGCATTAGCCTCAGAAGCAGATCCACCATTAGATGAATCTGAACTTGCTTTCTTGTATCTTTCAATTGAAGCTTTGACACTATGATAACAATAAGATCACTTACAATTTATATTCAAAATAACCATGAAAATGAAGGCTTTTCATGATACCAATAAGATCACTTACATTTAATATTCTGCAATATTATGACCTCGTTATGAAAAACAAAAATCTTATATATACATTCACAAACTTTCCTGTTATAAGATTATAAATGTACACGTATGTTTCTTTCTACGTGATCATATAAAAATAGAACAGAAAAGGGAAAAAGAAAAGTGTGTTCGATTAGTTGGAGATTAACCATAGAGTTTGGCAATGGATGAATGTCAAATCACCCAACTGGTTCAGTCGACTGAACCTTGAACGCAACAAAAGCAAAATCAGATTATCTATTTCTCAGAATCTTCATGTCAAAGTCTGATTGGATGTGATAAAAATAAAATCTTAAAATAACAAGATAAAAACCTTGTGACAAGAAATAAATTAGGGATGAAAAAAAAGAGTAGAAACATAAACTTTCCAGTTTTCAATGAACTGATGATACCTTAGTATCCTCGAGCCATGATTGGGTGCTGCTGCCACGGTGGCACAGGTTCCCACAATATGATTGGTTCAACCACTTCTAGACCTAGTTTTTCTCTGCTACTTAAAGGAAACCCATCTCACAGTGGATAATGCTCTCAGCCACACCCCAATACCCACCTCGATTTTAACCTTCTAATTTGTTTTCCCATGTTAGCATTAAGAATATTTTCCAATCATGGATACTGATTCCTTGATGTATACACAAAACAGTGAAATACGTTTTATCTCTATTAAAAAAAAATCCATTTTTTCATTTGACTCACGATATAATATAGCTAAAGAACACAACTCTATCACTTGAACAAAACTTTAGTGATACCATTTGATTTTTGGTGCGAGCTTTTTAAGTCATATGGTACAGTGTATCATGTTACAAAATATGAATTTTGTTTTCTCAGTTTTTTTTTTTCTGTGTGAAAGTGTGTGTCCATCACAGCCGTTCATTTCAGCTACTGCAATTATCAGGAAGCAGGAGCAGTAATTGTACGCTTCACATTGCATGGAAGAAGCCAAAATGCTCAGAACTCTGTGATTGGCTATCTCAAATTGTCGTACGTTGTCTCTGCCCCCATTTACCTCACTTACACACTCTCTCTCATTAAGCCAAGAAAACCCTTCTCTTTCTTTTTCTTTCTCAGTCTACAACTTTCACAAATATGCAAGTGTAAGATCTTGAGCAAATGCAAAGGCTCCAACAGCTACCAGTGAAATTATGACGACCCAGTTTGGACCCTCATTGTTTCATCACTCTCTTCAATTGTCTTTTGCTGTTTCAAAGCTATGTAAAAGAATTTTTACTCTAGGCTGAGGAGAGAGTTTCTCAGTTGTAGAAGATCCAACTTTAGGGTTATCAGATGCACGAGTTAAAGAGATACCAATTCCAACTTCCAAGTATGAAATAGTTAAAATCTTCTGTCAAAAGTCAAGAACTGAAAAATCCCGTCTGACGTGTCCAAAGATTCTTTCTACAAAGACAAACAAATCCTACTCTAGCCCCTCCTTATTCCATGAAAGCCCTAACCATAGTTACCAAAACTTCATTTCCTAAAACAAATCAGCGAGAAATTAATGTGGTGCGATTAACTTTGACTATTTTCACGTTTTTGTCACGCTGAGATGAGAAAACAGTTTCTCGGTTTCTTTTCCTTCCCCCTATGCTTAGTTATGCTAAACTATGTTTCAGTCACTAGTAAAACCCTAATTTCTAGGGTTACTTTTAACCCAGACTGGGATCTTGCGAGGGGTGTCAAATCCCAATGTTTCAGAGAAGATTTTGCTGTAATGGGTTGAAAAACAGCTACTTTTATTTATTTTTTATCGCTGATTTATTTCAGTTTAAGTCTTTGAGTCGTTGACAATTAATTTGTTGAGACTGTAATGAGAAATTTTCTTTTTGTTTAACTAACTGGATTGCTAAATGGAAACATGACAGCTTTAGCATTTAGATGGGTAAAGAAAGAGAGAGAGAGAGAGAGAGAGAGAGAGTGGAAGTGATAGAAGGAGAAAAAGGAAACAAAAAGTTGAAGAGGAGTAGTTTTAGGGATTGGCTGATATCACAGACCTTCATAGCATCCCCAAATCCTTTCCTCTTGCAACAAGTTAACAACCATAGTGCTTCTATATCAATCTATTACACCAGATCCGTGTGCCCACCAAATCAAGAACTAGGAATATAAGTGTCATAACAGGAAAAAAAAAAATAGAGAAGGAGAATGAGCTTAAAAGCTCATAGAAGGAAAAAGGCCAAAATAAACAAAGACAAGTGAACCTTGGTTGCAGAAATCAGACGGACGAAGAAAAAAAGAAGAAAAATTAACTATACCATAGCTTCTTCATCACAAAATGCTTCAAAAGATTGTTTAGCAAGAGCAAAATTATAAATTTAACATTCCCAAAAGAAGCAGCAAAAACAGAAGGAAAAAAATTGGGAAGAACACAAATAAAGCTTGAAATAGCCTAAGGTATGGATCAAATGAAGAGATGGAAAAAAAATAAAAAAGAAAAAGAAGCAAGACCTGTTATTAGCATATTCATAGAGTCGGCCACGGTTTGAAAAGACTATGAGAGCAACCTCTGCATCACAAAGCACAGATAACTCATATGCCTTCTTGAGCAAGCCATTTCTGCGCTTGCAGAAGGTAACTTGTCGACTGGTGGTGTTCTCAATCCTCTTGATCTCAATCTTCCCCCTTCCCATCTTTCTCTCGGGAGAAACTGATGACATGGATTGGTTTGGAAAAGCCATGGCTGGAAGCTGAATCAAGTAAAACATCATCATCTTATATTCATTGTACTCATAAAAAGGAGAACACTTCAGAAAATACCAAGTAAACTTTGATCTTTCAGCTATTTTTGTGTGCTTAGAAAGAATCTAAAGTGTTAAAAACAAGAAATGGAAGCACCCCCTAAAGGCCTCAACCCAACTTTTGAATCACAAGCTATATATATATGAACATATTTAACTTGAAACTTTCCTTTGCTTGTAATAATAATATAGTTCACAATCTTGCTATAGTTGTGTTGCCAAATCTTGGTATATATGAAGGGAAAATATGTTTGATTGACCCCAAAAAAGTGGTGAAGCATTGAGAAGGGATTTTAGGTGATGTTTGAGTATTTTGCTCACTAACCTGGTGAGGAAACAAAATGGAGAAGTTATATTCAGGACAGGGGAGCAGGTTCAAGCCCTTAGCAGCATAGTGTGTGTGTGTGTATATATATTTCTCTCTTTTTTCCACTTAGCAGATGAAGCAGGAGAAATCAGAAAATGAAAGCAAAGTGGGCAAAGATGGGTATTTATAAAGTGAAAAACAATCTTTCTTTCATAATATACTACTGGTTTATGCATATGAAACTAAGTGTGTATACACTCACACACTCGTCTGCATCTGTATGTATATATGTATGTTTTATGTTTTATGTTTTATTCACTTTTCTTTTTCTAATTCCATGAATCACTTGAGGTGAATCAAATTAACTTAACTTTCTTAACAATATTTTTCACTTTTGAAAAACTGATTCACGAGTGAGGGAAGTAGGGCATGAGAGAGAGAGAGAGAGGGTGTGGTGGAAACGATTATTAATGGGGTGAAAGGGACGTGGAGCGAAGTTGCAAACATAGCACAAGAGATATTTCATGATATGATTCAGTGATTCACTCAGTGGAAACTCTTTTACATATTTGTGTGAGGTTTTAAATTGTTGTGATTTTTGTAGTGAAAAATGTGAACAGCTATGACTCAAAATTCTTCATGTTGCAACTGTAACTGTTGCAAAATTTCTTAAAATCTTAGACTGTATCAGTAGTAATGAGTATTTTGTGTTATATACATAACATATAACATAAGATT
>Ga0209389_1000829_pt1 | contig 19776 bp, 13 predicted proteins | sample CowpearedBW_FD_187526 | JGI IMG/M metagenome (GOLD analysis project Ga0209389, IMG submission 187526) | Root nodule microbial communities of legume samples collected from California, USA - Cow pea red BW (SPAdes) (version 2) | ecosystem: Host-associated > Plants > Roots > Nodule | place: USA...
CAATTCCAACAAGTGATATCATTTTGAAATTTTGGTTTTGATTTCTCTCTAGACTTTGATCTGCCTCGGCCTTGATTACGACCTTTTTGGCTACTTCTTCCTCTAGTTTCAATACTCAATGTTGAACCAGAACTAGAACTGAAAGATTCCCCTGAAATTTTCCTACAAACATCTTTGCTTAAGATCAAGTCACGGATGTTATCAAACTTCAACTTACTATTACTTGCAGAATTACTAACTACAGTAACAGTTGCACTCCAACTTTCCGGAAGAGATGATAATAAAATTAATGCTTTCACCTCATCATCAAATGTTATCTGCACTGATGTCAATTGCGCAATAATTGTATTAAATTCACTAATATGATTAGTAATCGAGTTACCTTCACCCATTTTTAGGTTGACTAGCTTGTGAATCAAATACACTTTATTGGCTGTAGATGGCTTCTCATACATATTTGATAATGCCTTCATCAAATCTATGGTTGTGTTCTCGTTCATGATGTTGAACGCAACATTCTTGGCTAATGTCAACCGGATCACACCGAGTGTTTGCCGATCTAACAAATCCCATTTTGTCTGCTCCATGTCGGTTGGCTTCTGGCCTGTTAAGGGTAGATACAACTTCTTCTAATACAGGTAGTCCTCTATTTGCATCTTCCAGAACCCAAAGTCACTACCATCAAACTTCTCAATCCTCACCTTCCCTTCTTCCAATGCCATTGCTCTTGTTGCTTTTGACGAAAGCTCTTGTTGCCTTTGACCAAAGCTCCTGCTACATTTGACCAAAGTTTTTGTTGCCTTTGACCAAAGCTCCTGCTGCGACTTTTGACCAAAGCTCCCACTACTTCTCTAAACTGAGATTCCCAAGAAGAAAATAGAAACCAAATCTTTTCTTATGTGGAAGATCAGACAATGCTGCAACCACAAGGCATACTAAGAAAAATGGCTCTTGATACCAATTGTTAGGAACAAGGCAATAAAAGAAAGAATAAAGGAGAGGAAAATAGACACAAAGAATTTTAACGTGGTTCGGCATACATTGTGTATGCCTACGAGGAAGTATGTTTTATTTCTTGTGTATCTCAAAGTTTTACATAGAGTCTTTTATATAGTAAAATAGAGAATCACATCTCACAATTATAAGTGATGTGAAACTAAATCAAGTACCATAATACTAACATCTTCCTACACATGCTTGATTAGAAATGTTTCCTTCCACCTCCATGGAGCCGAGATATGGTCGGTCTCTTCCAAAGTTGGTTGGGTCAGGATAATGTCGACCTACCTACCTATACAATTATATTAATAAGTATCATAATAATAAGTTATGTTATACTTATGTTTTACTATTTTTCTTCTATGACTTCTAAAAAGTAACTACAAAAAATCCTATCTTTATGTTTTGGTGACTAGATATAAACGAAATATAGGATAATAGTTTTTGACTTAAACTTACTCATATAGTTTTATATGAATTTAATATTTTACTTGTAAAAACGTACTTGTTTATGTAATTACATACGTTTACAATTTTAAACTTATTTTCCTCTCATTCTATTTTTTTCTTTATAATTTGTAAACTTTATTTAAAAGGACACATATATAATATATGCAGCATAGCATATAAACTATTTACACTTTTTTACATACTACGAAAGAAATCTACGTTGTAAACTAATTAACAAGTGTCATTAATGAAAATCTTATCCTCTTTAAATACTTTCTAATTATATTCTGTATTTATTAGTTAATCACACTCACAAAGAATCGACACTCCTCCACTTTTTCCCTTACCGAACACCACCACACGTCACTGGTAGAGCTATCAAAATGGGTTGAAACCCGCGAGCCAACTCGGCACCACGGATTCAGACCGGGTTGGGTTGAAATATTTTTACAAATTTCAATACAGGTTTATTTTTTACCCGACTCATTTAGAACCCGGCACATCCGGATTGAACCCATGATGAGTCGGATTAGTGATAAAAGGGTCACACAAGTGTTTTTATTTATTTTTATTAAGTTGGACTTTACATTTGGGTCATATTAAGTTATTTTTTTATCCAACACATAAATAATTTGTATTTTTTTTTATTTTGGTTTATATTTGGATTGTATTAAAGTTTATTTAGATTTTAATTAGAATTACAATTTAGTTTTGACTGAAAAAAAATTAAAAAAATAATAACTTTTTTAATTAAGTGAATATGTGAGCCAACCCGTTTAACCTGCCAACCCGTGGTGGGCCGGACCGAATTCGAATTTTTTGGCTCGTTAAAAAGTAAGCCAAATTGGGTTGACTCACTAAATCATCAATCCATGGCAGATCGAGTCGGATCAGACTGGATTACCCATTTTGACAACTCTATTCACCAGAGCTTCTGATCCATGATGTCACTTCCCAATCACAAATCCATTAATTATTTTTAATTAAATATAAAAAATTAATGTATTTTAGTTTTAAAATATTTGTATACCTCCTTTAATCAGTATAATATTGGTATCATTTTTTAGTATCTATGCTTTATTCAAAATGGAAATAAAGATGACGCAATTGATTCACTTAAAGAATTGTTATATGAAAATATTTCATTAAGTATGATAATACATTCACTGTACATATATCAATGCTATGTAGAGTTCCTTTTTAACAGAAAGGTTATTATAAAAAATATTTATTTTGACCTTATAAAATAATTGACATTTTTTCTATATCTCCATTTTAAATAAAAAAACAAGATTATATAGTTTTAAAAAGAATCTATAGATCCATATATATTTACTCTACTTCTTGGAAAGATAAAGCCAAATTGATTGGGTATATTTATATTGTCTACCTTATAATTTCAGTGACATTTTCTTTAGATCTACATTTGTTCCAAATTGTTAGTTCAGTAATCACTCCTATCAAAGGGATTACCATTGAGTATGATTATCTAAATTCAACATAATAGCTGCATTTCTTTTCAAAACCACAATTTTCATCAATGGTGTGAAAGTTGACTTTAGTGAAAAACTATGAATTCCTGGTATAATTTCAAGTGCTCAAAAGCCACTTTGCTTACTTTATTCACTTTCAGATAACAAATGTATAAATGTATTAGTTTAAAGCATATACATAATCAAATTATATCATATGACTAAATCAGATGACAAAAATATATAGCTTGCTCAAGTTACAAAACCATTTATGCTAAAGTTTCACAAGCATGTTATGTTGCTAATTAGCTGCTTATTAATTGACATAAAAATAACAAAAAATAACTAGAAAAGACACTATTGTAGACCGAAAACAAGACCAATTTGATATAAAAGAAAACTTAGGAAAAGGAAAATCTTAAAACCTGAACTTGAAATCCATGCAAAGTATAGAATGTCATAATTATGTTTCTTTTGAAAACCATTTGGACAAAAATTTGAATCAATATATAAAAGGCTATAAGCATATTCCATATGCAATCCAACACCTAGGCAAGAAAATGCTTCCTTCTTTCAATTTCACATGCAGTTCATACAAACTTCATCAATGTCAATAAAACATCATTGTTTCTGCCTAAAACAAATGGTAAAATGTATTTCATGTATCTAATAAAACTAAATTTTGGTCCTGTTAAAATAATTGCTTTTATGCACATTGGCATCGATATAAGTGAGAGACATCAGAAGGTAACTATATATGGATATACACCATAACCTAAACATTCATGTTGTGCAAACCAAAAATCACAAAAAGAAAGATGAACTTGGATAATCGCTAGAGAGTTCTGTGAAAATATGGAACCATAAGCACCACCTTGCAACATATTTAACAAATTCAAAATATTTAACATCTATGACTTTTTTGTGTGCATAAATACTTATTTTTGACGCCATTATTTCTATTTTAGTTACTTGTACATTTGAAATATACTTACTCTATTTATTTAGACAACATTTGGTTATATTGAGAATGATCAACAATCATTCATCATATCTTACATAGGAAAGTGACATGGACGAGGATAAATAAAGTCTTCACTCCAAGATTTTTCACAAACTTTCAAAGATGTTTAAGAAAGATAAAAAAGAAAAAAAGAAGTATAAATAGATCGAAATTAATTTATAGAACAATCTCTTAGAAAATTGGAACATATCTTTGTATTGATGAAAATGTGATATATCTAAGAAAAATCATACATTCGAAAAAGGTGAGAGTTTGCACACTAGGGAATCCATCGGCTTGCATGAACAGTTTGGTATGACTCTTGTAATATATGTTAGTAGTCATCAACATAATAATTATGTACTACTTCTTTACTTGATATAATTTCATGTTAATGGAATGTTTAAATAAACTCATACGAAAAAGTATAGAAGATTTTATTAATGAGAAATATAGGCGAATGCACATGAGATCCTTTCATTACATCGTAGATGTAAAATTACTTACTATATTTTATAATAAAAATGTCTTATTATTTGAACAAGAAGATTTTGAGAGTAGAATTTCTTGAGCATTGTGTGAGTCTTCTTTTGTCAGACTCTCGTAATGTCCTCTGTTAAGTTATTATTTTTTTCTATTTTCTTACCTTTTCGTACACATCTTGATAGATGTTTAATGTTTAATTATCCACCATTATTGTATTTTCATTTATTGGACTTCGTTGGACCAATAATTTAAATCTTTACTAATTTAAATTTTTTTGGTCTACACTCGTATTTTAATTATTTTCAAATTTTAAGCTTGGACATAAATATTAGGTTGAAGAGAGGAGTGTCACGTCTGTACTACATTGTCTATGCCAAATCAACCCTTTCTTACCACATCATCTATGTCAAATCAGCCATTTTTCCACATCAACTCTTTTTTCATGTCAGTATTAGTGATGGCCAGCCTTTATTTCATCATAATGATAATTTTGTAATTTTGCGAATGACATTTTTTTTTAATTCTACACATGTGTGATGATTTGACAAGTTGGGGTTTAGGGTTTTAGTGGGCAAAACCCTCATTTTACGTTTGGAGTCTTCTTTTATGCGTTTTTGGAGATCCTTAAGAGCCATCGAAGGCAACCACTATTTTGGACTTTTTCTTTATTTTGAACAACACTCAACTTAGGGTTTGATTATTCTCGTTTTTGACTTAGTTTCTTAGCAATTTCATTCTGCATTGCTTTGTTCTATTTATGCTTAATAATCAGATTGGATATAATGTTCTGGGTTGGATTGTGTTAATACTTATGGGTTGGATTGTGTTAATACTTAATCAATATAACTCTCAGTCATAGATTTACGAATGTATGCAATGCTTAGTTGCATTATAAAACTGGTTGTAACTTAGTGAGTTATATTCAAATTGGATTGAGATTGGAACAAAATGAATTAATTGCATGATAAAACTGGTTGTAAATTAGTGAGTTATATTCGTACTCTATGATAAGTGGATTGTATTTGATTGTTTAAGTGTAAAATTACAAAAAAAGAAAAGATAGGGAAGGCAAAACCCCCACCCTCATGTATAAATATGTTTTAGATTACAATAAACAATTTAAGTTTTCAAATTTTTTTTTCAGGGGAAATTTTTATACTTACAATTTCATTTTTATTGCTTGAATGTTATTCAATTTAAAGATAAAGAAATATGTAAATTTAAGCAGAATTTTAGCTAATTCTATAAATAATGTGTAAATAAAAAAAATTATCAAAAACGTCAGGTTAGAAAAAAATACAAAAGATTAAAATCTCAGTTTTCAAGTTGTGTTTTGGTATCAGATTTTTCAAATTCTTATACTAGTATTCAAGTTATATATATAAAAGTAACCAATTATAAACTCCAATGTGATAATTTTACTTTTCCAAAAACAGAAATAGTTTTAAATTTTATTCGTGCTTCTAGGTAAGGTTTTGTTTTCAAATATTATATAAATGTATGTCTTTAATATTACAAAACGTATTTGACTGATCTTTGTATCTTGTAAATTTTTCTATTGTGCTACTCACGTTTAATTAAATTCTATTGTTAAATAATGATGTAACGAGATTTTAAATTAAGGAGGTCATGTTCCTTCTTTTCTATATGGGATAGTTTTGGCTGGCTAGGAAACAATACAGCAGGAAAGATTTAAAGGGAGAAGCTAGTTTGGACTGTAATAATTAGATTTCGAGTTTTAAGGGATGGTCCACTTGATGATATAACAGTGGGAGAGTCTTCCAAAATTATCAGACTCTTTATTATTGTCTTCTCAAGGCAGCCTCATTATTATTCAACATTGTCGGGGAGATGTGCACCACTTTTATGTTACAAATGACTTCGGATAATGGCTATATGATTTTTATATCCGTCATCCAAAGTCATTTGTAATATGATTATTAAAAAATTGTTTCTTTAATTATGTTAAAAATTAATTCTTTTTGGTCTAGCGTAAACACAATACAATCAATTACATTTCTAGCTGTAGTTCTCGTACAAATCATTAATTGTGTAAGTCAATTATGTCAACTTCGATAATAAATCCAAAATAAATAACCATCAAATCTCCGTAGGCACATACCATATCACCATACCACGAAGAGCAAACCCAGAAAACGAGGGGCTAAACATCTCGTTCCATTTTGGATGCCATTCACCATACCCACGGATTGAATACCATTATTGGTAGCTGGTTTCTGCATGCCAACAATAGTATATCACCAAAGGACAAAACTTATATATTTATAGCTCCCCACAATGCCACTTATCACATCAAGAAGAAAAGGCTTGATTAATTTTGTAATTGATCCAAAAGACATGCAATATACCATAAAAACCATGATGAAATACTTACATTGCTATCAGGAACCAATCTTTGTCAACTTGTTGATCATATTTCCATAAAATTTCGCCTCCTTTCGATTATTCTCTTTCACCTTTTCCCTCAGAGTCCTGTACTCCAATTTGAGATCCCTGGTTCACGCGTAGAGAACAATTAGATTGCAAGGCAAAATAAAAAAATAAATTGTCCATCTACAAAGTAACTGATCTCAGTAAATCTCAAATAATGCATGAAGGTCAAAAGAGTAGCTTATTCAAAGCATATACCTGTTGTTAGGGTCAATTTCAAGAGCTTTCTTAATGTCAAGTTCAGCCAAATCCAAGTCACTCAGCTGCATATATGCTTGGGCCCTTCTATAGAGGGCTTTCACGTTTGTACTCTCAAGGTCTAACACCTACCAATCCATGCCACAAGTTATTATTTTTACACAAAAGACTACGTTAGTGATTCCAAAGGAGAGAAGAAAGAATAATGTACCTTGGTAGACAACTTTTCTGCTTCTTTATAGTCCTTTAATTTCAACTTGCAAGCTGCATTGTTCAGATTGCAGGCAACCTTCAAGGTCTTCGCCAGCTTTTTCTCCTCCTCACCAAAGGCGGAATCATATTCTATGTACTTCACAGCCTGCAATAAGTTTTCGGTACCATCACAAAGTGCATCAATATGTAGAAGGTTTAGAAACATATAATCAATCTTAGATTACCTTTTCATATCTTTTGGATGCTCTTGCGTATTTACCAGCTTTAAACAACACATTTCCTTCTTCTTTCTTCTTATTGGCAGCTTCAAGTTTCTCTTCAGTATTCAGATCCCAGGACTCTTTCTCCTGTAGGGAGAAAAAAGATCTAGATTACTAGCGAAAAAACTGTTCAAATATATAATGCAGAGTACGAAAATGAACAAGTGTGCAAATGTAAAAAGGAGTGTCAACAGATCATAAGATTCTGACTTCCAGATCAAAACTCTTATTTCAGAGAGCAAAGAAACTCAATTTTGTAGAATAACATATACTCAATGTCATAAGGAAGTTAAAGGAAATACTTAGGTAACAGCTCTGATCAACCTAGCTGAACTGATTCTTAATTGAGGTCATAGAGCATGCAGTGAACCATTGCACGACACAACTGGTCTTGAAAGATTGTCCAGTTATGTGTGATTTGCAATGAACGAATATGAATAAATGAAGGTACAGAAATGAATTCCCAATGCTCAGATTGGATAGGGAAAACGGTTGGCTTGGATTCAAAAAATCAGGTACAGAAAGAAAAGGGCTATTAAAATGTTCTGATTTTGGGTAAAACACTAAAATGTAGAGTATCAAGCTTTCTATCCAGTCTTGACCGGTTCTTTATTACATTGCAGTTAAGGGTGTATAGTTGCTTTTTAATTATAATCAGAATTTCTTTTTATCAAAATTAAAACATTAATAGAAATCAAAGTCAGTACCAATTCAACACTGTTACTAACTTACTTTCTCAAATGAAACTAGCTCAACTTCAAAATACACAGTTGAGTTAGGAGGAACCACTGCCAACTCCTGCTGAGACTCTGATGAACCAAAAGCATACTCAGGTGCAATGGTCAACAATGCAACCTCACCATTCTTCATAGTCAATACAGCTCTATCAAGTCCATCAACAACTTGTTCTGTTGAACAGATCAAACAATGACTTTACTGACCAAAAAAAATATATGTCGCGGATGAAGACAACTGAGGACACTAGCAGATTTCAAGTTACCCTCGTCTGTTTTGAATTCAAACAGCTTCTCTTCTTCATCATGGCCCTTACTCAAAAAGGTAGTACCATCTTGAAGCTTACCAATTAGTTTCACTAAGACAGAAAATGACAAAGATACAGTCAGCAACAATGTATTAAATGCATAAATAAATATAGCAGTAATAGTCATTATTCAAAATAAATAAGTACTACCTTTCACACTGGCCCCCTCATTTGGACGCTCATATCCTTCCCCTTCCTTGAGAATCTTCTTTATGACCTTCTTGTCATCAGTTACTTCCGTAACAGTTTTCCATGAAACTAATTCAAGAGTAATCTCTAATGATGCATTTGGTGGAACAGCACCTTCTTCAGCTTGAGCTGGCTTCCCCTTCTCACCAAATCCATCTATGACCCGTCAAAGAAATGAAAACTTCAAATTAGGAAAGAGACAGAAAATATCACGAAGAATGTCAGTCATAACTAATTACCAAAATATTCAGTAGAGTTTAGATAACTTACATTGTGGCTTAACTGTCAAAACCACTTTCTCTCCCTTCTTCATGGTTTTAACAGCCTTTGACAATGCAGGACAATAATGACCTATCAAGTATAAACATTCACTTCAGATACTCAGTAAAATAAAACAATAATCTGCTAAGAAAGATTGAAGGCACTGACCTTCTCTGACTGTGAACTCCACTCCATCAGACTTTCCTACCAGTTTTCCATCTTCCAGACGAGCTTCATACTTAACTGCATAACCAACAAGCACAACAATTAGTTAACACTAAAGTAATTAACAAAGGCATCACATAAACTCAATTAAATTAGACATATATACCCAATACTTCATCAGGATCCTTAGGGTTCTCCCATTTCTCTCCCTCAGTAAGTATCTTTTTAAATATACCACCATCCTTGCATATGTCCTTTACACTAGTCCATGAAAGTAGCTCAACATCAAATTGGAGTGTAGCATTAGGAGGTATTGTTGGAGGGGAACCAGATTCACCATATGCTAGCTCAGGAGGGATGGTAAAAATAGCATTTTCACCTTTCTTCATTGTTTTAATACCTTCATCCCATCCTTTAATTACCTGCCCTGCAGTTCCAACCAAGATGTCACTTAAATATATGTCTACTGATATTTATTTCACATACTTGTTGGATATAAGTATAGGTGTAAAAGTGAAACACGTTAAAAGATCAATATAACACTAGCAATCAATGTATTCTTAATTTCTATTCTAAAACAGTAATACAACGGCTGCTAACAATACAGAATACACCCAATCCTACCATAACAGAACAAAAATATTATCAGACACAGTTTCACATGATTTGGAAATGCACCACTCATCAAAGTTATGACGTAAAGGCCAGATCAGTACGGACCCATTGGGTGTGAGACCACCTTTTCTATTTTTACTAGTTCCTATTTAAAAAAAAAAAAAACGAAAATACCACATAGTTTTAACTTAATTTGCTGCTTTCAAAGCATCGTACAACAAATGATGAAAACACAATCCAACATTTTCCGGACTGCATTTCCGAAAATAAATCAGAAGCAAGGCAATACCTTCTTTAATTATTTGTCAAAAACGGGAGAAAAAACATAGAAACAGTTATCTCAATCCCAACAGGCCTAAATTAATCCCTCAGTTAAAGCAACAACTGGCACCAGAAGCTCAAACCAGTCCGACATAACACAAAAACCCGCTTCATTTAAAAATTAAAATTCAACAAAGAACAAAACAAAAGACTGCTTAAATAAGTAAAAAACAAAAAGAAATAAGCATACACAGTCGCAAGCACGAGAATCCCACTGTCATTTTCCAAAGTTCAGCAAGCAAATTAAAAACACAGTAAATTCACAATAACGCTAGCGAGATCGCAGACCTTGCCCGAGCGTGAAGCTGAAGGGAGAATCCCTGTCGCGGCTTGAATCGAACTTCGTTCCGTCGAGCAAAGTCCCCGTGTAATGAACTGCAAATTAAAACAAATGAGAAAAAAAAAAACAGAAAGGTGAATACAACAGAAGAATTGATGTGATTAGGGTTACCTTTAACTTCGTCGCCGACTTCGGGGGTTTCCCAGCCTTGACCTTCCTTAAGGAGTTTCTTCTTGAGGCCGTTGGAGCCGATCTCCCTCTCCTCGCCGACCTTGACTTCGCCGAGATCCATTTCCTCGCCGCCGGGAATGTCGAAATCTTCTTCCATCGCTTTCACCAACGCCGAGGAAGAGAGTGGAGTTCTAGTCTTGCTACTGAGAGAGAGGTTCTAGAGAGTTCTATTGGCAAGTGGAATGTTTGCACTCGTTTACACATGAAAAGTGTGCATCATGCGCGATGGGATCAACGGTTAGAATTTCTTCATGGCGAATTCTTTTATTTAAAAGAATATATAATATAACGTAGTTTTCTTGTTAATTCTGTTGGGACAAGTCATAGATTCATGCCCATGTAGGCTAGTGTGTTATATTCTTTGTGTTTTGGCCGGCCTCACCCCTTTGTTTGAATGTTTCAAAACAATAGAGAAGAAGACAAATAACAAAGAAAGTGAAGTGATACAAAGAAATTTTCTTGTTTGAAATGAAATAGAAGGAAAGAAAAGAAAAATAAATGAATGTTAAAATGATGATATGTTTGATGGAAAAGAAAGAAATTGAAAGTTTGATTCAAAATATTACTTTACTTTTGTTTCATTTTTTTTTATTTATCAATGTTTAAAAATATAACTTTAGATTGAAATTTTTTTATGTGAAGAAGATTAAGGTATAGATTTAAGTTTACATTCAAATATTTTTTCTAAAAATTTTTCAAAATTTTGACAAAAATAAAATTTACCAAATTTTAGTTATTCAATATGTACTTCAGAAATATTATTTACAAATGTGCAATAAACATATTGTTAATTAGACAATAATTTATATAAACATTATCATTATAGATTTTTAAGTTTAGAAAAAACTTTAAAATGTTGTCTAAAATAAATAAATCATAGTCTTAAGTTTAGACAATGAATTTTTTTCTAAAATCATAATGTTTTAAAAATTGTTGTCTTGGATTATATTGATACAATTATCAAGATTTTCATCAATCTTTAAATAACACTTTAGTTCGTACTTTTAGACGACATATTTTAATCGTTGTCTTTGTCATGATTATTTAAACAACACTGTGAGAAATTTAGTTTATTTTTTTGGAAATTGCATCTTAAATAACATTTTCAATAATTTTAAAATGTGATTTGTCACTATAAAAATAATTGTTTTTAGTGGGATTATATTTGGCTTTTATGGGGTTTTAACCCTCACTAATGGCTTTACCAGGGGTTTGAAACAACTCTTGGAAAAGTGCAATTTACCTGGGGTTTTTGAAACCTCCACTACTGCTTGGGATTTTTTGAAACTGCTGCTACTGCCTGAGGTTTTTGAAACCCCCATTACTGCCTAGGGTTTTTGAAACCATAACTATTTGCCTTCACATGATTCATATTGTATTATTTTAGATTGTCTAAACATTTCATAATAAGATTTTATCAAACCAATTTTGCATCAATAACGCAATATGAGCTAAGATAAATTTCAAGTATGTAAGAATTAAAGGTGCACATTTTATTCATAATCATGATTGAATACAATTAAGTCTTAACGAAATAATAAGTGACCCTAAATAAAATTCAAGTGTGTATGGATACATCAGCCTCCAGAAAGAACTTCCTTATATCCTACGCTTAGAACTCCTTCAACTCCAATTGCATGATTAATTTCAGTTACGACATGTTTACATGGCACTCAACTAAGTTGTAATCAAGTTGTTGCAAAACTCCAGGGCAAAATGTAGCATCTTTTCCAGTTCAAGATTGTGCTTGCTAGATTACATCAATCCCCTTGTGGAAAGAAACAATCCCCCTTTGCTTAATGGCATAGGGTTTCTCAAAACCTTATCACAAGTAATATAACACCCATATAAATGCTCAATTATCAATGATATCAAACAATTATAATAATCAAAACAAAAAGTATAGGAAGCGTTCAAGATTCTTAAGAGACATAAAATTTGACTGTAAATTAATCTCATATTTGATGCAGATATAAACAATAGAAAGTGTAACCAAAATTGTCCAACAATAATCAAGATTTAAAATCACATTATATTCAAAAATTGATGCACATACCATATGGATAAACTCTTTGAGTTTATATTTTAAAACTACTCATACAAAGATAAAACTATTAATCCCTTCGTGTCGTTCTTCTTAGTCCTCTCGAAGTGCTTGGTCGAAGAGAAAGATAACTCTTTGAACAAGGCTTGCATTATTGAGTGATGAATTCTGTTGAGAGTGGAAAAGTAATGTGGAGAAATAATCTGCTTGCACGCTCAAACTATTGGTGACGTACCTTTTTAGTTGAAGTAAGGCGAAACTGAGCAAGTTCTACGTCTCTATTTTTTGCGTCAGACAAACCACCAATATGCAGAATATTAAACATACCTCAGAGAACGTCAAAGCCAATATCATAATTTCGAACATCATTAAAAACATAAAAGCATCATGAGGAAAAAATAATGAGCAATGGCATTGTGAGTGTTGTGTGTGTGTGTGTGTGTATATATATATATATATATATATATATATATATATATATATATTAAGATTAAGAGCAAAAAAATTGAGCCTACATTCTCTTTGACAAAGTAAACCAAGCACAATAACAACAATAATAGTGATAATAATACCTCTCACCATCACCATATCACCACCTTAACAAACTATTTGCTTTTCTCCCATGCACAGAACAAAATTAAGGTACATTCCCTTTCTTGCATGGTAGAAAGTAGGTGTTCGGCCACTAATCCTTTGCTCAACCCTGCATCACCACATGTACTTGTTAGATGCTACAAGTAAAATAGTAAAATGATACAAAACACTTGGAATTTCTAAAAAACAGAACCACAAAGCAAAAAAGTGAACCAAGAATTTATCAAAGAAAGCACCAAATGTTTAGGAGGCAACAATAATAAGTGATTTACCAAAGAAGGCACCAAAGAAAAATTTACTTACAGATCCAACTAGAGAAAGCTTCCACCATTTTGGTTAACCATATTTTTTTAGTGATAGATGCATATTATAGTAGTCTTAGAAACTTCGAAGCATGCTACATAGTCTGTGTGCTAATATTCAAACATTTAAGGGAAAAAAGGTGAAATCTAACATTTTGTTCATCATTTTGTGTGGCAGGTAGAGAGAAAGAGTTCCAATTAACTAAAGCGAATAAACTTACCTTTGAATTTTTCTTTGTGGTGAGGAATCACCATGAAATGTGTTGATCCAATTCTTTTTTAGGAACCAACACACTTCTTTATTTTATATATTTTGGTTGACAGAAAAATGATGGTGAGTAGGTTAGCTTTATAGGCAATATAAAATGTAAAGATAAAGGTGTATGATAATCCTATTGGTACCTATTCTATTTATGTTCCCTTGTTGATAATTACAATGTCTAACTTATTGAAAACTATACTCTGTCAAAAGCCTATCTTATTGAAAATTATACCTTGTCCAAAGAAGCAAACTTTAAGAAATAAAAAAAAATGGGCCTTGTTATCAATTGCTACCTTTAAAACAAAGTAGTCATACTTAAGGTTAGATTTTACAGCAAGAGCATTTGATCCAAAAATTATATCTTACATGAAAAAATTGGATCCCTACCAAATTCAATTACAATAGAGATGTAAATTATATCTTACCTTTCACTACATTGACAAAAATCTTGTTGTTGAGGTCCTAGAAGATATGATAATTGAAAGATGTATAAGATATGGAAGGTACTGTAAGTAAAAGCTCATGAACTCATTAGAACAATTAATCAACAAATGAACACATTTTTAAAAAAAATGAAGTCTAAAATCTCAAACCATATGTGAATTTCCATAAGCTTTGAGGAAGCCAGAGTCAATAAACATTGATTATTAAGAACAAATAAAAAAAGGAATATACTACAATCTCATCATGATGTGATTAGAATCTTATAAGCTTGTTCACCACCACAAACAATAAGTCCACTAAAATTGGTGGAATTCTAAATTGTCTTATTCCAAAAACCATACAAACATATAAATTACGCAAGAAATGGATACTTACTTGCAGTTTAAGCTGCATAATAAAACTTGCAGTTTGAGTTGCATAATGAAACTTGCAGGTTGAATTGCACAATAAAACTCTTTTACACGGAACACAGCTCGTGGTGGCAGAGTGTTCATCGTACAACAACACCTTTGAAGGAGAGATAAAATACATTAGAACCTTACTAGAACAGATAAAATTTTCACTCATTTCCATCAACATTACAAATTTAAATATCCTTTGTTCCATCAAACATCGGCGTCCACCTTTTAAACCACTTTCACTAAAGAAGAATAATAAAAGCTTCTAGAATTGACCACTCATTGGTTTCAGTGCTAGCATTGATGGAAACTAAGGCAAAAAAATAGAAAACAGACCCTAGATTATAAACACAAATCAAAAAAGGAAGAATAATGGAATAAGACGATATAATTAGATTTTCAAACAAATTAACCAAAACAAAGCAAAAACCCTAAATTACATAATGTAATAAACTAACCTTTGATCATCATGAAGTTCGGCGATTCAGTTCTTATTGAAACCCTGTTTAAGAAAGCAATCAGTTCTGGAGATTTAAATACAAAGAGCGAAAGAGATTAATGATATGGAAGTCGGCGATAAACACATGGAGGTCGACGACAAAGATTAACGAATACATGTGTGAATCAAAGTGTGAAGCGCAAACAATATGAATGGAACAGAGGCAGAGACACTCGAAGAAAGGAGTGAATGTAAGACTCGGAAAAAAAATAGAATAAAGAAAAATACTTGGAAAAAAAGTAATGTCTTGATTAAAATTGTTGATTTATTTAAATTAATTATTTTATTAAATTATCAAATATGGAATAATTATTTGAGTGATCTAAGTTATTGTTTTATTTATTTTAATTCGTAATATTATATTTAATATGGTATTTATATTGTTATAAATTTGTGGAGCGCATAAAAATCATGAGAAATCATGTAGTTGAATGGTTGAAATATATGTTATGGGGTGTATAGGCTTGTGTTCGAATTTGGATGGTCAACTATTTGGTATATTTGTTTGTTTGGTACTTTATTTTCTCTCTCTTCCTTTATTGTGGGGACCACGTAATTTTTTTTATTTTCTCTCTCTTGCATGTTGCAACATATTTTTCTTATCACACTTCTCCTTTTTCTTTTTCTACTGCCACATATTATTGTAAATAAAAATGACTTTAAGTTGCCATATTTATAATGAGTAATATTGGTACCCACTAAAAGAAAAAGAAAGAAAAATTAGGTTAAGGGTGTTAAGGGGAGAGGGTAGAAACGGTTGCCGATATATAAGTTAAATGTTAGGGTTAATGGGAGAGTGTGGTGACGAGTGCGAAAGAAAATATTCCAGGTTATGTGTGGCTTCTAAATGCTAGAGAGAAGAGAGTGAAGAGTCCAAGGCAAAGACCAAGGAGAACTAATAAGTGAAGGTTGGGCTACAAAGTAGACGCGTTGTGGGAGGAGATAACCAGGTGGGGGAAGCTTGACCTTGATCTTTGTTTGTGTTTTATGCTTGCCATAGATGCTAGAATGCTACATGTTTCTTTGCTACGCGTGGTATTGTTGAGTGTTTCCTGGATGCTAAATGGGTAACGAGTTGGTGATGAATATTGTACCTGTTGTGGGTTCTGTTCCTTTGCTCTTTATTTGTGTTTTAATCTGGTATTGGTGTTGGACCACTGTGGTATTCATTTCCCATATTCTACATGAATTCGCTGCATAAATTTGTGACCATGACAATGTAGGTGCAAGCGGGTTGTAGTTTTCATCATAGTTACTTAAATGCATGTTTCTTAAATTGTGGGTTCCTTCCCTACGTTTTCCACATCTTAGTGATTGGTGGGCTGCGATATGCAACAAGAATGTGGATGGCTATCCACTCTAAATTACGTAGAGGTGGGTTCTCCTTGCATGAACCCAAACTCATGTTTTATGTTATGTGAGCATGATGTTGGTGAATGATAGGGCCATAAGTGGTTTAGTTGTAGTGCATGGGACTTCGTTTTCCTCTCTCATGACTTTGGGAGGCAGCAGGGTTCGTTTGGGGTTTGTCATCTTTACAACTCTTCTTTGAAGTTTTATTGCATGAGCATTTAAAAATTCATAGCATGCATAGAGAGTTACTCTTTGTATTTTATGGTACAATGTGTGACTCGTGCATTTTGTTTCGGACATGAATCATTAATGTGTTTTCGAAAGGAAACTTGTGGTTGATGGGGTTTAACTCCTTTCACTTCTTTTACTGTTGTAACATTGGTTCTATTGCATGCATGAATATTTTAGGAGGATTATGGCCATTAATGAGATATTGCGTTCGTGGTATTGATGTTTAAAGGGCAGCCACAAGAATGTTTTGGTTTAGTTATCTCTTTGTGTTATAGTGGGGTTGTAACCATTACATGGGGTTTAAAGTTTCCCAACCTTTCCTGAAAACATGTTAGTTGACTATGCATAGTATTTTAATGAGGATCACATTGTGGTTTTGGGGCGTGGTATTTAGGTCACGTAGGGCCTTTGCATTAAGTTTGCTAGATGTAAAAAAAAGGTCATGCGTAAATTGGTTTATGTTTGCTGTAGTGAAGTCACAAGTTTTCATGGACCAGTTACTTTTCCTTTCTTTGTGTGTTTTAAGACAATTTTTAGCTTGATGGGACACTTGTGCTCTAGCCACTTTATCTCCAATTTTGTGAATGGTTTTCGACTATTAGTTTTTGTTTCACTTTTGCTCTTTAATGCAAGCATAAGGCCTTTTAATTGAACTGAGGTGGGACCTTCCTTTCTTCTCTTAATAATCACGTTGATGCAGTGTTCCTTTTGCCTCTTTGTAGTTTCTTTTCACATGTTTAATTGGTTAGTGGAAGACCAAGGGGTCACATACATGTTGCTTTTATTCTTTTGGTAGAATGAAAACTATGTAAAGGGCAAGGGTTTTTAGTCCACTTTTTTTTATTGATAGAACACTTTTATGGGTGTGGTGGGGTTACATATTTTTTTTTTCACTTTATGTGAGAGGGTTTTTGGCTCTTTGAATTAGTTGGGCACTTTTGTCTATTATTTACCATATGTTTATCTCTTTAACAATGGATGTTATATATTATTGGTTTCTCTCTTTTGTTTTTGGATGTGGGCCCACGTTCTTTATATTTTTGGAGTGCATGTTATGTAAATGCATGACTCATGTAAATGGGTCCTTTAAAAGTTATTTAACTTTGGTGGGACCCATATCCTAACCCTTTTGGCATACATTCTTTTTAGTTTGTTTAATTATTATGTTGTGTACGGGCCTTTTAACATTTGAATCATAGTCACAGTTATATCTTTTTAATTTTTGAGTGGGCTATTTATTACGACGGATGCATGTTTAACGTGTTAAATGGTGTATGAACTCAATTTTACACGATTGGAAGGGGTTCTCATTATGGTTTAGGAATGACATGTTCAATTAGCTCACTATATTTATTAATAGTGTTGTATATACGTTTGGAGGAATTTGCTTTATGAATTTTTTTTTTCCATGATGTGATTGTGATTATAATGCTTAAGTATTTTACTTAAAGAGGATGTTAATCTTTATTTACAATATCTTATTTTGCTAAATTTCATTTATATATATTTATGGTTAGCTTACCCCTATCTGTTTGCTTTTTGTGTGTTATTGTGTTTATGCGATGATCGTATAATGTCTGTATTATACGAGAGCAGATGTTGATGCAGATACTAATAGAGATGCGTAGCTATGAGAACCTCAGGGAAAGACTATGGTGTAATAGTTGTTTATTTTGAGAGTTATTTCCATTTGGAAAGATTTGTAATAAGTTTTCTTGACGACTTATACCGAACTAGTTTGAATTTTAATGATGTTTTAGTTTGGATAATAAAGTTTTATTCTAAGGACAATTTGACAAGTGGTTTTTAGAAATAAATTGGTTGTGAACTTCCTATTTAATAGGATGGTATCAGAGGTTGTGTTTTGAAGTTTTGAAAACTTGTGACAATCGATGTTTTGAATTAAGATATTTAATAAATTAAATTCTAGGTTTTACATAGGTACGTTTTATCGATAATTTGTTTCCGCTAAAAGTGTTAATTTTATAACTTTTCGTGACACCCAAAAATTTGGGGTGTTACAGTAAACGCAACTCGAACAAACAATTTGAGGCTTTAGAAAAGAATAAGAGGGAATTGATGGAAGAAAAATAGAAAAATAGGGAAGAAGACGAAATTGAAATTGAAATAGATGAAATCAGAGAGACGAAGATGAAATTGAAAGCCATGGAGATGAAAATGAAATCGAAAGCCACCGAATCAAAAATGAAAATGAAATCGAAAGAGACGAGAATGATGGAATGAAAGATACACAATTTACCTTGAGCGAACGAGAGGCACAAGCTTGCTTCTTCTTCCTATTGACGGTACCTTCTTTATAGGTGAAAGAGTTTCATAAGCGACCGAGTGAGAGACACCTTCTTCGTGAAAGAGTTTTACAAGCCTAACCAAATTAAAATTTTAAAAAATTACAAAATTTTACTAGGGTTTCTTTAAGAACCCCTTATATTTAATGGGGATTTATGAAACCTCTTCTATGTATATCTTCTACCAGGGTTATCATAACCTCAAATAATAAATCCTAACTATATTTATATATTTTTTTAGTGTGTTACTTTAGACCACATATATAACTTCTAAACAAATTATTAATGCATTAAATCACCAATTTATTTCGAACATTGTTAAAGTAATACAAAAATATAGTGAGTCAAATAAACTATTAAATCATTATTTATTCAATATTACAAAATAGTTAAATAAATGGACAATTAAATCAATATTTATTAGTTGTTGTAATATGTCGACGCTGAAATCGCGATGGGACGACAAACCATAAAAAGAAAATGAGTTTGAAAAGAGATTTGGAGTCACCACCATAGTTATTTCGTGAAAACTATGGAAAACCATAAAATAAAGAAAGTCTGCGAAAAAACATATTTTTGGATTCGGGAGTCAGTTACGCGTAAGGAAGGTGTTAACACCCTACAGTGCTCGCCCAAAGGCGGTACCCTTAATTAAACATGTAAAGTTGATGTGGTTTTTAAAATGTTAATTTTCCCCAAAAATAATA
>Ga0209389_1000830_pt1 | contig 19765 bp, 20 predicted proteins | sample CowpearedBW_FD_187526 | JGI IMG/M metagenome (GOLD analysis project Ga0209389, IMG submission 187526) | Root nodule microbial communities of legume samples collected from California, USA - Cow pea red BW (SPAdes) (version 2) | ecosystem: Host-associated > Plants > Roots > Nodule | place: USA...
CACCTTCAAATATGCAAGAGATAGTTTAACCAAATTAGTCCTGAATAGGACTTTTAGAAGAAAGTAGATAACCATCTAATTAAACAGAGACAATTCTTGACATAACAAGAGGGAATTCTTAAAATTTGCATGTGTCGAACTCGACCCTAACAGCTAGCTTATAGAATGAGAATTGCCCTCTATTTATGTATGCTATCCAAGCAATATCTCTACTTAATAGGGGACTCAGGTTTTCCCCAATAGCAATATCATATGTTGATTTAGTAAAAAGTGAAAGAGGAATTTCAGTAAAGATAGAAAAGTTCCCTTGGCATCCTTGTATTCAAATTAACTAAAAGATAAATCATACTAAACAAGTCACAGCAGAAGTTTACCACTTTTTGTCTTAGACAGCTTGATACTCCTACTAGCAACAGATGAGGAAAAGGGCCTTTTTGCAGAAACTTTTGTGCCTGTGTCTTCCTTCTTTGTAGATATTAAAGATGAGTAAAGAATAGCATCTACAGCTTCACGCTGCTGTTTCCTTTTTGAAACTTCATCAACTTTATTTTTATTAGAAGCAGTACCTTGATCAACTGGATCTTTCTCTTTGTCACTGCTTTTCATTGAGGAAACAGAAATTTCAGTAGAACTACTCTTATTCCCTCCAGAATGCAAAGTTGGTCTTTTTGATACCTTTTGCCCACCACCTGCCTCTTCCACTGGACAGTCTAAATTGTTCCTTGATTGTTGAAATTTTAATTGTCTTTTACCCAATGTTTTATTTCCCATGCTAACCTTCGATTTGTCTTTGCCTTCTCTTCCCCCATCACAAATCTGAGGACCTGACATTGCAAGCATGTCACTGCAGGAGCTTCTGTTTTCATGTCTTGCAATGGAGAAATGCTCATCTTCAGATTTCCTTCCCTTACATGGAGCATACTTTCCCAAACCTGAAGAAGAATTCTCATCTCCATTACCCTTATTCCTGTCCCAGACTTCAGAGGCAACACATTTCTTTTTCCTCTCAACAGTATCCTTTCCATGAACCAAAATTTTGTTTACAGTCTGGTCCCTATCTTTAACCTTCTTCTCATGCTTCAACGGTCTTGCATGATTATCAAAATTTTCAACAAAGCAATTACTTTTATCTGTTTTGAACATTGAATGATATGGCATCTTAGCCCTCATTATCAAGTTTCTTTCTTCAGCATCCTTCAAAAGAGCAGCCCAGTTCTGGTTAGTCTGTAGAGTTCTAGCATTACCCAAAATCCAAAGTGATAACTTGGCCCTTGTCAAGGCAACATTCATCCGTCTCACATCAGCAACAAATCCAATAGAGTTTGAGTTTACTTTGGAAGCAGTAACACCTGAATGAGCTGCTCTTACAGTAGAAAGTAACAATATATCCACCTCCCTACCTTGAAAACCATCCACAGTGTTAAATTCAATATCTGCTGCACTCAAAGATCCAAAAGCATTAAGAAACCGGGATCGCAGAAGGGAAAGTTGAGACTTGTATGGAGTAATCACACCAATTCTTCCACCAACAAATTCAGCAGGGTACCTTCGGAGACATTCCTAATTTCGTAAGTAAGCATCATGATAAGCTAAAAGCAAGAAAAACAGAAAGTACATTTAACCTTTTCTTGAAAAGCTTTAGTACTTCAACCGCAGCATCAGCTTCATGCTCATTACAAAGTGACATTACACCAGAACTTTTCCCACGAACCTCCTGGCCATCAATGATATCATAAAACACATATGGCCCAAGACCATTGATTTGATGAAATGCTGCTGATTTGTTAGACATTTGGCTACCATTCAGTAATTTGTTGTCATAGAAATGCAATGATGGGAACTTGCAAATCTCTGGATGCATCCTATACTGCCATTGTGAGAAAAAAATCATAAAGGGATTCAGCTTTGAATCATAGAACAGGACAATGTAGACATACAAACACTCCAACCAAAACACAAATAGAGAGGACTGCTTGCAATGGTGTGATTGTGGATACATGAGTGCTCTTATTTATAATGAAGAAGAGATACTAATAAAGAAATAAAATCAATACGTCATGGAAAATATTTGATGAGAAAATTACCCACTCAAATCAAATCATATCTCTTATTTAATGCAATCAAATCATATTTTTAATACCCCTTCAAGTTGAAACATATATGCCCCACGACCCATGTTTGTTACATACGCTATCAACACATCATAGGTGATGGGACACTATCCCTGATTACATTTCCTATGAGATTTTTTAGGATGGATATCAATTACTTCTTGATAGGTTTGTCCCTTAAGTGGGTTTGGTTGGATCCTCCCACTCTTTTAATGTTTTCTTTTTTCTTATGATATTTCAGTATGCTGCAGATAATTGGTGTAACTTGGGGTGTAACCTAGTTGGGATCAGTGTTGTTAAACTCAAGGATCGTGAGGAGATCACAACAACAAAGAAAGATAGTAACTCGATTCATAAGAGTAATGAATTTAAAAGAAAAAATTATATTCATAAACAAAAATTATATTTATAAATAGATGTATTATTAAAAATAATTCACACAAAATAATAACTATATTAATAATAATAATAAGTTTAAGTATTAAAATTTAATGCACAAGTCCTCCATGAAAAGAACCAATAAGCGGGGATGATATATTATTTTTTCAAAACTTGAGCCAATAGAAGAACCAAGCAACCACGACAGTAAAAGAATCCCTAGAAAGAACAAAGATGAAGAGGAAAAAAAACAATAGTAGAGAAACATAGACTAAGTATATCGTCGACTGCAAGTGTCCTACACGGGCAGCTAGTGCTGACACCACGAGAGCGGCTAGTGCCGACGATAGCGAGAGCGGTGATCACCGGCAATTGCGGGGGTTGCAAGTGTCGGAGACTACAAGGGCGGCGCTCCTATATGCGAATGTAATCCTAGTAGAAAAAGGTAAGAGCATTGGGCTTCTCATGGGTTAGGTCTATCATAGGACGAGAAGGATCGACACAACCCATAATCCCCGATTCAACGTGCATCCTCGCATACTCGCTTTGATCCGCATTGTTTACGATCCACCTTCCGTGTTTACTGGCTTGGTGGTCCACACTTGCAGGATCATGCGAGTTTACGATCTTACAATTTTAACAACACTAGTTGGGATTACAAGTTATATAGTGATGCCTTGGCATACTTACCTTTTATGAGAAACAAAAGTTGATCAGGGAATTATCAAAGTCAGTGTTTATTTCTCTTAATAACACCTCTCTCTCAAAGAGAGAGTCAATCTCTATGCGTTTGGTTATCTTTTTGTGTTCTGTTCCTATCGGTTTAATTGTGTAAATCAGTTGTATCTTGGTTTTATTACTAGCGTATCAATCCCACAATCTCAGGTATTTGTTTCCTAGAATAGGTTGTGCTTATTTCCTGAATTATCTAATCAATGTATGTATATAATCGGAGGTATGTGATGAAATAGAATAAGAGAGAAATTATTTTCTTCTAAACTTGAGACTTAATAAGAAAGTGTTGCCTCTCACCATAGAATAAATTGTTTGATGCAATCATACAATAAAAAGGTAGTTTTCCTACTAGTTAAGGTCAGCTACATGGATCAAAGAACACCTATGTATTCTGACAAAAACAAACTATAAATGATTGCTCTCAGATCCATCAAAATTTATGGCATAGAATGAAGCATTGACCTAACAGTTTCTAAAGCATATTTTACTCGTCTAGGAGCATACTATCTAGGAGCCTCTCACCATTGTCTAAATTGTTTGATCCAATCATACAATAAAAAGGCAGTTTTCCTACTAGTTAATGTCAGCTACATGGATCAAAGAACATCTATGTATTCTGTCAAAAAACAAACTATAAATGATTACTCTCAGATCCATCAAAATCGATGGCATGGAATGAAGCATTGAACTAACAGTTTCTAAAGTATATTGTACTCATCTAGGATCATACTATGTACCTGTTCAGTAAGCATAATAACAGGATGCCCAGCCTTTTGTAAGCGTTCAAACATGCTACACTCATAAAGAAATTTACTGGCAACATTTGAGAGGACAGTTGCAGGAAGCTGCTTTGGGTCACCAACCTTGAATAAATTACAAAGGTCAGTTTTACTATTTACCCTACATCAGTATAAGTTTAAAAGCTTTTGGTTAGTACTCTTACCATAATGCATTTGGTTCCACTTGACTTTAAAAGCTGAAGAGGAATCAGAGTAGCTGGCTCAAGAGCCTGCAGCAACAAAAATAGATCAGAAGGTAAATATAGTTAACTAGAGGATTGTAGATAAATTATTTATAGCAGAACAAAGATATATATACTTGGGCAGCTTCATCAATTACAACAGCATCGAAAAGGGTATGTTCAGATGTCCCCCCAAACTTGGAGTTTAACATTCTCTCAGAGCATACCCCATAAAGATCCCCACCACAGCCACTCAATGTAGTTACCACTATTTCAGCTTCCTTTAGTATAGCCTTCCGCATCTTATTCCTAAGAGCCTTGGTTTCTTCATTGGCTTTCTTCTCCTGAGTCTGAACATTACAAAGATCTTTATATATTTGTCTTTTTTTATCGTACAGTTTCCGTAACTCCATTTCAATTTCTGTCTCTGACATTTCCTTCTCATTTGTCCTAAGAGAGTCATTATACAGATGACTTTTAACATTAGAATTCTGATCCTTTGAGTTAGCACGCTTGGCTTCGTAAAACCTAATAGAATCAACTAGTTTCTCTAATTTAGACCGCAGCATGGCTGATGAATCTACCCCTAAATCACTATTCACAACATTTGAATGCATCCTCTCTTCAGCTACACGTTGATCAACTAATGTATCAATAAAGAATGGCAGTGAGTTTGAATGAACTGTTTTTGCATTTCCAACCCTCACGAGATAAGGCTTGTACATTTTCCCATTACTGCCATAAAGACCATGGCTAGAAATTCTTGCCACCAATTCATCCACTGCAGCATTAGATTGAGCACAGATAAGCACTCTCTGTCTCACATAATTTCCAAAAGATGTTGATGAATTTTGCATATCATTGGCCGACTGTCTGGCCAATGCTGCATCTTGCCATGCCCTTGCAATGGCAGCATTCTGACTAACCTTCGGTCTTGAGTATGCAGAAGAATTTTGGCACAAGTTTTCATCAAACGGATTTTTTAGACAACTCATCTTTGGTTGAGAAGCTAGAAGAGCACTGACAATTGCAACAATAGTCCGAGTCTTCCCAGTTCCTATATTTACATAAGCATACATGCAAATTAACAATTTAAAAAGCTTAAGCAGAAAAGATGACAAGATCTTCTTCATGGTTTAGAGATAGATCAAGGTGGATCAACTACCTGGAGGACCCTGAATGAGACATAATTGAATAGTCTTTTTTGCTTTGGCCCTTCCAATAGCAACACTTATTGCTTGAAGTTGGCTATCATTAAATGTTGACCTCAGAGTTTGCTGCAATGACTGGCACAAATTGTTGAGATCTACTTCTTTACATTCGTTGAAACAAAAGGAATTGTTGACAGGATTCAAAATGATAGGAAGCAAAGGGATATCTTTTATTGATGACAACGCATGAAATTCTCGCATTTGTGGGGTAATGCTCATTATACGGCAAACATGCCATTTACTTCGTTCAGTGAGATTCCTTCTAGCTTGATTTAATCGCAAAGAACCATTTTGAAAATAGAATTTGATGAGAATAATACTTGAACCCCTTTTATTGTCTTTTTCACGCCTTTCAACCTGCAAAAACAGACAGCTTTAACATGAAATAGATTTATCCGCACTACTTCAGGTTAGGTGCGTAAGTGGCTCGAGGTTAGCTTTTGACACATTGGGGAACCAGCACAAATTTTGTTCAACAAAAAGGTAACCCAACGCACAACAACTTGTTTAATGTAAACAGTTGCAGTCTTCCAGAATCAAATTAACATTTGATGCTATTTGCCACTAAAACAAGATAAAACATAATATATTTCTGATGAAGGTTGAAAAAGGAACAAATTAAGATAATGGCAGGGAAATTCAGAGTTCAACCATCTTATGGTCTATTGGCTATTGCAATTTTCAAGCATGCTCAACAATAGAATTAGCAATCAATTATCAGCAAAAAGGGACAGCAGGCTTACCGATCATGAGCTCACAAATCTTCATACAAGATAAACTTCCCAACAAAACACAATATGACATTTAAGTGGCTTAGTATGCTAATGATATTATTGAAAATTGGGTACAATATAAGACACTAGGAATTAAGCTTGTTTGAGTTGATTGAAATTAAGGAGAAGAGATTGGTAGAGCTTGAAAGCTTTTAAAATTTTTAAATATGAAGATAGAAGTGGAATAAACGAGTTGGACAACAATTGAAGTTTAGTTTTGAGTAGTTTTCTTTAATTTTCAATCTTCACATTTTCCACCCACTCAAGCATGTATAGCTTAAACAATGAATTGTAGGACACTATAGGCATTGGAGAAAAATATTTGGACGATAGCAATCACACATTAATGAAAGTATACCTTTCCAACCATATGAACATCATGAGAAGATTTTTGAGGAGGATCTTTTGTTAGCAAAAGAAAGTCATTTTCAGCAAAGCTCCTACATTTTGCAGAATCACCATCATCATGGACACAGCGTACCATATGGAAATCATCAATTCTCTCAATTGACATCACAGAAAGGACTCCATAAAGCATCTCCTCCCATGAAGACATTTCAAGAAAAGAATTTTGTAGTTGTGCTTTGAACTCCTCCAAAACTAACGGCTGAAATATCTCAACATACTGTTCAGGAGATTGAAAATATACAGGAACTTCCTTTAATTTGTTAACAGTTTGATTTTCGTCTTTTCTCTTGGATGACAACCCAATTGTTGCAAAATAATCTATCTCAAGAATAGCTTTATACCAATCATCCAACCTTAGTGGCCTGAATCTTTTCATTGGATCCTCCAATTTACGAAGATAACCAGATTTGTTTTCAAAAGGTGTTTTGAGTTGAATAACTTGTCTTTTCAAAATTGTAGGCTTTGGTACATGCAACTGGACGCGTCCCGCAGATTTCAATGCAGTCTCTAGGGGATCATCATCTGCATCTGTATCACGTAACATTTTACTGCAAGCACTCGACACAGTGTCAACAGTTTTGGGAGCCATGCTGCCACGAGTTTTATTCAAATTTTTAGCATTGGCACCTTCATCCGAAAGCTTTGTCAAGTTGTTCATATCCTTGGATTTTGAACTTGCTTCTTTCCTATAACTGCCTGAGCCTTTTGAATCAATAAACGAAGTCACCACAGGCTTATCATTTAAATTACCAAAACTGGCCTTTTTCTGTAAGGACTCCTTCGTTTTCTTCGAAGTTTTAATGAATGAAACATTCTGGTTTGAAGGTTCAGCAGCTGGTAAGCTAGTACCAAAATCATGGGACACAATATTGCAATCAGAAATGTGATGAACATCCTCACCAACAGATAAAATGTCCTTCTTGGAAGAAACTTTTGGTTCCACTTCATCATCGGAAAGAATAATTACACTGTCAGTGCTTTTGTTGCCGATCACAATTTTAGAGTCCAGATTTTGTAAGTCTATATACTCCATGGATGAAGAATGAACATCTGAAGAAAAACAGCCCTTCTCAAATGGAAATCTTTCAGATACCAATGACTCAGAGTTAACGGTTGCCTCTTTAGAACTATGAGATCTCTCCCTAGATAAAGAAACGGACAGGCATGACACTTGTTCTGTCAATTCTTCCAAAGTATAACCATCTAAATTGACAATGCAAAACATTAACAAAATATATTAATGTCATAGAACTCACAGAATCATGGAGGGAAAATTGACTACAGAAATCAAACTCACCATTCAAAATAAGATTTTCTATGGTCATGATTGTTGACAGAGAAGTTTTATCACAAGAAGCTTTGAACTGATTCAGGATATCAGTAACAGCACGCTTCCAATATACAATTACAACTTTAAGTGATGACTTCCCCCATTCCATAAGATCATGAAGCCATTTGAAATTCAATTTATTTTGTACAAGCATTGTGAGATTCCCCATCTCTTTATCACCAGATAGATAAAGTTTATTGACAAGAACAGGGAGAATCTCAAGTAATCTTACACAAGTCATCTGAAAAACAAGCAATTATATTGTTTACAGTTGTACTTATATTTATTTAAACTTAAACTTTAAATAAAAATAATACAATATTTAGCTAGTAAAGAAAAAAATAAAAAAACTATTTTTTAGTGCCAAAAAGAACTCCAAAGCCCCATGGATCATCGATTCAAGAGCTACAAGCCAATTGAAAAATTGCTTAAAAGAGTTCTCTGCATAAAGTCTTTGCACAGGTTAACATACATAATAGAATAAGAATTGCAAACGGTACCTTTTCTACTATAGCAAGTGCCGGTTTCCTATATCTAAACCTCTAACTCTTTGTAATGTCCTTCACATCCTAAATGTGTCATTTAATATTTTGTCAACTGGCAAATTGACAAATGATCTAACTTATAGGCTATTTTTCACTCCTCTACTTGCAAATTTCAGGATTTGAGCTTGAGGAGGACGATTGATAGTGCTAAGTATGTTGATGGGCTCTTTCTCTGACAATGAAGCTATTTTTGCGGAAAACTATAGAAATATCTCAGTCCAGTCATTGTTCATTAAGATGAAAAAATAATGCTGCAGAATAGTAGGATTCCGAAGTTTTTGTACTTGAAACGGAACATTTATATCCCGCACATTCTAAAAATAAAAATCTTTGGCTCACTCACCTTGAATTTGTAGGGCAGGGCTGGAATGTAGTACTGAATAGACCTTGGGCTATTACAAGTTAGTTTAGCATTTCAGGCTGGCAACTGACAAATAGATCTAACTGTTCCAGTTCCTTGTAATGCAAGCTACAGAATGCTATACATTCTCTAATGTAACAAATCATCCAATAATTATGAAAATCAATTTTCTCCCTCTCAAATTCTCTGGTATTCTAACAATGAAGAAAAAAAATTACAAAGAGTAAAGGAAGATAAGGAAAAGCTAAATTAAACACAAATGTGATCTTTAACATCAATTTAGATATTTGCACAAAAATAAAAGAGTATCAAACAATTATCAAACTAGCAGTGTTCATTACTAAAATTTGGATAGTAAAAATATATTCATTACAGGCTACTTTAAGCCTAATTTTGATAACAATGATACAAAATTCCAAAACTGCATGGCACTAAATGATAAAAAAATTAAAAAAACTAGAGAAGTAAAATGCTAAATGATCTTTTAAATAACAAACTATTTCAAAAAAACTGAACAAACCAAATAGCCAGGGAAAACGAAGACCAGATAGTACCTGGCAAAGATTGTAATCAATGAAGTTTTTTCCATTTACCAAGCATCTACAGAAAATTTGCCATGCCATTTCACATAGCAAACATCCAAACTTTTCCTTTCTTCTTTGTTCAACATTAGCAGCATTTTCAATAACATTCTCAGGCAAAGAACTGAAATCTGGCTGCTTTAAAAACCCACCCTGTGAGGAGAATTTTGGCATTCTTAACTCACTATGTGTATTTTCTGGCAACTCTACGGCAAGTAGACCCTCATCTTTGAGTAATTTGCATAAAAGAAACCAAAAATGATGTAGCATATGAAACTTCAACAGAACAGAATCCAGTTGCACCTAACAGAGATACACGCTCAGATTAGTAAAAGTAGAAAAATAAAGGGAATAGTCAAGACAAAATGCATTTAACACCAACTCAATATTTCACAGGTATGAAGAAGCATGTCCACAAAATCAGAACACCAAATTCATTGGACGGTATTTGTAAGAACACAGACAGAATTCTGTTGCAATTAAGTTGACTCTTGCAGTTGCCTGGTGCATTTGATTAAAGGAGATTCTACGAAGAACTAAGCCACTAACACTCCTCTTGCTTTAGGTGCCAATACGTCCATATTATTAGATATAATATTTTTTTGTTAATAGCTCCTAAGTTTCTGTCAGCTATAACTGTGTAAGAGACTGCCGAGTATCAGTCATCGGTAGTTCATAGACACATGTACGTTTCATTCTCCATTAGTAATCCATTATACAAGTTTCAGAATCACTTTCCTGTCAGATCTCTCTCAAAACTCCACTCATGGTCACACACATTTTCAACACAACTGAGACTTTCGAGATATTTCTCATTGCATGTCCAATTATATATATTTTTCCTAGTCAGCTCAAAGAATAGAACCAACACCTTCATACAACTTGAATACTTGAGCGAACACTTCCATAGTGATATACACTTACTGTGTGTGTGTGTCCAATTATTTTAACATTCAAAATACACATATTATACATAATAAAATCATAGTAGTAAAACCAGGTCATAACATAGAGGATGCCCCAAAAAGCTATACAAGGATAGCAAGTAGTATAATGGCCACTATCATGTTACATAGTTGTCTTATTATATAATATAAATATTTTTTATATAAAATTCATGTTAAGCATTACTTTGAACTATGACATCTCAACTAGGCTGACACCCCATAGTTCTACAATCATTTACCATCACATGAAACAATTTATTGAAAAGAAAGAAAAACAAAACATAAACATGGGGAGGCCAAACCAAACCCATGTTCCAAAAAGAAAAATACAGGGAAAACTCCCTTAAAACTTAAACAAAACGTACAAAAGGGAGTTGGAATCTATTATGAAAAAATTCTAGCCTAATAATCTGAGGAAGAGACTCAAAACAATGGGTTTCATATCTTTTATCAATACCCAAATTTGTAAGCTTATCTGCACAAGAATTTTCGTTGCAAAAAATGTGGTTTACTTTGAACTCCATAGCATCATAACTCTTAATGCATTTTGGTCATCTCACTCAAAGCGATTACGGAACAATTTGAGGAGATGAAAAGGCTTCACAAACCAAAGTAAAATCACATTCCAACCACGCCAGCCTATAACCATCAACCCAAGATTTCTCAATAGCCCAAATAACTCCCATAATATAAAGAATTTTTTAGTACCCAAATAGGAAGAAAAAATTCCAATATCAAAGATCTTCAAAACAAAAAAAACCAATCATATCATTCCGCACAGTCATTTTAGAAGAGTTACCAAACAGCCAGACATATCCCTACTTAGTTTTTATAGCTAACTCAAAATCTATACTTTTTTGAAATCTAGAATAATTTCTCATTCTCCACATCATCCATATAGAATAAATATGTAATAAAAAATTATGTATTAATATTTTTTTATTAAATATTATAATGTAGTCATAGTTTTATAATAGCATAATCTATGATTATTTCCAGAAAATTAAGCAGCAAGAGAGGCCCTCCCCATTTGTAGTACCGTTTAGGGGTGTGGAGCTTCCAAATTGAGGGGGTGCAGGCCAAACACCCACTCACACCCTACCAAAAAACAAAACCCTAGCCACTTTATCCTATCAACTACCAACCCCTATCTCCATCATCTTCTTTCAGAAAAAAAAAATTGTTATTGCTACTGCAACTACAGAATAGGGCAGAACAGCCTAACTATAATGTCATCCCAAAAGTTAACACCTCTCCCTTGCCAGCAGCTGCAGAACACTTTTGCCTTCCCAGAAAACTATAAAAACTCAACACCTCAGCAAAGCAATAACTCCACATGGTATTGGCTACCAAAACGGCTACAAAATGTATCATGACAGCTCTTTGAGAAGAAATATGGCCCCACTCAACTCCACTACCTGGTGATAATGGCACTATGACACACAATAGACAACTATGAATAAGTTATCAAAAATAACGACTTCATTATTTTTCTGTGAATCTAGCTATCATAAAAAAACAAAAAACTTAGAACATTGTTTCGAAAAGAAAACATTACCCATCTATAAGGATACAACTCATCTTTTTGTTTTTAGATTTTTTTTAGAGAAACAAGGTGCTCACATTTATAAAATAATGCCTCTTCGTACTTTTTGAGATATTTCCAAATATACAAATCTTAGTTATGAATATAGATATCATAGTATGTTGCTAATATCTTTTAAATACACACACATACACGGTGTCTCAACTGCTACGTAACCCATGCTGGAGTACCAATATCCATGTGTAGGAGTCTCTCAGCTTTATAGGAGGAGAATGCCAATGAACGGCATCTATAAGGCCCACAGTAAAAACTACTACAAGTGATACAGTCTCTCTGTAAGGGACCACTCATGGTTATTATCTTAAGGGAGTTTAGGATTAGGTTGGGTATGCAGAGAGAATAGATTGCACTGTTACTGTTTTCAGCCATTTCGCTCCTGTTTTAGGGAATCCTTATCCTTCCCCTAAATCATTCTTCTCCACTGAAATTTCCTTATGCACAAACACACAGCAACAAAGGGCAAACACTAACTAAACTATTATCAAGAAAACATTTGCTAAAATTATTACCAGTTCCATAGCATGCTTGAGGCCCAGAATAGTTGCATGCAAAGAGGTCTTGTGAGAACAAAGAAATTTCAATCCACTTGAAAGACCCCGAGTATCTGAAATTTGTTCTAACATAGACTTTCCAAATTGTCTAACATCCTGCACGGGAAAAACAAATAAGAAAAAATAATGACATGGTTCATAACATTCTAACAATGGTAAGCATGATCTTCAAGTTTTAGGAAAATGTTACATCATTCGGATCTAAAAGTGAAAGGATTAAGCTTTCACTCATCAATGGTTCCCAAGTCCACTGACTTCGAAGTTCTCCATGTCTTATCTGAACTAAAAAATGTGCAGTTAACCTGATGTGCAACTCCAGACAATTAGTCAAGAAATTAAAAATTAGCTTTTAAACCAGAAAATGCTCAAACTTTATAACAAAATATAAAGATAAAATAAAGCTGGCGTTAGGAACCTAATAAATGTTCTTAATAAAGGACGAGACATAGTCAACACTTCAACTGAGTTTTTTGATTTGTTTCCATCCCCACCATCATCAGATCCAGTTGGAACCTTCCACCCGAATGAAGAGGAAATTTCTGGAGCATAAGATGAAAGGAAAGATCTGTTTGGAAGCACCATTTCTGCAGTATTCTCATATTCTACCAAAGGAAAACGAGATCGTGCCCAGAAAACAGCTTTGGAAAATGAAATTGGAAGGATTGAGGGATTAATATCAACTAAAACATCAACCCATAACATGGGAATGCATATCCACTGTCGGCAATCTTGAGAAGTTATTCCATTTTGAACTTTGAAGTGACTCCAAGAACTACTACTATCATTCTCTTCGCTGTCTGGAAATGATGGCAGACAAATATCATCATTTTCATCATCCAACTCAATGACCTCATCTATAATGCCACGATCAGTCCTCAGAGTTGTGCAGCCATTCAGCACTGAATGCATTAATGCAGTAGCATCTGAAACTATGATGGTCTGTATAAGGTCAAATGCAGGTTGCCTTAAAGAACTGTGGAGCGAAGAGTCCTTCAGAGATGACACAAGGGAAGGCCCCCTGTCCAATACAAATATCGAGAAGTGATTAGGTAACTACACTAATGAATAAAACATTAGTCCAAGTACCAGGGCACTACCTCTGGTCTTGTATGAGATATACACGGATTTCCCATGAAAATGAATGCCTTTATTGGGCTATTAACGGTATAAGTCACACAACAAATTATTCCTACAATTAAAAGAATGTCATTAAATATAATCAACACTTGAACCATTCAATTCTATTGGTATTTATTTTAAAATCATTTAAATTAATATTAAATATTAAAATTAGTCAAGTTAACTACTTTTATGGGTTTTTGTAAGTTAGATATTTGTTTCTTAAAAGATAGATAATTGTTTCTTATATATAAGCCAGAAGTAGTGTATCATAAATACATAGCTTTCCATTGAATCAAATTCATAATATATGTTGTGAATAGAGGTTTTTTAGAAGAAAAGTATTTTTGAGCCCTCCTTAATATTATTAGTATTGGATGTCCCACATTGACTAGAGATAAGACCAAGTATATAAATGGATGCAAACATCATTTTACAAGCCAGTTTTGTGAGGTTGAGTTAGACTTAAAGTCCACTTCTTAACATACTATCAAAAGTTATAGTTTAGAGTCTATCCTAGTGAAGTTTGTTGTTAGTTGGGTCTATAATTCCCATCGTCATCAGGTTGCTACCTGACCACCAACTGACCTCTAGTCCCTCATTAACTAGCGATAAGGCTAGTTTACAGTATATAAGTGTTAGTATATCATAGTTGACTATAGTTGACTTGTATAGGTAACTTTTACTTTGTACAGATGTGGGTTTATCACTAGTGTACTAGTTTATCTTAATGTACTGCTGTCAGTTTCTGTTACTCTTAACAAAAAATTAATCTTTATAAATAGTCAATGTACATACATAACATTCAAATTGTTCTAAGATTAATAAAATTGTCCACTTCCTTGTTTATTCTTTCTCCTCTCTCTTTGTTCGTGTTATCTAGAGCTTTTTCTTCACCAATCCAGATTTCATCTTTGTATCATTGACCATTGCTTTCACTTGCTTCCAAATCTATAACAAATACCTTCAATCAGTGAATTGCTTGGTTTCTATTTGTCTTCTTCGTTTTCTCAGTTCAAAATTTTGTTCATCAACGCACTCACGCCATTTGTTTGATAAATCGGTTAATTCTTCTTCAAATGGCTTCTACCTTGGTCGCATCATCTAATCAAACAATTTAATCGGTGATTTGTCTCCTTTTTTGGTGAAAACACTGTTTCATTGGTCAATTCTCTTTGATCTTGTGTGTGTGTTCAACTTATGTGTGTTACTATTCAATTTGTGAATTACTTGTCTTTTTCTCGTCTTCTCAACTTAATTGTCTTCTTACTCTATCTTGTTAGTAGTTCAAGCGTATTTCTATTTCTCGCTTAGCGTATTTTATATCTTGCTTGATATGGCTTCTCCTTCATTCCCTAATTCAATTGTTGAGAAATTGGGTGATTCTAATTACTTAAATTGGCGTCAATACTTTGAACCAATCATGAAGTCACACAAATTGCAACGGTTTGTTATTAATCGTGGGGTTCCTTCTCAATGTCTCACTGAACATGACCGTGTTGTTGGTATTGTCAATTCTGAGTACGAAGCTTGGGAGGTTCACGATCAAACTCAACTCGTTTGGCTTCTTCGGGACTAATGAACTCCAGAGTTAGATTGAGTCTGCATAGGAGGGGCATTGACAATTGGATCTCGAATGGGGAGAAAAGCAGACACATAACAGGATGGATCAAGGAAGATAGGTGGTGTGTTACAAGGTTCAAATTGTGACAAGGTATTTAACAATGCTTGAACTCAACAACTTCGTTTAGGTGATGTGTATGGACCTGTGGGACTAGACTATGAACAATGCCAAAATCATTAAAATGATGTGTAAAGGCTTACATTTATTGCCCAATTTGTTTTTAGGTGCTTTGATTGGTTTGTTCAGTTGTAGATCAATTAGTAATTTGACTTGTTTAAACATGAAAATTATTTCAAGTTTATGTTTGACAAAGAAGATATGCAAGCTAACTAACTCGTACAAAATGTTGACTACAGAATTTGAGTGCTCAATACTTATACATGAGTACAGACAACTTTCTAATACTAAGTCCACATTTATGTTTCATTTGAACACATAAAAAGAAGGGGTTCTGACTTCTTACCACATATGTGCACACTCAAAGGGAGGACAAGGCGGGTTCATCTTGTAACCTCTGTGTACAATATGAAGCGCTATCTGCAAAGACAATCTTATATATAGCATTATACCAATGGTAATAAGCCAAAACAATTTCCAGCATCAATTATAAAAGCTGAATAGATCACACATTTATGTTCATCCATCATGCAAAAATCTAAATGTAATAACCTGACATGACAATTTTCTTGTTAGAACGCTGAAGTTACTGCCCACTGGCACTTGATGGAGCAAAAAATAGAGAAAATACCTACGCTGCTTTTCAAGCTCTCCATCTTGCAAAGCTTCAAGAGACTGTAAATGGGATGAAGTATCTCAATAATGTCAATACAAGAACAACCCTCCTTCTCCCAATACACATACAACAAAGAAACAAATCAAATCACCATCCATACATGCCTGTAGAAAAGGTTGGAATAGACCAAAAATATCTTTATGGATTTTCTCATTGCGAGTATGGAAGCATTGACCAATTAGAGTGTTGCGCATTACACTTGGAGACAATGTAGACCTTAACCAAAGCTTACAACCTCAAAACAAGCCAAAACAACAAAACAAAAAGTCAGCAAAAGAAATATAAATGAATTAAAGAAAATGGAAATGGAAAGGAAAAACAACATACCAAGCATTTCGAAGAGGAGTCTCAAGCAAGTAACAGCGTGTGAAAATTCAAGTGAATCACCACTAATATGATTGAGTACAATATCGACAAAAAAGGGATAGCGTTCCAATATCCCTTCTTCAAAAGTTGAAGGGTCCAAGAAGCCAAGCCTTCACAAAGCATACATAATGATGTAGCATGAAAATATTAGTGAACATACTGAGCTAAAGATTGATGCTACCAAATTCAAAACACACTTCTTACAGTGATTTGATACCAATCCACAAAGACACACGATCCAATTGAGTTCTTGGGGTTGAGGTCTCCAAAGCCACCGGTAAAGCATCTGCCTCTAAACAGCCAATAAATTTCTTAAGCAATGGCTGCAAAGGTTCCAAGTCTGTTGCTCTCCTACACAGAAGCAAACATAGATCATATCAAAAAGGGAAAAAAAAGGCTTTTGAATATCTCACACCAGAAAACTCAATGAGAACATGGTGATGAAGAACGGATAAGTAAAGAGGCTCATATCTATGATTTCAATAGTGATGTGACATATGCTACTATGTGTCTTCCATGTCTTTCTCTATAACAGAACAGCCTTGTTTTGAGACAAGATAAAGATATCCCTATGTACTTTTAGGAGGAATTTACAGATGCAGAGAATTTCCTTTTACAAAACCCAAGTTCAGTGGAACATCATCAACTTAAACATGAAATCACAATCAGTGAAACCGAAGAACTTTTAGGCCAACCAACAATAAGTACCTGATTTTGCCCATTGATCCTGCTAAGCGATATCCAACTGAACGAACACTTCTCTTGCAAAATAGTAATGCATAAACTCCCTAGAAGAAAATGGGTTCAACCATTTAACAAGCTGTAACAGAGAATCTGCTAGCAGTAATACATAGTGAGTACCAGAAATAAAACACACCGGAAATTGTTGATGCCCAGACAAAGCCAGCTCATGCTTATTATCGATAGCTTCAACAAACAACTCAAACTCAGTGAATAGAGGCTCAAAATCTAAGAGGAATGGGAACATCAACACCTGTGTGAAATGGTGAACAGGGGAAAATAAGCAGATAAACTCTAAACTTCAATTTAGAAAATCCATTCATAAAGAAAGTAGAATGAAACTAGTTATAACTACTACCAATTAAAATATCATAAGAGAATGACTATTTTAGCGACAAATAAAACTCTCCATGTGTTAGGGACCTTGAAACAGATATGGGAAAACAAGATAGAGAAAATCAAGAGATTAACTCACAAACTGAATTATTCACTATCAGAGCCACAAATGATATCGTTTACAAAGGAAAATCTCCCTTTCTCACAGTGTTCTCTCTGTCACAAACATCAACTCAAAAAAATTCCCCCTCAACATCCCACAAGATAAGAATATATAGACTTCCCCGGAAAGTCTCCCCGTGTAACAACTAACAATTTTACTACTTTTATGTTTAAATTTCTTTCCAACCCTCTCGTTACTTCACTGCCTAACACCATGTCCCAGTACAAAAGTAAACAATTTGCTCTTCCCAATGAGATTTTCAATTCATCTAGTAGTGAAATTTTCAACACAAAAAAATATATGTAATAAAATACCATGGAAAACAGAAAACATATTTAGATGGAAAAATACAGTGAAAATATTTATTGTACTAATTCAGCAACAAAAATATCCACATATAAAGAGAAATCGTAAGATGCAAACCCAATAAATAGAATGTAAAATATTATATCAACCATACGGACATAGAAAACACACCTCATACAAAACATTAACAACTTCTGCATTATCGCAGGCAGGATCATACTTTTCCCCTGCTATTTTTGTATTCACATCTCTCAGATGTAATGTCACCCTTTCACAATCAAGCTTCTGCAAGACATCGAGAAGAGGACCAATAGAGCTAGACTCATACTCCGTGTTATACATGTCTTGGGCTTGATGATGCTGAGAAATGCATTGAAGGCAAAGACCCATTTCATCAGATATTCTCTTCCATAACAGCCTCAGAGGTGAATCTTCACAATCATTTTTGAAGTAATTGTAAAAAGTCTCCAAAAGGGGTCCCATTATATCCGAAAAGCCACACCAAATATGACTTCCACCGGGCAAACAAATTAGAAATTTATAAGCATCTGCAAACCTGGCAATAATTACAGTCATTATGGAAACTACACCAAGGCTCATTACATATGAAACCAGTTAGGCAAAACTGCCTCAGTAACAGCATAACTAGTTTTTTTTTCATGTAGAATAAAAGAATAACATAATCTAAATAATCATTTATTCTTGAGATACTCACGCAAGTATGACTGACGATTATGTTTCATAATCAATTATTTATTTCTATACTTGTTCTTTATACTCACCGTGTTTATCAAGTGCTTATACTGAGGAGATGAGGAATATGTATAACGCATAAGCAACAGACACAGTAGACATCTGCTTTAGTATTATCACTCTAAACCTATTTTGCTTTCAGCGACAAGTCAAAATAATTCCCAGTAAAACTAAATAGCAATTCCATTATTATTAAAACGAAGAGCCAATTGTTGACTATAATTTGGATTCGTTCTGGCGCTGAAAATAAAAAACGGGGAAGTAGCAATAACCATTGTTGTTTGAGGAGGTGGAGGTTACGATGCTTGGAGGGATCAGCATGATCGTCATCGTCGTTCTCCTCTTCTTCCGCGATGCCTCTCCACCGGTCCAGTAGCTCCCGGCTACCAGTAAGTTTGTTCGCCATTGCCATTGATATGGGTAGGGTTTATCCTGCGGATTTTAAATCATATAAACATTAAGATTACGATTACGTTTATCATGCTAATTTCAAAACGGGACCTCCTTGCGACTGGACTGCAAAAGATTAGGGTGAGGGCAGGGTTTATTTATCTTCACTTGTTACATTCCATTCGCGCGCTTCGTAAATGAAATGTGTATTGTTCTCATTGTTCTAATCTTCTTATTAAAGGAAATATTAAATTATTATATACTACTTTGAAATTTTAAGTCTCGGGACTAAATACAATTTTGATCGATTTTGATTTTTTTACAAAAATTTTGATCAAAAATGATATTTTTATCAATTTTTTTATTTATTTTTAACTCATCATTGTAATTACTTTTTAATTATTTATTTTAATTTTTATCCTTTATAATAATGTGATGTGATGATGATTTAAAGATAATTGAAGTGTTAAATTAAAAGTAGATAAAAAATAATAATTAAAATATCATTATTTATAATTAATAATGTCTTTTCATTAATATTTTTGATTTTGTTTTAGAAATTGCAATACGCGTTATATAAATTTTGTATAATGATTAGTTGGGACTAAATTTACATAAACAAAAACTTTATATAAATATTGTAATAATAGTTTCAATGTGTTTGTTATCGGTTTTA
>Ga0209389_1000836_pt1 | contig 19716 bp, 13 predicted proteins | sample CowpearedBW_FD_187526 | JGI IMG/M metagenome (GOLD analysis project Ga0209389, IMG submission 187526) | Root nodule microbial communities of legume samples collected from California, USA - Cow pea red BW (SPAdes) (version 2) | ecosystem: Host-associated > Plants > Roots > Nodule | place: USA...
TCTCTCTTTTATTGTCTTTGATGAAAGCACAGGTCCACTCTTTTGTTTATTCAACAAGTGGTACAGTAACTTTGTACTATACTCTTTCTGTCCTTTATATAAGAAGATTAAATTATTATTTTATCTCAATTATAAACAAAACACCAGTCTACTTTCATACATATAAAATCTTAACTTCTTTTAATATCCTTAATTTATTTACGGGACATAACTCATAAGTAGATTATCTTAACAATACTCACAAACATTGACAAGAAAAAAATATTCTTCAAAATATAATATGGGGTGTTTAAATATAATCACTACTTCTACATTATTTAATTCTACGACTAATTTTAGAACAAAATTTAAATCTATAAATTATTAATTAAAACTAAGTTTGTAATTGCACGATTAGTTTTAATGAATTAATTATTTGTTTCTTAAGCAATAGACTATGAAAACTAATATTTCATTACTTTGTTACGTCTCATATTTTACATTTTCTAAAAAAAAATATAATATCTCTCACAATTAACTTTTTTTAGTAGTATATTCAATTATAATTAGAGAAGGCAATTCCTGGTGTGGATTTTAGTATTTCATTTTCACTATTCAAGTAAAAAATTATATTCATTTCCATTCTCAAATTAATAAATATGATTTTTTTTCTCATCTTCATCTTCATCTTCATTTGCTCTTATAATTATTTTACATTATGTTCTTATTTATTCATTCACTTGCTTATTTTAATATTAAAACATCATTTACAAACAAATCTCTATTCTTACTTATTTCTTATTGAAGTTGAACTTGTCCTCATTATCATTCATAACCATCCTTCCAAACATTGGATATTCTTCCTCAATAATAACTCGGTTAAACACATTGTATTTGCTATTTTTTTTAATTAGAGAAAGAGAAACGTGAAATGTTTGTAGGATATAAAAAAAAAACAAAAGGGACATTTTCATTCATCAACTTCTTTTCGCGAACTTCCATTCTCATTTTTTTCAATTTACCAAAATATGAGTAGGTTTAGATTAGTTTTCATTTGCTACTTTCGTTTCGTTCAATTTTCACTTTATTGCCACACTTTTAACTTTCGGTGTAGGAAGATTTTACGTCACATTTTCCATGGAATGTCGAGATCAATCGATGTAATCTAGCTAGGCCGTTTTAGATCGATTGTCAATGTAGTGTGCAGAGTAAACTTATTTGGAACTTCCTTAAATTTAACATCTTTCCCAGAAACCAAAAGTCACATATTTAAGAACAATTCATTCATGTGAAACAAACCCACAAATGTTGGAGATCTCACTTTAGGATAACACAATTTTATATTATATAAATGAATGCAAACCTTATTTTAAAAACCGATTTTATTAAGTTGAGTTAGATTTCTTAATATTATATTAGAGTTTATGAGTTAGAGTCTATCCTAATGAGATTTATTGTTTGTTAGATTTATCGTGCTGCCCGCTAATCACTTATTATGTCTAGTCTTACATTTAAGATGTATATATCTGAACGTGGGAGGGATGTGTTGAATATTCTACATCGACTAAGGATAAGGAAGACATTTTTGTATCACCTTATAAACCAATCTGAGATTAATTTAGACTTAAGTTTCACTTCTTAACATGTAACACTACCATATGCATCCACACATACATAATTGCTACCCTCTTCTTTTATAGAGCAAAGCCACGAGAATAAAAAGTGATGAAGATGCTCAAAATACATGACAAATAATTGGAGATAGAAAAGCATAATGATGCGGTGAGTCAAAAATGTGGGTGACCACCCAACAGAAGCAAAGCAACCGAAAACTAGAGAATAGGTATCCACCATATTTAACCACTTAGCTAAATAGAGAGAGGGTATTGTGAAACATGGTGGTCACTGTCCACACTTGCCAAAAGTACCTCAATCGTTGGCCTACCATGCCATCATTTAGTATTTACCCGTATACCTAGTCAACTGGTATATCTTGCTCACCTAAGTCACCCTTTTGAAATCTCATGTTTGTATAATTTGAAGCAATGTGCCACATGAGAATGGACCCACTTTTGTTGATTGCAAGTAAGTAATATTTGATTTTGCTGACAGAGTTAGAGTGTGGTGTATAAAATGATAAAGAAGGCTTTGTTTGACCTTGTTAGTTCCACTAATTGATATGGATATAGCAGCTATTGTCCAAACACACCATTTATTAATTCAAATCCTCTTTCTTATCGGTCTATATCTATCAATCTTTCAATATATCTAACTATTATGCTATTACGGTGCCTTGCTGATATAGATTTGTGAATTATATAATGGCTCTGAGGCAATAATTGTGAGTGTACTTGCTCAATCTTCTTGCTTACGAGACGTTTGAACTCGTCTTACGGCTCGATTATTTTCCTTGCTGTGAATATGATAAACACTTCACATTCATATCTGTGGCCTATCATCATGATTAATGGCCGCTTCATCGTGGGTTATTCAAACAATAAATAAATATGTGTTTGTTTGTATCAATTGCAACAAAAGTTGGTGTCTCAACTACATTAATTTTTCTAGGCAGATAAATAAAATAAAACTGCAGATGATGACTGATAAGGACACAAAGTGTTTGATAAGCAAGGCCAAACAGGACATGATGCCCCGGACCCCATTCCTCAGACCATGTTCCTCCCCACCAAAAAACCATCTATGGCATTTTTGTTTGCTTGGAGTTTAATTAAAACCCGTAAGATATTACCATTGATGTGAGTCTTAAAATAATAATTCTAGAAATTAATAAATTTACCATAAACTCAGATCATGTTGAACAGGAAGAGTGTTTTACAGTGTGAGTACTTATGCTTACTCTTGTTTGTTGTTGAGTTTTCCCATGCCAAAAGCCAAACACAGTGCTTGATACTAAGTTTGTACCATTGATTTGATTTGAGCTATAGGAGTGCTCAAATAATGGCACATTTTAACTGTTCTATGATGATGTTATACACATCATGGGCTGAAAGAGTCATGGCTGATGATGAATCTGTGAGCCACTTAATGGTTTTCCAGGTGGGGTCCACTGTGATGATGCTAAAAATTTCACAAAATTACAAATCCATCAGAGTTACACTTTTTTTTCTTAGATGATTTAACCACCCGTTTGAATCAAGTGATTTTAACCTCAGCAAAGAATATCTTCTCACGTGTGGCGATCAAAGGTTCAGTTTGTATGATCTTTGTGAGTGCAGATATTTACTAACCAAACCCCAACTGGGGATTAAGTTGAGGACTATGAGGACCTTATGTCATTTGTCAGTGACCATAATAATGGGTAGTGTAGCAGGTGTTATATGCTGCTTGCTTCAAGTTTTCAAGTTACCTTCACATCTTTTTCCCCAACTTGAAATTGCAAATGCGGGTCCACTGAATTATGGAGTTGGAGTTTGATAGTTTGAGCCGAATCTGTTGGCCTTGTGTGGTAAGTTGAAGGCCACTTTACTATGTGGTTTCAATTGATTGCAGTACAATACTTCTGACTCCTAACACACCATTCTAGTTATTCTGCTATCAGAAAAAGGAAATAATATTGCCACTACTTAATGCATATCACACATAAGTTCAGAATACTCTGGTTAAACAAATTCAAGGTGTTATAAATGTACTGCATTCAGTGTTTTGCGTGATCTTTTTTCATGCAATAGTTACTTTTTTTTTTTATAACAATTTTATTCTAAAAAACATGCCTGTAACTGTAAGCAATGTGGCTAAGATGATGAGAACAAGGCACCTTATAGGTTGTTTGTGTTTAACTTGAGTGAAAGATATTGGTACATGAATGCATGTATACATGTGAAATTTGTATGCAGATAAGCATCTTCTCTCCTTTTGTTTTTTGGTCTTTTAGAGGGTGGGCTCTCTTTTGTGTATTTAATTTCTTCTTTCGTTTGTTCTATGTGTATCTTTAGGTTCTTTGGAGGTTCAAGTTAAAGAGAAAAGAACAATAAAGAAGGAACAAAAAGAGCAGTTGTACCACTATTCAAATTTTAATTGTGAAAGTTAAAGGGTCACCTATGGAGTTTTTGCATTACTTGGAAGCAGCTTAAAAAGACTTGGAACACTGCATATGTATATGACTTTTATCAATGTAGTTAAGGTCACTTACCCATCCCACGTCTTTTTCTCACCCTTCCTTTTTGGCCCTTTCCCCTTTCTGGGTGGGGTTGGCCTGAAATGGAGGACAAACAAGCCAAGGAAGGTACCTGTTCAGGGGACCATATAAAAATTGTAAATACCATCACTCAGTCAAAAATTTTAATTACTCACTGCAATTGAGTTCATTTACGAGGCAGATGACATTCAATAACTTCATTTATACTGTAGGACTCAGTACTGTATACACAATGGATTTAAAAAATACAACCAGTACATTACATTTAATGTAATATTTTTAAATGCTAGTCTTGTTTTTACATAAAAAAAGTAAACAAATTTTGCTGACAGTTTTTTTTCTCTCACTGACAGGTAAAAATAATCAAATTAGACTGAGGAAACAGGGTTGTGCATTGACCATATAAGTAATCTTATTCTGTCATTCAATCAAACAGTTTATAGACTTTCATGGTGATTATCTTAAAAATTGTATTAACAATCATTTCTGATTTATTGTCTTGTAAAAAGTATTACATTGACAATGTATAGCTATTAAACTGATTTTATATCTTAACTTCAATGGCTGATATCTGTATTTAACAAGAAACAACAAATGCTATAAATGAGATACATCAATTTTCTTCAATAGTGTACTTTACAAACTGATGCACCTTAATGAAATCTTTATAAGTAGAACAATGCAGCTTCCCATCAAATTTGATCGGGGATTCCCATTATTTTTGTTGAGTAGATACTTTGTCGCTTTTAAAAATTAAGTGTGAAGAAGGCTGAGCAACACCTTGCTTCAGATTTCAGATTTGCAACTTATGAATGTTACTAAAAGTAATAATAATTAGAGTACAAGATTTGGTGGTAATGGCATTATGTCCTCATCCATTTTCTATGTTCTCACTTATGGCATAACCGTATATATTGTGGTAGGGTACATAAGAAAGAAAAATATCGAATAATTCCATTCTTTATCAGTCTTAAGCATAATTGTACGGAAACTGGACTTGAATTTGATGTCTAAAGAATGTTCTAAAGAAAGCATTACATTGTGTAAAAGCATGGACAGTGTATTACCAGTTTCTTGGAAAAATAAATTTGTCAAACTCAAACCTTTAACAGATGCTTTGTGAATGAGCCAACGCCTATCCGTTTAAGATTTAATCTTTGAGTTTGTAGCGTGCATTCTACATGCTTTTGCCCGCAAGGAACCAACTAAAAAGAAAAAAGACGAAAGAAACAGTGAAGTAAATGAGGTTCTACTCAAAGCCAATCATGGACAACATAAAAAGATGAAGGAAACGTTGCTTTGGGAAACTCACTCGTTTCCTTTCCTCGATCTACTTGTATCCTAAAAGTATCTATCTAATATTGTCAAGTGAAGCAACTGAAGTATTCTAAAATCAATACTTTTCTGGACCCAATGTGGGCCTAATGCCAGCCCAACAAAATCCGGCCTTTTCTTCCTGCACTCCCCATACTTTCCAAAATGTGGGTTTTGATTACCTGTTCTGGAAATCACCCAGAACAAACTTTCAGGAATTTCTGGAACATGATTTCGGACACAGGATTTTCATAATAGAAATTTTGGAAAAAGATTTTTAGAATATGATTTCCGATTCAAGTTTTCTGAAACGCATGAAATTCATTTTAGAACAAGCTTTCAAGAACAAAATTTCTAAAACAAGCTTGAAAAAAGCATTTCAAAACAAGCTTTCCAAAATACATTAGGTGTGTATTTTAGCAAACTTCTGGAGCTAGCTCTCCATCTCTTCTTCCTTTGCAATAGTGAGAAAAGATATTTTAGCCTTTTTCTTTTAGTATTGGGTGCAGTTAGTAATAATGTGGTACAGGAAGAAAAAGCCCAAAATCATCAGATTACCTAGCCCAATGAAACCCAACTACAATCCAACAAGATGCGCCATTCTGACATGTATTGACCACAGCACTCTGGCTCTGGAGTGGACATCCCCACTAACAGTAACATAACAGGTCCCAATTGTATAAAAATCTTGACCTATCTTCTTTCTTCTAGAAATGGATGTGAAGGAAAAGAAAATACCCAATTTAAAACCGAGTATGAATCACATAGAGTAATTACACATGCCCCTGAATTTTGTGCACTTAACTGTTAAACAACCTCTACAATTCCAACAAAGTACAGTCTCTTCTAAAAATACTTGGATGCCGATTTACTTATTCTACTAGCATTGAGTTTGCCCAGAACAAATACATTGTGCATAATGATATGCGACTAATCTTTTTGAAAACTTCACATTTTAGCCAACATTGAAGTGGTAAGCTAATACAAACTACAGAGATATAAAACAACAATGCTGATATGTCATACAACTTAAAAAAGGGTAGCTATCCACTATATCGCCTCGCTCGCCTAAAAGAAATCTAAAGCTTCAAGGTGTATGCATTAAAATAGAGAACTTCATCGTAATAACATAAACTCTCCCAAACTTAGTTGCGTCCTATAAATTAAAAAGCAGGATGACAAAATTCATTCATGAAGTCTCGGTCCCAATTTAGCAATCTAGCAGCATCCGAGGTTTTGAACAAACGGCTATGTTGGCTTTCAGAAGGAATGAAACATGTTCTCAAGGAACATTCATCACTTGTATTGACTGCAACATATCTGAGACTGCAATGACAAGGTCACCTGATTTGATGAGATTTCTGGCCTTGAGCAACGCAAAGGTTCTGTTGAGATTGCTTTCCATATCATCTGAGAAGCTCAGACGGAAAGGTATCAAACCCCACTGGAGATTGAGACGCCTCCGCACAGATGGAGTGGTAGTAAAAGCAAAGATTGGGCAGTCAGGACGGCATCGCGACAATAAAGATGCCATGTACCCTGTCTTCGTGTACACAAAAAGTGCATCCACCTCTAAATTATTGGCTGCCAAAGTTTAAAACAAGTTAGCACCATCATCAGACAACTAAAAAACAAACAAAACTAACAATAGAAAAGAGATTTTGGATTAGATGAGACTGAAAATTATGAGTGAAACTAGTGTTTTAACTATGTAGTCAATAATCATTATATAGTGTTTCAGATATGTGAAAGCTATAAACTGTGGAACTCCTCGTCAAAGAAAACTAATGGTCAAGAATAGAATAAACCTCTTATATATGGTAAAGAAAAAGATAAACAAGCCTCGTGTATTATGGTTTTAGGCTCAGTACTTTGATTATAAAGCTTAACTATTGGAAAGTAGTATTGCAACCTATAAAAAGTAATTTAAATTCGAACAGTATATACACCAATGCAACAAATCAAAAACAAATAGACAACAGTTTAAGTCATAAAGTGTAGATGGTAAGATTAAAATAATGAAAAGAACGCAAGTTTGAGGTTTAAAGGTTGCTTACCCATCTTAGCAGCAGAATTGCAGATTTCTTCTGATATTTTTTCTGAAAAATAAGACCCAACTGATGGGAGCAACATAGCTTCATAGCGTTTCTCATCCCTCCACCACTTCTCAATTCTCAAACTGACACTCCTTAAAACAGTTAAGGCCTTGTCAGGGTACTGGCCCATGGCTGACTCACCAGAAAGCATCAAAGCATCAGCACGTTGCCTGACAGCTTCAGAAACATCTGCAACTTCAGCTCTTGTAGGTGTAGGGTACTCAATCATGGATTCAAGTAATTGAGAAGCAACAATAACAGGCTTATTCAATTGCCTGCACAGTTGAACAATCCTTTGTTGAGCAGATGGAACCTGCTCTAAAGGTATTTGAGCACCCAAATCTCCTCGTGCCACCATAGCTCCATCTGCCGCTTGGATGATCTCTTCTAAATTCTTCAATGAGTCAATACTTTCTATCTTTGCGATGACAGAAATATCACTGCATCACCAGATTCATAATTCATAAAACTGTGTCAACTGTGCTACTAGTTAACTGTGATTTCTTAATATAACAAAAATGGTAAATAATAAAAGTACTCTGGTCAGTGGTACTTAATAATTATAATAAGATGCTGATAATAGTTTCAAATAGCATTATTTAATTAAGGTTCAGTGCATACCTATCACGAGACCGTGCAGCAATGTAGCTTTTAAGATGAGTAATAACTTCAGCAGACTTCACAAATGAAATGGCAATAAAATCAACGCCCTCAGCAATACCAAAATCAATGTCTAACCAATCCTGCATATGGAAAATTAGATAAATGAATTAAATTATCTAGGACAGATCTCCGCTTAAAGGAAATTTGGCTTCAATACATGAATCACCTGAAATTAATATGAACCGCTAAAAGAATAAAGCCCAAAAAATTTGCATTGATAATTATTAGAATTTAGAAATCCATAGAAACCCATATAGATCCCCAATGCACCATGATAAATCACTTGCCATCACCATATGCAATGCAAAGTTCAAAAATTTAGGTCTTGGACATGGTTCTGTCATTAACTTGAACCAAGATCAACATCATCAAAGTCCACATGTTTCCCCAAAGCTGAGAAAGGGCAGGTAATGATGCAAAATAAGTTGTTAATTTCCCCTTGGTGATACTTAAGAATCGAAGGGAAAGGAAGGGAAAAGTGATCAAGGATAGTTAGTGCAAAACAGTTAGAATAGTTAGGGGATCAGTTAGATAAATTGGAGGAATATAACCTAAATAATATCTCAAGGAATCAAACAACACTCTGTTATCATGGCCTTTCCCAAAATTATCACATCACACCCATTTTGGCTCTTCATCCAGTGCATAGACTGGTATATCTGGGTTATACTCAAGCAGGAACTACTTCTGCACCACCTTCACAAACTTAAATTAAGTTGTTTGAGTTGCACAGTTTCCACCAAAGCTACCAATGCAAAGCACAACCCTAAGAGCCTTTACAGCAAAATTTCCTATTGCAGCAAATCCACCTTGATCAACTGTCAATATGCAATATTTCCTTCAAGTTCTGGATTTTTCAATTTTCTCTAATGCCCTTGTCTCCTGTTCTTCCTTCCTCCAACACTCAAACATCTTTCAATAATGTCAACCTCTCACTACTTTCCCACTTTTTTCATTGTTGAATCCAGCACCCCATGCCACGACTACTAGACCTGAGATCTGAAAACAGTTGATAGAAAATGAAACTGCCTATGTTATGGGGACTTGGGTATTGCGGAGCAGGTCAAGTCCCATAAATTGTTCAGTTGAATATTGAAGTACTTGATTCTCCCCCTTACCCACTACCTTTCAAGGGTGGGTTCCCAAGTGTTTGGGTGCTCATGAATTGGTGTTAGAGATGGTTGTAGATTGTGCCTCAAAAAGAGTTATCAACAAAGAATTCTGACCAATGGATGGTTATGACCAAGGGAGAATTTGAGTGAAGTGTCACCGAGAGTAAGATGTCATCCTAGAGTGTGAGGCATGCAATATGATAGAAAATTGGTAGAGCTGTCAAAATGGGTTGGAACCCGCGAATCAACCCGGCTCACCACGGGTTCAGACCGGGTTGGGTTGAAATTTTTTTACAAATTTAAATACGGGTTGATTTTTGACCCGGCTTACCTAGAAGCCGGGTTGAACCTGTGATGAGCCAGGTTGATTCACCAACCCGCAAATAAAGGGTCACACAAGTATTTTTTGTTAAGTTGGACTTTATATTTGGATCATATTAGGTTTTTTTTTAGCCAACACATAGATAATTTGTATTTTTGTGATTTTAGTTTGTATTTGGATTGTATTAAAGTTTATTTAGATTTTAATTAGAATTATAATCTAGTTTTGACTCAGAAATAAAATAAAAAATTATATTTTTTTAATTAAGTGAGCCCGTGAGCCAACCCGTTTAACCCACCAACTCACAGTGGGCCGGGTCGGGTTGAAATGTTTTTGACTCGCTAAGTGAGTTGGGTTGGGTTGACTCACTAAGTGATCAACCTGTGGTGGGTCGAGTCTGGTCGAGCCGGGTTACCCGTTTTCACAGCTCTAAAAATTGGTTATCAAATTGAGAAGTATGGGATGTTTAGCAGAATATTTAAGTACTTGATACTCCCCCTTTATCAGATTTCTTCTAAGGGTGAGTTCTTCAATTGTTTGGGTGTTTACCAATATGTAAGAGAAAAATACTCAGAGAGCAAGGCTATGATCGCAAAGGAAATTGCAGGTATGGAAACTTGTACTGTCCAGGAAATGGAGGACCTCAACATGCTCATTTCGATTCCAACCCGGTAAATATTTATTATAAAACGATGAGTTTTATTAAATATTTGTCATGGGCCGAGCTGACGAGCAAGGAATGTGAGCAGGATTTGGGCTAAACTAGGAATTCGAGCAGGATTTGGGCCAAGCAGAATTTGGATCGAGCAGGATCTAGGCCAAGTTTTTCGGCAGAAAGTTAGGATAGGGTTACTAGATATTTTTCATAACGGGAAGATTCCTGACTTTGGGAGGGAGTGGAGATCATGTATGACTTTTCTTTTTCTATAAATAAAACACTCACTCATCTTGCCAAGGGGAGAACTATTTTGGCCTTAGTGTTCTTAAGTTTACCTAGGTTAAAAAAGTTCTCCTTACATTTTTCCTTCGGTGAGGAGAGAGGAAGTAAAGAAATCACATATCGACTTGATGAGCAAAGAAGGAAATTTGTTCCTGATTTTGTTTCCCTAAGATATGAGACCAGAACAAAACTATATGAAATAAAACCTATCAAAGAAGGAAAACTTCTATTCCCAAAGGCAACAACCATTCCAAACTATCTAATGATTTCCGACCTCTCTAGTCCTCCCCCCTCCTTCCCTTATATCTAAGATAGCGTCCAACCAATACAGTTTAGAATCCTCAAAAGTTACAACTAACATGTAACTCCATTATTAGTCGATTGGCTCTACATGATAATATCTATTATAAATTCCTAATTTATTTGTTTAACTAATATTAGCAATAAGAGAAAGCAGTCCAGACATATGTCCTCAGAATGTCATTTATATAGATAATTTGTCGGGGATAAGAACTCACTGCACTTATCTTAAACTTCATGCATTGATTCAAGACAAAGATCACTAATTCTGGATATTTAGGATGCATTTGAGAAAACAGCTTAATTAAACACTAATATAAATTGTTTATACATCATGTAAGAACTTACTTATAAGTTGATTCTTTAGTGAAAAAGGAAATAGGGTTAAAATGTTTTTCTATAAGCTATGTTTTATAGGAAATAAGCTGGAAATAGGTTATAGACATAACATGCTACTTTAGTTTACTTAGACACTTTACAAAACTGTTTGTGTTACAGAATAAGTCCAAATAAACTATGAATAAACTCTCCCAAAAATGCCCTTAATCAAGAGAACTGCTACTTACATATGACATGCCTAGAACCAACCAACACAAAACTATAGAATAATGATGGTACATAAAAAATGTTCAGAAAGTTTAAATTAAAGCAGAGTGTGTTTAGAGTATTTCACTCATGTAAGTGTTTTAAGTGATAACTGGAACGTATGAGATAGTTTAAGATACTAATAATTTATCTAGGTGAGAGACAGCTTTTCAGGGGTAACATTATCTTTAGGTATAAAAAAGGATAAAAAGCCGATATAAACAAACTTGTTATTGCTACAACTATTTAATTAAACAACATAATACACTTTGGAGTTCAAAACTACAAAATATCAATGTAATACTTTTATTTACATAATTCAAGAATATGGGACACTCTTTTGTTCTAAAATTCACTCTTAGAATGTAGGAATTTGTATAGCATGTCTTTATTGCCATAAAAAATGTAAATGTTACGATAACCAGTTTGGGAACTCATAAAGATGTAATAAAACATTTTCCAACAACACAATCAGTGTAAGGTTAGAAGAAATGGTAAACATGGATCGAGTCCTTTTTACTTAGGCATTAAGCATACTAATCAGGCAGTGGGCATATCCAAGAGTCCAAGCGTTAATACATGTCTCTTGTGGAATGTTTCCCACTAAGTAGGAATAACATGGAATACAAGATACCAATTAACAGTTGAAGTGGAAACTAGGAAGCATATTGCTCTGTAAGTTGCATGGTTAAGGTATATTGTATCCAACAAACTACAGCGAGGGGGATGTCAGAGTTCTACAACAATAAACCTTAGTATTATAACTCGATACACTCATGGTTGCCAGAGTTATGGGCCCATGGGCACCAATTACTCCCAACTGTGACCTCGGATTGGATAACACTATGATAGTAATACTACAGCATTGACAAGCTTTGTTTGTTTGATAAAGATAGAGTAAATGACAAAATTAAAGATATGCAGGTAAACAAAAGTAGCAATAAAGAGATGCAAGTAAGCAAAAGGCAAAGGGGGGACAAGCAACCTTGGAAGAAATAGTAGGGAGCATGGCATTCCTTTCTCGGACTAAACTACCATTCCTCCAGAAAGTGAGATTGGCTCGCGGCAGCAATAAGCCAGGATCAGTGCAACGGCATTCGACATCTGGGCCAATTTTTTGAATCACCTCAAACCTAACCATTCCTCCATCCACCAAAAGTTCATCCCCCACTTGCACATCTGCCACATCACATCACATTCTATCAACAACCTCACAGCAGTTAAGAACTACTAACAAAAAAATAAATTTCGAAGAAGTTGGTTAACCTTCGGCAAAGCCTTCATAATTGACATTGATGGTGTGTTGGGGGAGAGTTGAATCGAAGGCTCTCACACTGAAGGTCCAGATCTCACCGTCCTGAAAGCAAGAGAGTGATAAAATAGAATGAGTGAGTGTTGAAGAGGAAAAAAAGGACGGAAGGGAGTGATAGTGAACAGGGTAATAAATAAGTACATCGGCCTTGACAGAGGAAGCGCCACCGAGATCACCCATGTGAATCTCACTGCCTTCAGTGTCCATCATGATGGCGACGGCGAAGCCCTTCTCGTGGTTCAGCCGCCGGACGCGGTCAATAACCTCCTTGTGCCACTCCCTCGTGCCGTGGCACATGTTGATTCGCGCCACGTTCATGCCTCCAACAGCCAGGGCCTCCAGCTGCTCGAACCCGCACGTGGCGGGGCCCACCGTGCATACCAGCTTCGTCCTCCGCGTGCTGCGGAACCCGTTCTCCTTAAGCTCCGCCTCCGTCACGGCGTCCACCTCGATGGAGCTCGGATCGGAGAGCGGGGCCGGGACGCCGTTGTTGTCAGAGACGAGGATTTCCGGGGAGGAGGAGGCACGGAGGTAGGGGAGACGGCGGTGGCGAGGGAAGAGAAGGTTGGTAGGGGGGAGAGGGGCGTGGGTGGGAATGGCGGTGGGGGGAGGGGCGAAGAGGCGGAGATTGAGGGAATGCGAGACCGACATGGCGGCGCGTGGCAGAGAGAGAGAGAGAAACAGAGTTGAACGAAATGAAAGGAGAAGCGAATGCGAAGTGAAGAGAAAGTGTGTCTCACTTTTTGGAGTGCTGGGCGTTACTAACGGAGTTGCACTTGTCTCCCTCCAAACGGAACTGCGGATTCTACGAGGCGAGCTCTGTTCTGTTCTGTGCTGTCTAAGACCTGTGTTTTTTCGTTAGGGTAAATGCCACTGTCCCTCTATTTATCTATACAAGCTTTCAAAGTTTTCATGCTTCCAATATCAATTTTACAATAATAGTATAATTACATGATTGTATTTAATAAAAATGTAAATAGATGTTTATGTATTCTTCTGATCATTAAAAGTTGTTTAATAATTTTAATGTTAAATAATATCATTTTTCTTTTTGACAAATTACTAAGTATAGAAGATTATTACACATTTTCAACCGCTAATTTGGTTATGAAATTGAGTCGTAGGCGTTTTTGTGTGGATATTAGATAATCATGTAATGTACTGCATGCCCCTTAAAATTGAACAGGAAAAAGTATTGTTTTCATTTAATGAGCTTGTTTTTTTGTGTGAAAATTAGTTGAAGACTCATTTTTCTATTCTCTCAAAACACAAAAAGCTTCACTGTTCTAAACTGTTGGATCACTGATGTGATTTTGCACTTGATGCCAATACTGAAAAAATGATTGCAAGCTTTCACATAATTAATTTCTTACCAAAAAAAAAAATTATTAAAAGGATTTCCATTTTAGACCAAATTTTTATAATGTTGAGTCAATTTTGTTCTTTATCAGTGGTGAAGTTTTTGTTTTAAGTATGTGGTAAAGAGGTTTATCTTTAGGGTTTTATGTATAAATAACATCCATTATGAGACTTCACCACTTATATAGATTGTGAGATCCTGAGAATTTAGTCCACGAAATTATTCTCTAAAACTTAAACCTTACATGAATCATGAAAAACTAGTTCCTCAATAACACACTGAGTTAAAAAAAGAGTAAACTTTAGTCCTTGGAGGAGCAACATAACATCAATCAATTAAAACTGTGTTTTTTGATGAATGATTGATTCGTGTATTTGGAGCAATCTAAAGATAGAATTGTTTTCATCTATAATTCCTTTTATTTGATAGGGGTGGAATAAAGAAGACACAAGTTTTTAAAATTCTACTCATTTGGTTTAACAATTTGCAGAGAAAAGTGTTATTTATCTTTCTTCTAAGGAGAATTTGGAAATTAATAATTTCTTAATTATGCTAACTATGAAACTCTTAATATGAAAAAACATTTATTTATTTGATTAAAAATTAATAGTGAACTTTTATATTATTAAATTTTCAAAAAATATCATGTAAAGAACTTTAATATATCATAATGTTGTGCAATATATAAGTGAGCATATGATTTTTACAAAATTATGATTATTTGAACTATACACTAGAAACATATAGATTAATGTTATGAATTTGTGTTTGAAATTTATATCTAATACTAGAAGACTATTTAATAATATAATAGTAAACAATGGAAATTTAGAATTCAACTTAAAAGTATAACACTCAATTTTATCAAATGAATGAATTCATATTCAATCATATTTATCTTTCTTAAGAATGTTGACTATATTTAATTCACAATAAATATATATATATATATATATATATATATATATATATATATATATATATATAAAATCAAATATCGACAATAATGATAAGTTCAAATAATTTTAAATTAAGGGTTAAATATGTTTTTTTTTGTTTGATCTTCTGTTAAAAATTGAAATTAGTCATTTTTTAAAACTTTGAATTAATTTAGTTCACATATTTAAAAATGCACGAATTTAGTTATTTTAACCAAATTTTACTAAGTTTATTTGAAGTCTCAAACGTGTTTCTTAATTGATATTAAAGTGAAAACATGTCAATCGGTATGTAAACAACCTAAATGCTATGATAAAAAATATTTGAAACGTCAATTAAACTCAACAAAATTTGGTTAAAACGAATTAATTTACGTATGTTTTAAGTTTGGAAACTAAATTGAACAAAAATTTCAAGAAAAGACTAATTTCAATCTAAATTAGAAAATCAAAATCATATTTAACATTTAAATTTAAACTATGAATATTTGAAAGATATCACTTTGAACTATCTGAATATTCATATACGTGGTCGTTATTTCCTTAAACTTCATAATGCTTTGAGTTTCTACCTTTTATTTTCATTACATCGAAGTGTAAGTCATCACAAAAAGAATGTCCAACTCTTCTTAACTTTGAATCATATATTATATCTTGATATAGTTTCAAGGATCACTTAACTGGTCAAGGTGTGTTATACACCGTCTTAACAGATCATTTATAGACAATCTAAACAAACATTAAAGAATAGTTAATAGAAATATACAAAAAATTATGCATAACTTCTTGCAATCCAATTTTGGTGGATTAAGTTTATTTATTTTAAATTTTCTCGTTTATCTAATTTTTTTAGTTAAAATTATAAAAAAATGATATTTTTTAAAAAGTTATACAATGTAATGAGAAACAGAAAATAAAACAATAAAAAAATACAAAAAGGAAGAACTTTAAATCAATACTTGAATGTGTTTGAACGTGTATGTAAACAACATTTGGCATGAATATTTCGAAGCTTTTCGATTCTGCAGGATTCAAATATTACTCATTCGTCCTTGTCTCATGGCAGGATCTTTGGTCGAGAACATCATAGGTAACATGTTTCCGAGGGTCATGATCACTGACACTTGTGCACTAACCTTTTTCAGCATGATCTTGCTGTGACCTCCCAAGAGGTTGGTTGCTGAAAACTTAGAACGAGATTAATTTTTTTTGTATCATTTATACTTCAACGAGCCAAGCAAAGTATGTAGATTCTTTTGCAGTCTACTTTGTCTAAACGAACATCGTCTACCAAATGATTTGCAATGAAAAAAAAAATTATATACATATATACTGTCATCATGGCTTGGTAGTTATCGTCTCAGCAATTAAGCTGTCAACTGAAACATAAAAGCTATGTATTTGCTATAATTGTCATCCGCACATAGGAACAATCATGAAAAATTGCCAATAACAATATTGTTTCAAAACTCACAATTTCTAAACCAATCTTGGATTAAAAAAGGGAAGAAGAGAGGGTTGGCAATTAGCATTGTTCATCACAGAATCCAGCATCTACAGCAGCTTTTAGAATCTTGGGGGCCTTCAAACCATCGATCCCATGTAGGACTTATGGGTCCAATTGTTCTGTCAAAGCAAAAACATATACATTTTTTGTCACACATAAACATAACATAACATGTGGTTGAAACATAAATAGAACAAGTTCACATGAGAGATCTTACGATGGTAGTAATGGATCAGGCTTTGTTTCCACGTTGCTGAGCAGTCTGGAAAAACAGACACCAGAGGGAAAATTAAAGTTAAACCAACATCGATTATACACTACGGTATCACATTCTACTTTTAAACTTACCCTTTGCACGCTGTAGACGCTTTCTCCATCCTTTCAAGTTTTTCCAGCTCTTCCTGCATTCATTTTATAGTGACTATTGACACTTGTAACCCAACTTTGAAAACTGGATATAAATAAAGTCATTGATAAAAGAGGCTGAGAATCACAAACAACCTCCCCATGAAAAGTGAATCAGATGGGTTCATCAAAGACCAAGGAATCTAATCCCACAAAAAGACATAGATCAGATGCCCAAATCCCTTACTGCAAGTGCTAGAAAGGGGAAAAAAAGGTGGAAAATGGAAAAGGGAAATTTAAACAACACTACTCAGGAGACGATTGGGCTACCCTTTTGTCCAGTGCTACAAAATTACCTTCTCCTTTCACTTTAGGAACCTATATCAAGTCATGCTGACCAGAATAGAATATTCGACATGGTATTCTGAAAGTTATACCTTTCAAATAATATGCACAAAAGAGATTTCATGTCCAGAGAATTTTAATATCCCATCCATCTCCTTTAAGATTATGATACAAAGGGAAATGCTAGACTCCTAAGTCCTAACTACAAGGGGGTATATAATGAATGGAAGGAAGCAGCTTCCCAGGCATGTCCAAAAACGTTTTTGATCGTTCCTGTTCAAAGGTGCTACCCACTAGGAAGTGAGTTGACAAAACTATTATCCATTGATGCTCATGAAGCTAATAATAGCATGGGATTTTGCTAGTTCTTTGAACATTCAATGACGATACATAATTGTTTAATTGCATATACTTAACCAAGCAGAGCAGAGCTAAGAAAGGTTTGGCAACAATCTTTTTAGTTTGACAAACCCACAATCTGATGTTTCTATGTTTCCATCACACCTAAATTTGAAGTTTTTATAGGTTGGTAAGGAATAAGGATAACTGCAGGCAGCAGGGTGTAATTATAGTTTGATTTAGTTAAATATGTAACTTACATTCTTAGAGCACTCTCTAATTCAATATCCAGTACCTCCTGTAAGTGATCTAAATTATTATTTTTCAGTTTTCTAATTTGTCATAGAACTTAGAATTCATGATCCAAATTAAAACCTTGCCAGCTCACATAAAATAAGAGTTATCATAAATTTGAAGGGATTCTAGTGATAAATCATATTATATCTATAGCCTGTTCATAATTTAACGATTGCTGGTTGAGAAATGGAATCTCAGTTATTCCCAAACGGAGTTGAATTGAAACAGTCAAATTATTGATTCTTATAATTAAACAAACTGTATAAAAACAAAAAGTAATAAATTATTGATAAAAGAGAAGCAAATACAAACAACAAGATTTATATTGGAATGGATGAAGGCCCCCTATTTCATGACATTAGTATCTGTCAATCCTAGTAAACACTCATTAGAAGGTAACCTAACAAGAAGGTATATTCCATTATTAAGCCAACCGTGTCAATTGCAATTATAAATACAGAGAGGTACATTAGCTAAACTTCTCCAACTTTTTACTTTGTGCTGACTACAGAAATACTCAAAGCCAAAAAGACTTGCACACTCCCTCGACACGCCAACTTTATTGCATAAACAAAAAATACTAAAGTTGATTTGCGCAAAGTCAGCCAAAGTTTCATTTTTTAAAAATGACTCTTTGTAGATAGACAGTTATTTGGTAACCTTGATTTCAGTCTCTCTCCCTCGCTGTAGGTAAAATCCATAAATGCATAACATAGTGCAGCTGCTGAGTTTCAGCAACCCATAAAATTCAAAAGTCAAGGTGCATATCCATTATTTTATCATAACTACAATTACATATGGTTTAAAAAGAGAGATAAAATAGATTGGCTCAGGGACATCTCAAAGAACAATTAAGCTGAGATTGGTAGAGCATCTAATTCTGCCACAGTACTAGGAGGAATGAAAGCATCAATTTTAAGAAGCAAACACATGAATAACTACTATATACTAGAATCAAACACTAGGAGAGCTAGAGCAACAAAATAAGACTGATATTTCATCATTGATTATTCAATACAGAGTGCAAACCTGCATTAATTAGCTATCCTGATGAATGACAGACCTACAAGTGTCGTAGTCTAGCTTTAGGGAATAAAAGGAAAATTACAAAATATCAAAAACTATGCTCCTTCATGCAACTAAATGGACTTTGTGGAAGTTGCCTACAAAAGAAAATTCAAACTTGTCCACACCCACAACTCTCGACAGTAATAAATAAGCAAGAAACGACAAAAAATTAGAGTGAAAAGAAGAACATTGGTTTATTTATACTATTTCAATAATCAAGCTTCTATCGCTGCTGTAATGACAGAAAAATCCACATAGCATCAACAAATGAAGCTTTACAAATGCAGACTCAGGAACTACCGATGATTGATCTTCAACTGAAATGTTGAAATGTCTTTCAGAAGACAAATTTGCTGGCTAAAAATGCATTTTTTCTTTAAGAATATTTGATCATCTAAACAGAAATGTTGTTAACTGTAACTGCGTAATAATTAATGTAAAAGATTAAATGCGATTACTAGAAAATATTCATTGGGGAAAACAATGGACCAAACTACCAGTTTGGTCCTCCAAAGATACACCTGACATCAATCTCATCCTACAAAGATTATAAACATAAAAAATAGTCCTTAGATTAAAATATACACCGAAACAACCCTTCTCTCCAGCTATATACGGCATCAAGTTCAACCACTTTGATGTCAATTTAGTGCGTGTTTGGTACTGCATAGTTTCAACAAAATAGTTGCTTTTGTGCTGATTTCACCATCTTTTTTTTTTTTTTTTTAAAAGTTGTTT
>Ga0209389_1000838_pt1 | contig 19705 bp, 8 predicted proteins | sample CowpearedBW_FD_187526 | JGI IMG/M metagenome (GOLD analysis project Ga0209389, IMG submission 187526) | Root nodule microbial communities of legume samples collected from California, USA - Cow pea red BW (SPAdes) (version 2) | ecosystem: Host-associated > Plants > Roots > Nodule | place: USA...
GTTATGATAAGATAAAAAATATATTGGAGATGTGAATGAGTTTCATAACAAACCAAATAATTAAAAGAAATAAAAAATAGAAAGTATATATATATATATATATATGGTTATTTAATTAATTGTAAATATTTTAATAATTTAAACGATGATGGAGATATGGCGGGGATATGTATATTCCCATCCCCATACCCAATTGAAAAAATCGGGGATTCCTCATACCCATACCCAGTCAATGCGGGGATTCCCTGTCAAAACAGGGACGGGTTCGAGCAATACCCACAGGGGTGGGTTTATTTGCCATCTCTAACTACCATTGTTATTTCTCGATTTCATAAGACTCATAATTAGGCTTAGATATATGTCACATGATTGCTTAGTTGAAAATGTCACACAAGGCTAATATTTTCCTCGTGCTCGAGACAATATTTTGATAACGGTAGGAAGACCAAAGATTATTTAGATCCTCCACCATCGAGAAATGACAACTCTTTAAGTGATAATGCCTTGTATAAACTAGAGATGCAATTTAATAATTGAATCAAATTCGATAGTCCTTGTAGCAAGAGTTTGATCAGAAGTAGGAGTCCTTTGCTCGTTCTCAACAACATATTCGTGGAACAACTTATGAAATTCTTGAGTAGTAGATGACCCTAAGAAAGTAAAGACAAGATGACCAAATCATTGGATGACATAAAATTAAAATGCACTATACGACCATGGGAAAAATACAAGTATTAGGCGAATAGGAAAAACTAGACGAGTAGAGCAACAATGCATCAAAAGAAATAAAAGATGAATGTACAAAAAGAAACAAAAAGCGTAAGATCTTGAACATAGAACACCAAAAGAAATTTCTATTAAGCTAAACATTTAACTGAGACACAAACTACAAGTAGACAAATCAAAGAATACACCAAAGTTGTAAACAAAGATGAATATACAGGATTACAAAAATAATAACTAAACAATAATAACAGTTGAGAAACATGATGAAGAAATTAGAAGTGTGACAATGAAACCAAAAGCTCATTCATGAATCCTTTAGAATAACACTGGCATTTATGGTCATTAAAACACGTTAAACACACAAGTAAACAAACAAGGATTCATGAGCAAGACGAATTGCAAAGAAGACAATAAACTTAGAAAGTAAACAACCATAAAAGATGCTTGTAGAAAATGTACTTAATTAGTCAAAACATAAGTAAAAAAATGGAATAAAGAGACACATGCAATAAGTAAAGTAAAGCTTAAGATGAAACAAAGCGGAGCATATTTGCTAGAACAATTATCTGGAAAGCCTATACCAAACACATGGAATGTGACACATCTGAAATTTTACTTTAGTTAATATTCGCGGCTAAAAAATAGAAATGCTTGTAGATATTGTAAAGATGACACTACATGTAACCCTGGGTGTAGTCTTTTTCCTCACTTGGTCTTTTATCCCTAAGGAGTATTTTGGATAGGGAGGTTTTAATGAGGCACCCTTATAAATAAAAAGGGTTTTCCATACAGAATTCGTGCAAACTCCTATACAAAATTTATCTCGCGTTCCTTGCTGCTTACATATGCGATCCTGGTCGAACAAACACTTATCTCGCGTTCGCAACCACTTACAGAAGTGATGAAGCTCCTTGTGAAGGATGAATGGTAGGAGACTCCATGGAATGCAGCGGAATGTATGGAGCAAGGTTGAAGGCCTTTGTGTGATGAAGTGAGTAGAAATTGAATCAAGTAAACAAAAATCTTATAGTGAGATTGTAAGGAAATATCATTATTTTTGTTAGAAAAGAATTCTAGTACCGAATAGCAAAGATTATCAATTTCTAGTTTGTTTATGCATTTTTGTGGGGAGGAGGAACTACAGGCCCTTCTCCATGGCTATTTGCGCAACATCATATTTATTTGAAAGATAGAAAGAAAAAGATAGGCGAGAGAAGGTAGCTAGAATTTAGTGGGGAAAGAGATGGAAGGGTTTATGAGACTATTTATAGGATAAAATACTCATAATTCAGATGAAAACTTAAATGTAAATCATTTTCTAATTTCAAATATATATGTATATAATCTTGTAGCAATTGATATGTTAGTGTAATACTTTCTTAGTTAGAAAAAATGGTTTGGAAAAAGAAAAAAAGAAAGATTTGGTAAGAGTGAAAATGATTATTATATTAGATTTGGTAAGAGATTTTTAAATATTTGTAGTGAAAAGGTGAAATAAGGTAACGTAGATTAGGGAGATGGCATGGACTTGAAAGTTGAAACCCGGAGAGAGAGAGAGAGAGAGAGAGAGAGAGAGAGAGAGAGAGAGAGAGAGAGAGAGAGAGAGAGAGAGAGAGAGAGAGAGAGCCACAACACAAAACCTTAAATTTCTCAATGGGGATAACTTTGTCGATAAGTTACCTTACAATCACGGTTCCCTGGTTGCATGGTGCAGTCTTCTTTGCTTAACTAACATAATATATCACATGTTTAGTGCTTTATGGAACACTCTTAGTATGCATATGAAGTTGTTTTTTTGTGCAAGTTTGCAGTGCAATGCATGCTTAAAATATTTAGCCATGTATCTTTATGTGTTAAAGCACTTGTAGTCTTTGATGGGACATGGTACATTGTGAGGGGAGGGGGGGGGGCAGCCTTGCACATATTCTTATTCTTTTGCTACCATTGCATTAGGTCCTTTAGTTTGAAAGAAAAAGTCATACAAACTCAATCCCCTCTTTTTGTGTAGGGGCGGTGTAACCGAGGCCTCAATGGGGCATATGTTCCTTCTGATGAGAGTCGTGTGCATGAGAATAGCTTGAGAGAGTGTCTTAGGCCTAAAGAAGTATAACCCGTGAGTGTTAGAAGTGTTATATCAGACTATATATACTTGATAGCCATCTTAGGGCTTACGTTGACCTAATAATTCTAATATAGGATACCTACTAAAGAATGGGCATGCTTAATGTGTTTGGTTTGTTTATCTTTGTGGGGCTTGGCTCTCATGCATTGCGTGAAGGTAAGATTTCCTTTGCCTGAACACCAACGTGTGGGTTTAATTGTTAGGCATGATGTTTGTTGTTTGGATCTGTTCAAATGTAAGAGGAACTGCTGGGTGGGTGCAATTGTCTTAGTTCTTCCATGTGGACCTAGGCATTGTATAATTTTCACTTCTACATGTGGGAGTGAGCATGAAGGTGAGTTATATTGTGAGGTTGGAAATGTCGTGCCTATAAAACGAAGTGTAACTCTTTTGCCTATGCGAGGCAGTGAAGGAGGATGGGTTCGTGTACGGTACCTTCTCGCCTATGCGAGGCAGTGGAAAGGGAAAATATGTTTCGCCTTAGTTCTTACTTGTTGCTGAGTATATTGCTCAGTGTGAGATTCATCGAAGTTATTACTCATAAGTCCTTGAGGAGCAAGGGAGACAAGACTGTGTTGTGGTAAGGAACGAGAGATGGGTAAACCTTAGAGTGTGATTGTGACTTGAAACTGTTTCTTGGCTTGATGTGAAGTTAAAGGTTGCTAGTTTTATTTATCTTTATATTTCATGTTTTTTCTTTGTGTCTAGCTCACCCTTGTTTGTGTGTTGTGTATGCGATGATCGTATGACTCGTGTGTTATACGAGGATAACTCAATTTTCTTTTATTAAGTTTTCTTTCAAATAAATGTTAAAGATGATGCTTTTTTATTTGTTGTTGTTACTTTGGAAATTCTTGGACAAGTATTGTTTTACCCTACACGCTTAAAAGTAAGAATAAAGTTTTGTTTACGTACGTTTTCTGCAATGGTATCAAAGGAATCATTTTTAGTTAAATGCATAAAATTTATAACTTTTCGTGACATCCTAAATTGGGGTGTTACATGGAGCAACACAAATATGAAATATATGGATTTGTTGACCTAAACCCATCCAAAAATATAGAAATACAAAGGTCTAGATTCAACAATATCTACAAAAATGGATGAGTGACTCTTATAGAAATATTTACCTAGCTCAATACATTAAAGCATTAGTTTTAATGATTGTGTATTTTTTTTTTAAATTATAAGAATTCTTCAACTACCTATTTGTCATTCATTGTAGACCGAATTGGCAACTGATTGTAGTGTGGTTTTGTAATAGAAATGAAAAGACAATTTCTGAAATTTGTAAAATTAAACAAATGATTTATGTTTGTATGTTTCGAGCATGTTCGGACTACATATATTCTAAAATCTAAACTAAGAATGGGTTTAAACGTGGATTCAAGTTTGGCCCATAAGCCCAACTTTAAAAGTTCAAGTTAATACAAAGAACATTCATTATGCTTGGATTCTTTTACACAAATATAACAAATATGTTTCAACTTCAAAAAATTAATGAAAATAGGAGAAGAATTCAAATCCAAAAAATCGTATGCCCATTTTGAAGTTTTGAAAATATAGAATCCAATGCAACTAGAATCAACTAAAAATAATACCTTTAAAAAAAGTTAAGGCTAAAAGAGTGAGAAATATCATATTAGCTAAGAGTATATAATTAAGATAAATATATAGATTAAACCAAATTTATTATTACTAAAAGTTTATTATATTACTAAAAGAAAATGACATAACTGAAAATAAAGAATATGGAAAGTCCTTAATATACAATGAAGTTATATATACATAAAATATGTATTCACAAATAACTCATGTTTATCCTTTCATAATTTTCCCCAATATTTATTTCATAATTGTTCTTACTAGAATTTAGAGTATGAACATTTGTACAATTGGCAAGATCTAAGGAGTGATTCTAATGCTTCTAATGACTATAATTGAATTCGTTATTGCTCCAAAAGGAGAAAATTCACCTGCAAAAGACTCTTTGATGCTCAAGTCGGTAAGAGAGTTTGGAACTTTTAGAGTAAGAGAGAATGAGTATCAAAGAATGTGTATTTCTTGAAGGATACTAGGTGTATTTATAGTACCATTTGGACTAGGACCCGTGTGAATAAATAGGTAATGTTTTATTAACCAATATCATTAAAATAACAACTTACCTTAAGTAAATAATAACAATAATAATAATTTGGCACCTTACCTGATACACCGAATATTATGTAAATATATGGTATTAAGGATGCAGCCTAATAAGGCCCATTTAGCTTTACTGATATATACATACTTGGCCCAACAAATATGATAAGTGATGTGGCCTAATAAGGTCCATTTAGCATTACTAATCTAAAGTTTTTGAAATATATTATGAGATATAATTGTTGGTGAAAATATTCATGTATTAACATTTTATGTGACTAAATCTCGATAGTTTGATTACATCATTATATTCCTTAATATCATATATTTACAGAATATTTGATGTATCAGGTAAAGTGTCACACTATTATTATTGTTATTATCTATTTAAGGTAAGTTGTTATTTCACTGATATGAGTTAATATTACATTACCTATTTATTCACATGGGTCCAAGGCCCAAAAGGTACTATAAATACATCTAGTATCCTCCAAGGAAGACTCACTCTACTTCACTCTAATATACTCATACAAGAAAGATCATATTCTTTTATGACTTAGAGAGTCTTTTGTAGTTGGATCTTTCCTTGTGTCTCAATCCTTGGAAGCATCTCATCGAGGTTTGTCAAAGCCATCCAAATCTTACCACCTATCTGAAGGCTCGCCTTAAGATTCCAGTAAGAACAATAATAAAGAGCATGTAGACAGTGTATAAAGAAATATTACATCATCGCAAAACTCAAGAAAAATAAACGCAAAAGTGAGAATAAAACTGTGAAAATTCATTACGTCTAGTGTAACATCCCTAAGGAGTATTACTTTTAAATAAATATAGTAGAATAATAAAAAAATAATTAAAAAAATATTACTTATCAAACCTCATTTATAACTGTACTTTCCCAAAAACGTGGGAAAATTAAAACCATGGAATCGTATACTTTACAAATATTCGCGGATAACATTTATTACAAACCATAAAATAACCAAAATAGCAACTGTTTGAAAACATGAAAATGTCAAAATATTAAAAGTCTTCAAAGTCCCCAAGTAATCCCGCTCTCTGAACTCAAGCATCTCCTGGCTCACCTGTCAAATCATGTGCTCTTGGATAACAAGTTATCCGATCATCGCCACACACAAACAGATAGGGTGAGCTATGCACATATATATAAAATAAATATGATACCCATCCCAAAGAAAATAAATCTTACATAATCATTTTATTCTTTCAATTTACCCATCCTTGATCTCAATCCTTCATAAGTCATATGCATGAATCTAGGTCTTGGAACTTTATTGTGCTCCCACAAAACTATCCCTTTCGTGGTACAACTCAACGAGCCTATCCCGCTCATAGTCTTGCCCCATAGACTCCTCACATGTAGCAAAACATCCAAGCCTTCCTCGCTCGTAACTTGACATGCACGCAATCACCATACTATGGACTCCTCGCCCAATAGCAGCCAACGAGAACATAACTATTCCTTGCCCATCGTGCGTCCGACGCATGTAATCACAATACTAAGGACTCCTCGCCCCTTAGCAGCCGACGAAAAATAACCAGCTTCATGCCCATCATGCGTCCCACCACCAAGCACATCCCAGACCCCTATTGGACTTAGTCCTTCAAGCCCAAACATACAGGTACATGAACTTAGTCCTTCAAGTCCACTTTTATCACAACAACAAAAAAATTTCACAACAATTGATTCGCCTGGTGTAGCCTAAATGCCGCCAAGCGAAGCTGGTTCCAGACCGCCTGGAGGGCAGCTCCCATCGCCAAGCGCCAAACAGGAGCTTCGATGCTCCGTCACCGCCTGGCGGGACAGTCCCTATCGCCAGGCGCCATGCATGTCTAGTGGCCACTGCCACTGTTTTAGGTACCTATTGCCTGGCAGCTCAACCCTTACCGCCAGGTGCCATACTAGTAGCGCAATGCTATTGGTTTTTGGCATTTTCATTAGGTCTTAAGAGACCTCAAACATACAATGTATCATTCCTATACCAATCATAGCATTTAGGACATAACACTACAACACCACTACATGTATACAATTAATTCATGCCCAAATCAAGTATTTTCAATATCATGTATACTGAATTACATTTTCATACACTTCACTTAACATACTTTCTGAACTAATAGTACCCTTTTCTCAGTTAACTCGTAATTCTCATCAAGTACGGTTACATACAACCCTAAAACCACCCCATCTGCACAGAAACATCCCGCTATGCGCTAAAAGCAAGAGAAACCCCATCCCTATCTTGTCCTGATTTTCCAGCACCCAAAACTTGTTCTGATTTGGTTAATAGCAATGCTCAATCATTCAACTAGATTCAATTTCATGCTAACTGATATTATTCAAATATTATAATATCTCACAACATGATCTACATATATTAAAAATAATACTAATTAAAATAACACACAATTGGCATACATAGAACTCGAACCCAAGTCCTATCACACAATCAAGTACTCCCAACCATTTGAGTTAGTATTTATCCACGACAAACATTCCATATTTAATGCCTTAATGGCTTCTACTACCCGCATTTATTAAATAATTATTTAAATCTCTCGAGTCTTACATCTAGTAGTTTAATAAATTAAATATATAAGTACAATATAATATTTTAAAACATGCTTTATTTTTTTAAATTTATAATTAAAATAAATATAAAATTAAAATAATAAATAAATATAATTATTTAAATTAAATTAAATAATTTATTTTATATATCACTATTTTAAAATGTATTCATTTGTATATTAAAAATTTATAATATTTTTTATTTAATTTGATTTTTTGTTTTAATTTATATGTTTAAAATGTTATATTTTACCGTTATTAATTTTTAAAATTTTATTTTATATATTAATATATAATCAAATTGTTTCAATCATATTAACTATAAACTTTCCATTCAAATTCACTCGCTTTATGTGAATTCGAAGAACATCATTCTACACATTATTTCTCCTCATTTCTATTCTTTTTTTCCCTCTCAATCTCAATCTTGTGTCCAAAGAAAATCATAGACTACGAACTCCAATATTATTTGTTGTCATTTTTGCCTACAAAGTCATAAAAGGTACATAAGAATGTTAGTCTTATAGAGAGGATACACATGTTAGTCTTCCTCATAATTGGGTTACTTCACAAAGTGAAATATAAGAATGATATAAAAAACAATATATGTCTAAATAGCTTAGTTTAAATATGATTATTGCTTGAGTAATCGATAAGTATATTTTCTATCACATTTATTATACTTAATCTTAGTTTTTTTATTGATGAATAATTAAGTTTAAATCTAGTGTTTAAGTGGAATGTGTCCAAATTGGATTAAATGAGCTTTAAATAAAACCACTCATTAAAATAAGCTTTTTAAGACATGTTAGATAATAAATGTTCTAGGTATAAAAGATGCATTAGATGCGTTAACTAGACAAGTCTAAATTAGAGAGTCTAATCTATTTAAGTCTAGTAGACAACTTGATAAACTATCCATGAGTTGAGTTTTGATGATATGATAAACTCCATAGATATTTCTTTAGCATTATAACATGTCCTTTGTGTAGTTGAAACATAGACAAGTTCATAAATCATATATAGACGATATAGTGAAATATCATCTAATGAATCAATAAATGATTCCAACAAGTCTTCTAATAAATGTGTATTATCTAATGATACTACCAAGATGAATTAGAGATTTTCTAGTGATTGAGAGAAGATGAGATTATAAGTTTAGTAAATAAATAAAGTTTCTTGGAAATTGAGAAGAGAAGTTGATACATGACAAGTCACTTACTTCAAAAATTGTCTAGTCGGTGTATCCTTGGAGTCAATTGATATTTGTATTAGCAGACTTGTCTAATCTCTACATGGTAAGACTCATATAATTTGTGTATGGTTAGACTTGTCTAATATAAAAAATTATATTGTATATTGTGTATCTATTGAAGTCATATACTCTATAGAGATATTAGACTCCTCTAGCTAGTCTATTGTTGGAAAAATATAATTTTTTGGAGGATCATTGGATCATCTACCGCATTGAACTTTATTTAAACAAATTGTTTTACATGGGAAATCTTTTGCACTATCAATTTAGAAGGAACCAATTGAATAAAATAAAAGTGAAATTGAAAACTTGTTGAAAATTAAAATGCAACCTCATAATGAAACTTGATACAATAATCTTCAAGTATTAGACTATAATGTTGTCTGCAACGTTACCGGACCTACAATTGTTGTAAGATCAATGTTAAAAGCAAAACTAGTGATGGTAGTACAATAAGAGAGTATAAACAAGTGCTCTTAAACCTTCAGGAGTTTTAGAAAGGGAGGTTGGTAAGCGTACTTATTTACCCCCTAGATGTTACACTATGTCCAGACAAGAGAAGATAAGTTTATGTTTATGTTTAAAGAGTGTCAAGATACCTCAAGAACACTCTTCAAATATTCAGAGTTTAGTGTCCATGCAAGACTTGAAGCTTGTTGGCCTAAAGTCTCACGATTGTCACATCTTAATGCAATAATTGTTACCTATAGCTATTCATGGAATTTTACCTAAAAATTTTAGACAAACTATAACATGTTTGTGTGCATTTTTTCTTTTCAATTTGTAGCAAAGTCATTGGTCCTTTAAAGTTAGATGGACTTAAAGTTGAGATTGTTATCATCTTGTGTTAGTTGGAAATGTTTTTCCCTCCATCATTTTTTGACATCATGGTACATTTACTTGTTCATTTGGTAAGAAAATCAAGTTTTTTGGACTAATATACTTAAGATGGATGTATCCCATTGAACATTACATCAAGATTTTGAAAGGGTATGTGAAAAATCAATATCGTCCAGAAGCATCAATAATCGAAAGGTATATTGCTGAAGAAAGTGTCGAGTTTTGTTCAGATTACATGACAAAAGCAAAACCGATAGGAGTTCCTCAAAAATCATGGTTGAACATATGTTCTATAAGTAATAGTATCCAAGGTGTGAATGTGGTTAGCAAAGATCGTGAAGAGTTGTTGCAAGCACACCTATACATATTGAACAAAACAAATGAGGTCGTCCCTTACTTATTTGCACACAAAGCCATTGTGAAAGAGAAAAATCCAAGACAATAAGAGAAATGGCATTTGATGGAGCATGATAGAACATTCACGCCTTGGTTTAAATTTGAGCTTTTGAAAGATTTGCAATCTTTTGATACTTTGATGTGGTTAGCGAATGGGTTGAAATTTGATGTCATCTATTGTATAGGTTCTGAAATTAATAATTGAACATTCTATACAAAGTCTTTGGATGATAAAAGCATAGTACAAATTAATGGAGTAAGTCTTGAAGCTGAGTCACTACAATTTTCTACATCTAAAGATCAAAATCATGTATTTAGATAAATGGCATACTATGGTGTAATATAAGAGATATGGGAGGTTGATTATACCATGTTTACTATTTCATTGTTCAAATGTAAGTGGATTGATAATAAGAGTGGTATCAAAATGGATGAATCAAGAATGACTCTAGTTGATTTTTGAAAGGTGGGTTATCGAGACAAGCCATTTATCATGGCACAACAAGCATCTCAGGTTTTCTATGTTAAAGATCATGCGTTTGAACATTGGTTTGTCACTCTTCATGGAAAAAAACAAATTTATCCTAATGAAAAGAATCTGAGTAATGTGATTTTATATATTGCTTATTAATGTTTTGTGATGTTTTCATTTCACAGATATATGACTGAACATCATAGTTCATCAGAGGATGAAGCACTCACTAAAAGACCCACTAGAGGAGCCACTAGGTTGAGACAACTCTTAATTAGAAGAGTTAATGCTCAAAAAACACCTATCGATATTGACGTCGACATTGGAGTCCCTACAAGTCCTTATGCGGACCTCTTCAAAAGCTATTTAGGGATGTTGGCACGAGAGAGAATATCAATCCTTATTCCATCTTTTGATCATGTTACTGAAGTTGATCAGAACATCATATGGTAGGATTTATTGGTAACTAATATTAATGTTTTTAACCTTACAGTTTGATTTTATTGATAATATATTAAATATTATTGATAACATTTTCTATATTGCAGCTAACGTTTGATATTCCAAATGTGGTGACACTTAAACACAAATGTTTGTCATCGGTGGCTGAGAAATTTCATGGTTTTAAGACCAAGTTGACATCTAGGTATATATTTGGATCTAAAACGAATGAAGATCCATTACTAAAATACACGTGGATTGATGAAGATACCTGACGTCAATTTCTTGAGCTTCAAACATCTGAGGGATGGTAGGTATGTTTGTTTGAAATTGTCAATTGCTCAATTGATAATTTTGTACAATTTGAACTAATTTATAAAGTAGGTTTTATATATTATAGAAAAAGAGAAAAAAGACTCAAAGTATAAGTTCTCAAAATAAAAACCCGCACATATTGTCTCGTGGTAGTATAGAAAACTTGAAGAGAAGATAATATCAGAAAAGAAAAAATTTAGGTCTCCACCTTCTAAGGGTGAAGATATTGAGCCTCCTTCACCATCATCCTGTCATGAAAAGTGAAAGTTAGCCCGTCTATGCACATCGGACAACTACACTTCTGAATCTGCACAAGAAATCTCTGAGAAAATTGTAAGATACAATTTTTCTTTAAATAGCTCGTTCGTCTTTTATATTGTATGATTTTCTATAACTTTTTTTGTTACATTGCAGGATTCGTTGGTTTAGCAGAGCTCCCAAGGAGGATTCACTCCAAAAGGTCGTCATGACATACTTGCTGCTACAATTGGACGGCCTAAGCACCCTGGACGTGTGCGTGGTGCTAGATCAGGAGTCGGCATACACTAACTTTTTGGTTCCTTCTCTAGTTAGTCTTCATGCAAACATAGTGTTGATTATGAAGAAAGACTAACAGAAAGAATCACTAAGAAGGTGAAAGAAGAACTTATGCGCCAATTTGAGAATTATGACATCAGTTCACCATTGGATCCTCCACAAGAACTAGACCCATTTGTGCCTCCCATAGGTAAATCTTTTTTTCTATAAATTATGAATTGAATAAATGATATTTAATCAAATAATTGAATAACATTAATAAATCATTGACTCTAACAAGTATAAGCAAAAATGGGACTTGTTCAGCTCCACCCATATCAAGGGATGACATGGACGACACTCATCCATGTTAGTTATATATTTGGGTTGGTACAGGGACGACACTAGTGGCTCGTGGAAAAGTATTTGAGGCAGCCATAATTCTTCATGGCATGGAGTTATCAGAGGATGAGGTTAAGGTCACAGTAGAGGAGGTTCTCATGTCGTTTGCTTTAGTTCTTGTGCGAACAGATGAGGTATACACTATGGCATAGGCATTCCAATGTTTCTTCGTTTGGCCTAGAGATTTAGCTAATTCTAACCCTCTGGTACAGACTCTCAAACCCACCATATACTAAATTTTTAAGTTTACATGTTTATTATATTCAACCTGAAATTATAGTCCATTTTAACTCAAGTTGCATCGATATAGGAAAATCCTCAACCAAAGAATATTCCTCTCTCTTTGGACGATCCTCTTAATGCATTACTCCAACTTGTTGAAATCATAAATGATAAGCTGATGTAGGTTCCTTGGGATTCTAACAATTTTGGAAGAGACCTTGAGATCCCACTTTACTTGTATTCCTAAGATGTCTTGGAGCTTGCACGGGAATAAGAGGAACTGAATATTACCATTTTTTAGTTATGGATGATGTAAGCCTTTTAGTCATTATATATAGTTATTTGATTTATTTATTTACTTATATGAAATCAATTTTATGTTTAGGCATTTGTCTGGTGTCAATGAAACTATGAGGCTAAATGACCAATATGGGTTTGTAGACCTCTAACTAACTCATGAAGGCAACAAGTTTGATGACACCCAAGCATATGTGACCAAATGCTTTCAATGCGGAAAAAAAATTTATTTTTTCCCTTCTGGGTAAGTCATTTTTGTTAACTTGTGAATATAATCTTTCATTTTAATGTATAACAATGAATTTATTTTCTTTTGAGGCATCATTGGCAGTTACTTGTAGTTTTCCTATGGAAGAACCTTACTGTGTGGTTTTGCTCTTTGCACCACCCTCCCCTCAACCATCTTAGACAAATGATAGATTGGTAAGAACCTCAATGCCAATCTTATGAATATTCTTTGTTATATAAAAGTATCCTAACATATTCCCTTTATCATAGTTCAATGTTGGACATAACATGTTGTTAGGGAGATCAACGGCTAAGGCAAAATGTCTTGCATGGTGTTCCCTCTAGGTTTGGTATTTTTATCCATATATTTATTATAGTTTTTTGATTTGATTTTCTTCCTTAATTAATTGTAATGTTGTTGATATAATGTAGTGTAATAGACAAACCAAGTCTTATGAGTGCGATTACTATATAATGCAATGGATGACAACCGTTATGCATGCTCGTATTACAACTAATTAGGAAACGATAATATATATTTGAATTAAAACAAATACTTTGCAATATTGTCTTTCTATATACTAACTTAAGTTAATGTCTTATTTTGCAGACATTCAATAGTACTGCACCAATTTCCATGAAGTCCATAAAGTTTGATAGGATTGCATATGCCAAATTTAGAAGTCAAATGTACAATAATATTGATTAGGATATTTGTTGTTAAATAAGACTTTTAGATGTATTTGAATTGTGGATGCGTTTGGGATTCATAAAAGGTATTCTCTATTTTCTGTTCTAGTTGGTTTTGTTGAAAATATGCAAGTTTTAAAATGTGGGAATACACAAAAACAAAAATATTATTTAAAAAAAACAACACATATGGCATCGAGTCATTCGCCAACCGAAGTAGAAAGCCCCATATGGCCTTAGTTAAGGACTGACCTGATGCCAAAGAGTAGACTATATGGCTTCGATTATACTCTAACCGAAGCCAAAAGTCATTCAAATTTTTCAAATTATATTTTATTTTCTTAACTATGGCTTCAGTTCTCAGCTGAACTGAGGTAGAAAGGGAGTTTTTTTGCCTCGGGTGACAACCAAGGCCAAAAATTGACCCTTTTTGGCCTCACCCTTATATCCCTCGGTTTTGGAACCGGGGCAGAATAGAAAAAATAACCTCTAGCAAATACCCTTTCTGCACTGGTGAATAATCTTAAAAAGGAACAAGATAATCCTACATCAATCAATTTACCATAGCTTCATCGCGTTCCAATGCAATGGTTTCATATATCTTCATCAAATCTTCAAGCATCAAATCATCAAAGTATTTGTACTAACAAAACACTCAAAGACCTAAGAGATATGAGACTAATAGTGAAAGGCTGGACAAGCCAATTTTTGCCACCTCATAGGGGAAGGAGTCCCACATTACTTGATTCATGGTTTCTTCATGTGTTTATATGCTTTTGCATGGATGAAATGAAAGCTTGTGTGAGCTACATGGAATGGCCATGAGATGCTCCTTAGTTGAATCTCTTATTAAATTTCTGACCACCTAACAGAGAGGGCTAAAAATGAGTTAAGTTGACTTCTTGCTCCGAGGGGTGTTAATTCTCCTATAAATTAACCCCTACTTGAGCCCACTTTTGTCCCATTTATGTCTATGTTATTTTACAACAAAAATGAATTAATCTTATATAAAATATGCTAATCCTATTTACTGGGTCATGAGAATGATAAACAAAGCTAATAACCTACAGTCCGTAAGACTTATCTTTTGATTCTTCCTCTTTAAATCTCCTAACCATGGCCCTAGTCAAAGACCCGACATGTGGTCTTCTAAATGGTCCTCCATCACTTTGCTTCACCAACTCCTTGGTGCTTTCATTGTCAACTCTAAAAATGATTGTATCACTAGTGTAGAAATTGATTTTTACCTCGCCTTATATGTCTCGGTTGCCTAAGAACCGAAGCATATAATGGCGCGGTGGCATTTTTGAAATTTCAAACAACTTTTATGCCTCGGTTCAGCTTAACCCGAAGCAAAAGAGAGGTATATGCTTCGGTTCGCCAAAAATTGGTGCCAAAGGAGGCTCATATGCTTCGGTTACACAAACCCGAAGCCAAAAACCCACCAACCTCATATGGTGAATATAGCAACTCTCAATGGTCAAGTTCATTTGTATGTTGTGCATAGAGTGGACGAACCTCAAGTAGTTAATATGTTAGAATATCATCCTATTGAGGTTGGGGTTGACGTTAATGTGCAGAATGGAAGTGAGGTACATGTTGATGTGGAGGTGAATGATAGTCCAGCTGAGGAAGTGGTGGGGGTGAGTGAGGGTCCTGCTGGAGAAGATGTGAGGGTGAGTGAGGGTACAATAATGTTTGTCAAAATGAGTGAGGGTACTATATAACCAATATTTCTGTAAAATATGAAAAGTTTGTCACCTTATTTCTTTTTTACATTCATCATCAAATCACTTTGTGTACAATAATGTTTTCAAAATTATGATATGTTATTTTTTTAATACAATGATTAAGAAGTCTAATTTAACTTTGTAAAATTAACTTCTAAGATAAAGTTTTCACATACTTATATACTATGTAATTGTCTTACTTCTAGTCAGAGGCGGATTATTATAGGAGCTCGGAGGGGCCATGGCTCCCCCAAATATTTTGGAATTTTTTTTTAAATTATATATGTTTGAAATTTTGAAAAAATTTTAAATTATAGGTAGTATATTTTAAAAATTGATAGAAATTAGATAAAGTGTTTTTTATTTCTTTTGTAAAGCACAATATTTAATGTTAATAGATAATAAAACATCAAATTAAATATAATAAATAATAAAAATATTTAGGTTTAATTACTCTTTGGTCTCTTTTTGTCTAAAATTTTCAAGTTGGTCTCTAGTTTTTTTTAATTTCAATTTGGTTTTGATTCTTGAAAAAATTTATACAATTTGGTCATTTTTGTTAAATTTCTTGAAATAGATCAATGATTTATCATTAAAATTGATTCTAGGATGATGTTAATTACACTAACAAAGCATTTCTCAATTTTGGTGAAAAATCTTTCATCCGTTTCAATAAATTTAATGAAAATGACCAAATTACATCAATTTTTCAAGAGTTGGGACAAATTGAGACTAAAGAAACTTCAGGGTCAATTTAACATGTTTAGACGAAAACAGTTATCAAAAGAGTAATTAAACTAAATATTTATTAACATATTTTATATTTTCTTTCTTATTGTCTTTTATTTTTTTTTACAAATTGTACTCATCTCTCATTCATGTGTTTTCTTTTTGTTCTCATTTTTCATTTATTTTCTTCCTTTCTTGAAGAAAGAAAAAAATAACTCTCTCTTGTTTCACTTGATAATAAAATATTAGTTTAATAATTAACATTATTTCTTATCTCATGAATCTTTTGTATATTCATTATTTATGAATATAGAAGAAAAAATAGTGTATTATGTCTTTTTCGTAATCGATTTTAATTGTAACTCGACTATAATATATATACTTTTTAATAATTACGTCTCTTAATTTTTTATTATATTATGATAAATTATTTTTTAATACTATTAAAAAAATAGGTACATTTATGAAGAATAAAAGAATAGTTTCATTCTTTAGAAGTGATAATGAAAAAATTTTTGTTCAAGATTCGACACTCCTTCTAGTTATGTTGAACTTTCGATTCTAATTTAAATTTGCGGTCATTCATGTCTCTATATTTAACTACTTTGATTTGGATGGCATATAAATTTTTTATGGATCCTTGCATTGGTGGTATGATTTGAACACTTATTTACGAAAATGGTGGATAGAAAATGAGTCAGCGTAGGAGTGAGATTTGGATGCATTATTTTATAAAGTTGTTCCAACACAGCCCTGCAAGGTAAAACCTAGCAAATATATAAAATGCCCAAGTGTAAAACACTAGCATAGCCAATGTGACAAAAGCCTAATAATGCAATGTTTATTTATTAATTGGGTATAGGAATTAGAATTGTGAGATAAATTGTGGTGTACATTGCTTTCACATCTTTCTTTTTTGTTTAATATTCCTACTTGCCAGGAAGTGAAATTCAGTACAGATCAGACTCAATCCCATTATCGTAACTATTTCTGTTTATACCTCTGACGTATATTTACCAGAATTTGGCTTGTTCACAACCATATTCTCTTTCTATTCCATGTAAAAAATTCCCAATTCACTTAGTTTTATGTTGTCTAACTTATTATACAGTTAGGTTAGTATTCTGTAAGGTAAGGTGCTTTATCAGGTCGATTGTTGTGCCGTGTTTCTACCACAGTTTCCTATGGAAAAAAAGAAGAAAAGTTTGTTAAAACATAATTAATTTTCATTTGCTTTTCCATATTTTACCGCTAAATCTTTTAAATCTGAATTAATTGGATCTCTGTTGTTAAAAAAGTTATCTGATGAGAATTAAGTAATTAATTGTATAGACTTAAAATTGAACAAAGATGAATCTAGACAAGTTTTACTAAATATATATTTTATTTGATACAAGTGAATGTGATTGATGCATTTTAAATAGCAAACAATAACAAATAATTTTTTAATGTCAAGTTTTATCATTAATATATCATTATATTCTATTTAGTATTGTAATGCTTTGATTATTTTTAACTAGTGGAAACAAATTACTAATACTTAGTTCCTCCCTTTTTTATAATAATAAAAAGTAAAAATATAATTAAAAATTAATTATTGTAATAAAATTAATTAAAAGGTATTACTGACACTTATAATAGTGTTATAACTTCTGGAAACAAATTACTAACACTTAGTTGCTCCCTTTTTTATAAATAATAAAAAGTAAAAATATAATAATTAAGAATTTAATTAATTATTATAATAAAATTAATCAAAAAGTATTAACGTTTATAAACTACTGGAAAAAATTACTAACACTTAATTGCTCCCTTTTTATAATAATAATAAGTAAAAATATAAAATTAATTAAAAAATATTACTGACATTTATATTAATTAGAGTTATAAAATTTATATACATAATTATAGTTACGCTTTTTTTTTTTAACATCTTATCTCAGAGATGGTATTATACGTGGCCATGTGGAAGCATGTGGTCAAGGAGATGCACCTATCTTTTGCAGTTTTCAAGTATTTGCTGTATATACGTCTTGGTTAATATTCTGCTATTCGCACCTGTGGCATATCTATCATAACATTTGTTTTATTTTTCAGTATTTATGTTGGGTCATTATTGGGTCAGTAATATGCCACATTTTAAGTTTTTTTTTTCAGTTGACTTCCCTATTATTTTTTTGTTATACTATTTTCTTTCCTAAGTATGCAAAGACTTCCTATGTTTATAAAAAATAAAATGAAAATAAAAGATTTTGGAAGAAAAATAACTCAAATTAGCCCACACAACAATTATTTTTTTAGGACCACCATGATTTGGCTCAGCACCATGTTAAAAGCTACATGACTGTACTTTCAAGAAACTGAAGTAAAATCTAAATATCTCACGGCAGTGATGTTGAACTTTCACTGACTCGTTCCAGCTTATATTGGAAAAGAAATTTGAAGAAGCATAAGCACAACATAGGTTGAAAAGGGCACACCCCAGCTAAACCATGATCGTATTGTCTTAACACAGTCATGTGACGAATCTTGATTAAGAATTTTAAAGGACTAGAGTAATATAATTTTTTAATAATTTAATTGAATTGTGAAATTTGATCAAGAGTTTTGGAGGGGAAAGTAATATAATTATGTGATAATTTGATTGAATTATTAGTATAATACTTTAACTCTTCTATAAAACAATTGGATTGTTATATTGGGTCATTAGTATAATGCTTTAAATACTTTAAAAGATGTGAAGAAGTATAATTTTATCTTGTTTTTATCTTCACGTACAACTTCCCCTTTATCACTTTTATAGAATCAATATATGATTTTATTTTTCATCGATATACTTCTTTTAAATATATAAAAAAATAATTTATTATAATCTATTAAAAGATTGAGAGACATAATTATTAGAAGAAAAATATATTATAATCAAGTCACAATTAAAAATCGGTTATAAAAAAACACATAATTCATTTTTTCTTCTTCTATAATCATACAAAATGAATATACAAAAGGCTTATGAGATAAAAAATAATTTTAATAACTATTAAACTAATACTTCATCATCAAGTGAAATAAGAGAGAGTTATATTTTTTTTTCTTTGAGAGATGAAGAAAACAAATGAGAGCAAAAATAATAAGTATGTGTCTAACTTCATTTTTTCTTCAAAAAAGAAACAAACATGAGAATAAGAGATCAGTACAATCTTGGGAAAAATTAAAAAGGCAATGGTAGAAGAAAATAAAGAAATATCTTAATAAATATTTGGTTTAATTACTCTTTTGGTTACTGTTTCCAAAAAAGTCAACTTAGTCCTCCAATTCTTTTAGTCCCAATTTTTTTAGTCGCAATTTGATATTTTTAAATGAAAACAAAGACCAAAAGAGTAATTAAACCTGAATATTTTTATTTTTTATTATATTTGATTTTATGTTTTATTATTTATTAACATTAAATGTTGTATTTTTATAAAGAAATAAAAAGACACAATTTAATTTCCATCAATTTTTAAAATATACTATCTATAATTTTAAAAATTTCAAATATATATATATATATATATATATATATATATATTTTTAAAAAAAA
>Ga0209389_1000840_pt1 | contig 19702 bp, 11 predicted proteins | sample CowpearedBW_FD_187526 | JGI IMG/M metagenome (GOLD analysis project Ga0209389, IMG submission 187526) | Root nodule microbial communities of legume samples collected from California, USA - Cow pea red BW (SPAdes) (version 2) | ecosystem: Host-associated > Plants > Roots > Nodule | place: USA...
AAATATATATATATATATATATATATATATATATATATATATATATGAATTATTTCTAGTAGGTTTAAACTCCTTTTAGCACTCTTTTTTTGGACTTGTAAGGTTTGCTTACCCTTAAGGGTTACTCATATTCTTAAGGAAATTGCAAATGGATCAGGTGCTCATCCACTCACAGTGTATCTACCATAATACTCTTCACCTCTATCCAATCTCATAATCTTATATGGTACTACAAACATGGTACTACAAACATGGATTCTAGTTCCAAAATCAATCCACCATGTGTTATGATTACCTTTCTTCATAACAAACAAAGCAAAAAAATTACCTTTCTTCACTAGCCAATTCTTAAACTTTGGGAAATCCTTCTTCATGCGACCTTTCTTTTCTTTACAAGAGAAACACTTGGACTTCTACTTTATAATTGGCTTAGCATATTTCCCTTCTGACTAACTTAATTTTTCTTATTCTTAAGAGAAGTAGTCAAATTCACCATTTCGTCTTCCTTCATTAGTAGTCTTTCTTCTTCTTCAACAGACATGGTCAACCATGCATAATAGACCACTTATTGTTATGTGTCATAAGAAATTTTAAAAGGAGCATATTTATGAGGCAGATTACACAAAATATAATGTACTAGAAAGGAATCAGACATGGGAACCTCCAAAACTTTTAGTTGAGTCACAATGTCCCTTATGTGCATAATGTGATCATGCGCCCCTTTAATCTCGATGAGTTTTAAAGATGAAAAAACATGATAATAGTGTCAAAACCTTTTCTTGATTTATAGTTTTCATCTTTTGATACCGATTAATTTGGTGAGAATGATTAGATTTGTTGTAGGGTTTAGAAATCAAATCAAGAAAAAAAAAATATAAACTAGAAACTATGAATCAAGTATCATGAACCAAGATTTGACAAGTAAACTGAAAATGGGTTTTGACAACGTATATGAATCTTTAACTTGCAAGAATTCATAAAAGAAAGCTATAAAATGGCAAAAAACATAAATTACAATGTAAATAAAACTGGAAAATAACAATTCAATGAAAGAACGTTGAATAGAAATATAAATTTTTATATTGAATAAAAAATCTGTAAAAATAAGTTTTGAAAACTTCAAATTAATATGTAAATGCAAAACTGAAAAGAAAGAAAATGTAAAACTGTAGAATATGTAAATGAAAGTTGTAAATGAAATACAACAAATGAACTATGGAAGAAAATTGGAAATTGAATAGTATTAAAGAACTAAAATTGAGTGTAAAAAAGGTTTAAGAATGCAAGCCATATGGGATAGTTAGACAACTTTGTTCACATTGTAGTCTGGTTTACCGACCTCCTTCCAACAAGAGATTTCCTAAAACTCAAAGAAGAATGATCTAAATATAAAATTTCTAGAATTTAGAAGTGACTTTTCAATGGTGTCTTTGTTCTTTCTATTCTAGTCTATTTAAAGAAAGAAAATACAATGAATCAATGACTAAAGACTTTACAAGAAAAACATTAGACACAAGGTATTTTCCTTACTAACTAGGCTGTATCTTTGACCAAAATTCTTTATTTCTAACTTCTTGAAGCACTTCCAATGAATTTGTCCAACTTAGTTCAATGACTTCTCCAAGTTTGCTACCCCTAGGATGGTTGATGTCGACTTTTCATAAAGTATTTTTGACAACTTTTATGAGAACGACCAGCTCATTAGACCTCAAACTCTTCTAATATCTTCTCAAGCTTGTTAGAAAACACAATTAAGACTCAAATTAGTCATGTTAAGAAGATTTGATCAAAGATAAAGTCAAGGTAACATTATAGTAAACCAGTTTAAGAACTCAAAACACAATAAAATAGAATTTACTCTAAAAAGCACCCTTTGTGACCCATTTTCACTAAAACTATAATTTTTACAAGAAAGAATGAAAATTAACTAGAAACAGAAAATAAAAAACAAAGAAACACACAAAGAGTGCTCTAAACTACTAAAAATATGCATAATTTGACATTTAACACAGCCCCACAATTAGAGGTTTGCACATGGGCAAAGAAATATGAAAACAAAATTAGAAAACGTCTTTACTGCATTGAAACATCACTCTACCAATCAGCTACACCTCTCTACACAAATAAAAAAACAATTATAGTTTCAAGGGTTCTAAACTGTCAAAGTAGATCAAATAAGTCAAGTACTATTAATCAAAACTCAACTTAGATAAGTTTTTCAATCCTTATAGGTTAGTGCTTCCATTATTCTCTCATGTGTAGAGGGTTAGTGTATCACTTAGGCTATCACATCATGATTATAGTCTCGGTATAGGCTGGAAAAGCCTCTAGCAGTCCCCTTTCATCATCAATCACAATTCAAGATCAATTAGGACTTTAGTTTTGGCTTGTAATGTGGCAAAGGTAGAAAGTAAGGGAATAATAGATAAGGGTTCAATGCTAAAGCACAAAAAGAGAAGTGAAAGAGCAATGAGGGAAATATCTGAAAATTTCAAGTGTAGAGTCATACTCCAAAAGTCACCACATTTAAAATTGTCACTCTCTTCCACATTTTCCTTCTCATTCTCTTTCTCTAGTATTTTTCTTTTTCATTGAAAATAATAATATTTTCATTGTAGACCACAATGTGAAAAGTCCACCACACTATTGTTCATAAGGGTTCCCAATCAAATCATATTACACACTCATATATTTTTTATTGGTTAGATCTACACTACATTTGTAGGGAAAATAAAGCATTTGTATAGGCTTATGCGACTATAACTTTATCACTCTTGGAAAGTGGATGCCTGTAAATCACAAAAACAAAATTTACATAATTAGACCTTTTTCACAAGAAGAAATGAAGAAAAAGGGTATTTATGGAAGAATGAAATTTCATGGTCGGGTAAATTAGAAATCTTTGTCACTTATTAAATCAAGAAGATTGTTAGATTAGAGTAGGTTAATATAAGAGACCATTAGAATTAAGATAAAAATTAGATGATTAGACGCCTTAAGTGCATTAGACTAAGATAAAAATTGTCTCAATGAATGAAGCATTGAACTATCTATAGTGCATTGGAAGCCCTAAGTATTAGACTCTATAAGCATTAAATGCTTTATGTGTTAGACTCCATGTATTGGACAACCTAAGCAATTAAACGTCCCATGCATCAGACGATCCCATTATCAAACGATAATGTGTTCAATTAATCCATCCTGGAAATCTCTACAATAGAAATTGAATACGTTTTTGATGAGGTGGCATACGTGACTGTTGCATTCGAACCAAAAACCTCTTCAGAAACCCGATCTCGTTTCTTTCTCCTCACGCTTTATCTGAAACTCTCTCAAAGGAAAACTTAATCTTTCTCTACAAATCATTTAATTATCTTCTCTACAATGGCTTTCATCGTGTCCCTAAACCATGTGGAAATCACCACCATTTCCTGTGGCAAGAGATCAAATGAGTGCACTCTATTGATAGAGCATTGTCTTAACCCTATAGATTTTGATTCAAGAAATGTGGAATATCTAACTCCTTCGTTGAAATCCAAACAATCCTCCTTGAGGTAGTTAGGGAGTTACAAAAGAACTCACGAATTGAAGGAGACCACAACATTGACTTTGATGTGCTAAGGTGATTTGTGATGGACAAAGCCCTTTGTAGAGCCTTCAATCCCACGAACAAAATGCAGTCGAAGAATATAAAGGTAACTTTCCCAACTTCTAATTGGACCTTGGAGGAATCACAAATTGGAGCAAGCCTAGGTGTTCAATCAAAAATTTGGGGAACTTCGAATAGGCGTAGAAGACAACTTATAAAAGGTAGAATAAAATTCCATGCATTATAAATGTTTGGGCATTACAAAGGGTTGGCCTCTTATTTATAAGGGGAGAGGCAACCATGCATAAACTAAAGTAAATAAAGCAAGACTTGGGATGAAACTTCAGTTGCAACACTTGGTGAAGGGAGAACTCCTACATTGATGAAATTAGCATCTTCTTAAGATTTTATAAGCAGTAAGCTCTCATATATGTTCACAAGTCGCTAATAGAGTTGGTCTTAAATTTTTCCATGATCTATCCCCTCGGTCTTAAATTTTCCATGAAATATGTAGGTTTTTTAGGAAACACTCAGCGTGAAGAAGGTGGCTACGTAAAAACACTCAACTAACTTTTATGCCAAGGGAGCAATGTCGCACATTGTAAGATCTGAGGAATTTAAATAATTAAATAAATGCGGGTAGTGGGAGCCAATGTATGCTGATTGTGTATTATTTTAATTATGTATTATTTTGATAATAATGTTCTTGAATATGATGAGTGATAATATAATCCTTTATGTATTGGAATTATCACGAAATATGAATTGGTTGAATTGTTGTGTATTAACTTGACAATGGTGTGGTTGAGTGTTTGAACCTTGGCTTATGTGAATTTTTGCTAAAATTGGTTTTAGTGAGAGGAAGGGTTGGATTGTGGAGGAGAAAGGAAGGTTGTGAATCCAAAAAGCTAGTTAAAGTTTGCAATTGAAAGCACGGAATCCAGGTTAGGGGAGCTGACTCTTGGGCTAATTTTTAATATTCGTGATTCTATGTTGTATGAAAATTGTACGTGCCCTGTTGTTTGTCAAGAAAATAATGAATTGTGCACGTTTTTGGATTTTTTTTTCCAAAAAAAAGTCTGACGATCATGATGACTTGCGAGGCGACACATGTGTCTGAACACAATCTTCTGGGTTTTGGGAATGAACCACCTGGCGGCTTTGTTCTTCCCGCCAGGCGACGTGAGCTAGATTACCAATTCATGGTTTTGGGTGGTTCTTTTGATGCCTGCGAGGCTTAAACTGACTATAAATGTACAATTGCATGAAATGTTAATGTGATTGAGGCCATATAATTAAGTTTTATATGAAATTGGTATGTATCGTGATCTAATTGGGGGTTAGGGGTCATGACGAGATTGGGGATGAATAAACGTGATCTTTGTTTATGATTATGATATTTTTCATGAAAATAATTTTTAATTGAACAAGCATGAACCCTATATGATGTTGGAACATTAAAATTATGTCAAAACGCCTGTTGGAATTGTTGATTGGGGGTTTTAGGGTTCGTACAGGTGCAAGAAAATCTGGACAGAACCCATAATTATATGCACTGTTTGGCGGCGCATGAACTGCCGTTAGGGGACACATCAATACAATAAGATATCCTGATTTTTGTCCTATGATTCGTGTTCTTGGGGGTTATTGTGTAATTTTTATCCATAATCTGGATTAGTTGAGCAGAGGGTATGAAAAGGCGTGTGGCACCTAGCAGCATGAGGTGACCTCCAGTCGATCTGGAACAAATTTATGCCTACTAATGCAGTGACGCGCTAGGTGGTTTTGGGTTCAAAGTTGGATTGCGAGGAGGATTCTACCCCACTTTGGATGGAAGTCTTGATGCGATGCTTTGTTGTATGCCCAGTTACGACTGCAACTTGTATTAGGGAATGCGTGGCCACTCGAGGTTGTAGCCTGGTGGTTTTAGAAGTCCAGTGGAGTGTGTGAGATCGTGGCTCATACGGATGGGTTCCAGAAGATTGCCCTCCTCGGTAGTAGCCGACGAGTTTTGTAGTCTTGGGACAAATACAGACTTCGGTTGGTATTGGGGAACTCCACTTGGTGTTGCAGATTGTGGCCATGATAAGTTTATTCCCACGTGTGGACTATAGGTGTGGCCTGTAGTCGAAGGGGCGAGTAGACACTCGTGGCAAGAAGGATCAATCAATCTTATCATTAAAGGGTGTAGAATCAAGAGGCATCTAGAGGAAGTGATGAAGATTGGGGTGTGAGACTTGATTTTGTTATAAGTGTTTGGCATATTGAATTATTATTTATTGTATTTTTGAATTGGACTTTTATTCTGTTATGCTCACTCTATCTGTGTATGTTTAGCGATAATCATGTAACTCATTACATGGGAGCAAATGATGTTGCAGGAGGTGTTGGTTAGACTTAGCGTTGGAGCGGGGCAGCTTGGGGGATATTTTTATTTCTACAATTTTATAGTATTTTTTTTCTGTAATTTGGATTTTTAATTTGGATTTGGAGATGTAAGAATTTGAATTAAATGTTATGCTTTTAACATTTTAGCGCTCATAATAAAGTTTTTTTTATTTTCCCGCATTTTGGGAAATGTGTGGAATAAATGTTATCTTTTTATTTATTTATTATTAATTTTATTTAAATAAGTAATATCCGGCTAGGATGTTACACACATCGGATAGGCAAGACATCACCCAATGGTTTATATATGTTAAGCTTCCAAAATGAATGCAAACATTGTAGAAACGTGAAGAGTTTGCAACCCATTGTTTGTTGATTGCACATGCATGTGATGACTGGAAATAACCCAATACATTTTCAAACATGTTGGATTTTAGTCTCACATCGACTGGATGTGCTTCTAACACATGTTTTGGTGAAGGACCATCTAGAGGGATCCACACTGGACCTTAGACTAGAGCCATGGCTAGGAGAATGGAAGAGAAAGAAAGACTTCAAAGAAATCTACTCTTGTGGAGAATAGTTTATTAGCTTGCATTTTCCTTCCTTTGGCTTTGTAAAACTATAAATAAGTCTTTCCTTTAGGCCTTGTATTTTTGCCAATCTCATATTTCCTTTAGGCCTTGTACGTTTTGCCATTTTAATGTCATAACCTCAAATTATTCAATTAAAATAATAACATGATCGATTCAATCAGAAAATTGACCATTTTAGTGTCAACCTAAATTTAATCGATTACAACAATAATATAATTGATTAAATCAGGTAGCGTCCAACAAGTTTGTAGTTTTGGCTTTGCAAGTTGGTTCTTGAGTGACTATACAAACTAAGGTGCTCTTTGGGCTTGCTTGGGCCTCAAGTAACCCTTCGAACATTGCTTGGAAGCCAAGGCACTGTGAAAGGTGCATGCATCTTGAATAAGGTTCTTGAAGCTTTTTAAGTTTTTCATATTCATTGTGGTTTCTTTCACTTAAGTTAACTCCTTCATTCTATAAATAAGAGAGACTCAAGCTTTGTAAATAAACTGGAAATTAATATAAAGAATTTATGCCAAATTTGCAAGTCTCCTTCATTCTAAGTTCACTAGGATATTCTCTCTACTTTACTTTTCCTAGACCTTTTCCTTGATGGTTAGCCCAACTTCCTTCAAAAGACACATCCAAACTCCATTTCCTTCATCATTTCATGCTTTTTGCATCCATGAGATCATCTTCATGGAGTCTCCTTCAACTTTGTGAAGTGGGTTTCTGTCATTTGGCATCAAGAGCATGGGTTTCAACCTTTTGGTCATGGTTCTTCAACAGATAAGTGTTCCATGCTTTCATTACATGTCTATATATGTTTATATTGAGTGATATGATCATTTCTTTTTGGCTTTAAATATTGGTTCAAACCCATTTGGTGTTCTTGAACCTTCCATGCGTGCAATAGGATTCTTTTGTGTTGCATCTTTGAGCGATACTTGTTATTAAATAAATGACAAGTTCCTTTAGAGTTAGGTTTCTATTGTTTTTCTTTGTTGTTTGCTAGATTTACTTGTTTCCTTAGGATTTTCTTCCTTTGTATTGTGTGTTGACCTTTGAAAAGAGAAACTTAGAAGTTCAAATTGAACATCATGTATTAGTTGTTGTTGTTGTATTTATTTGTGAAGTTGATACATAGAAAAATTGTTTGAAAGATTTTTACTTAGAAACTTTGGTAAAAGCAGTCTAAGGAAACTATGTGTAGGAAGGACTTGATTTCTAAGCTTCTCCACTTGTGACTCACCTCTCCTTCTTACAGCTAGTTGAAACACTTTAATCATTAGTTTCTTTTTAGAAATCCTCTACCCCAAAAAGAAAATCTTTTGTGAAAATCTTTATCATTCATAATTGTGAAATTTTGAAAACTCTTGAGAAAAACTTTCTTATTCATAATATGGGGGATCGTTCTCCTCATTCTAGTGTACATGGTAGTGTGATGATAGTAAAAAAGGAGTACATTTGAACTAAAAGACATGTTTGCATAATTCATGATTAATCAAAATAAGGGCAAATAAAGAGATGAATCCTGACCTAGAAGAAGATACACTAGAGAATCACCCCATCTCCTAGTAGAGATGAGTGGTATAGTAGTCATCACAATGATGACTTTTATCAATCCCCACCTATGCAACATCATAGACCTAGAGATCACTACCATAGGCAACCTAGAGTTGACCTTCCTCCCTTTAATGTGAAAGATAACATAGAAGAATACTTAGATTGGAAATGAGGGTTGAATAAGTGTTTGAGTGTCATCATATCGCTGAAGAGAAAAAGGTGCCCATGGCTACATTAAACTTTCAGGGCCATGCTATGTATTGGTGGACTTCCTTATTTAGAGACCTAACAGTACACAATTAACCTTAAATAATATATTGGAATGAGCTTAGGTCGGCCCTTAGGAGGAAACATGTACCTTCTTATTATAATAGGGAGTTGATTGACAAGCTCCATAGACTCCAATGGAAAAATATGAGTGTGGAAGAATATAGACAAAAAATGGAGTTACTCATATTAAGGGCATGAATAAGAAAGGAACCAAGGATAACAATTGCTAGGATTCAAAGTGGCCTGAATTATGATATTAGGGATATAATTTTGAACTTTTGCCCTATAATGATTTAAATCTGTGTGTGAGGGCAGAATAAAAGTTGAATAGAAAGTCTACCACTAGGAAGGATTACCCCACCACATCTTACCCCAGGAAAGATTCCAAGAGGGGGGCTACCCCTCCAAACCTAAATATAAAGGGTCCCAAGGATAAGGAAAAAGAAAAATATCAACCTAGAAAGCCTTCAAAATAAACTAAAGGTAGATATATCCAATATTTTACAAGTGATGAAAATGAGCATTTTGCTTCAAAGAGTCAAAACAAAAGGTCCACGTATATTCTAGATCATGAGAGATAAAATGAGGGGTCTACATCATCTAGTGAGGCTAGAACTTTAGTTCTTTGAAGAAAAGGCTTTACCGTGTGAGGGTGAACTCTTAATCGCGAGAAGATGTCTTGAAAACCAACATGTAGAGTTAGAACAATCACAAAGGGAAAATCTATTCCATACTAGATGTAAAGTTTTTTAAAACACATGTTCAGTGATTGTGGATAGTGGTTCTTGCTATCATTGTTGTAGCTCTAGATTCGTGGAAAAATTTGCCTAACTACTGTTCATCACTCTAAAACTTACATACTTCAATGGATAAAAGATGATGTAAGGATAGTAGACAAGGAACAAGTGAGTATACCCATCTCCATTAGAAATTATGAAGATAAAGTTTTATGTGATATTGTTCCAATGGAGGTTGGGCATATTTTACTTGGAAGGCCTTGGTAATTCGATCGAAAAGTTATTCATGATGGTCTCACCAATAGGATAACTCTCTACTACAAGGGAAGGAAGATAGTGTTGTGTCCTTTCACACCTCAACAAGTGAGGAGGATCAAATAAGCTTTAAAAATAACTTAGAAGAAGAAAAAAGAGAAGGAATGAAGAAATTAAGAAATGAAAAGAACTTGAGTTTAGAAGTTGATGTCCCTTCCAAAGAAGTTGCTCAACAAAAAGTTTTGAAAATTCAAAAGAAAGAAAATCTCTTATAGTTTGACAACCTCATTTTCTTCTCTACTGTAAAGAGACACTTACTTCCAAAAATCATGAACCTCGTTTTCTACCAAATGGGGTACAAAAACTTTGAAAAGAGTTTGATGATTTGTTTCCTAAAGAGATGCCAAATGGTTTGTCACCATTGAGGGGAATAGAACATCAAATTTATTTGATACCAAGGGCTAGCCTTCCCAATAGGTCGGCTTATAGGACAAACCCCCTTGTGACAAAATAAATAGAGAAGCAAGTTGATGACTTTAGGAAGAAGGGAAAAATACTAAAATGTCTTAGTCCATGTCTTATGCATGTGTTGTTGGTCCCTAAGAAAGATTGGTCTTGGAGAGTGTGCATTGATTGTAGGGCCATCTACAACATTACTATCAAGTATAGGTATCAAATCCCTAGGTTTAGATGAATTGCATGGAGCTAACATTTTCTCCAAAATTGATCTTAAAAAAGTGGATATCATCAAATAAGGATTAAAGAATGAGATGAATGGAAAAATACTTTCAAGACCAAATTTGGGTTGTATGAATGGTTAGTCATGCCTTTGGCTTGATGAATGCCCCTAACACTTTTATGAGGTTGATGAATCATGTCTTAAGGGATTGTATAGGGAAGTTTATTACTGTCTACTTTGATGACATTTTGATTTATAGTAAGAATCTTCATGATCTTGAGAAAATAAAGGCTATACCAAAATTGCCCACCCCCAAAATAGTAGGAGAAGTTAGGAGCTTTCATGGGTTAGCTAGTTAAGAAAACTTCTTTACTATAATTAGTCCCCTTAATGATCTTGCTAAGAAGGTTGTGCCATTTCTGTGGGGGTAAAAAACAAGATCTCTCCTTTGAAACTTTAAAAACAAAGTTGACCCATGCACCCATTCTAGTGCTACATGACTTTTCTAAAGCTTTTGAACTAGAGTGTGATGCTTCTAGGGTTGGTATAGGTGTTATGCTAATTGAGGGTGGTCATCCTGTTGCGTTTTTTAGTGAAAAATTAAATGACCTTCCTTGAACTATGTTACCTATGATAATGAGCTTTGTGCTCTCATTCGTGCCCTTAAAACATGGGAACATTAATTAGTCACTATCATTCATACTAATCATGAGTCACTCAAATATTTGAAGAGGTAAGGAAAATTGAACAAAAGACATGCCAGTTGGGTGGAGTATCTAGAACAATTCCCTTACGTTATCAAACATAAAAGGGAAGTAATAATGTTATAATTGATGCATTGTCTAGGAGACACACATTATTAGTTTCCTTGGGATCTCAGATATTAGGGTTTGATGACATAAAAGAATTGTATGAGCATGATGAAACATTTGCATCCACATATGCATCATGTCTTAAAAAGCCTTTGGATGGATTCTATCTTTTTGAGGGGTGTCTTTTTTATAAAGGAAAACTTTGTATACCTCAAGGATCCATTAAGAGGAAGCTTCTTATACAAGAAAGTCGTGGAATAGGATTCATGGGCCATCATGAGGTTGTTAATGTAAGACCCGTGAAATTTAATTAATTAAATAAATAATTAGTTAATAAATGTGGGTCGTGGAAGCCTTTATGGCATTTAATAATGGTTGATGTGATGTGGAAAAATACTAGCTCATGTGGTTGAGAGTACTTGATTTGTGTGAGAGGACTTGGGTTCGAGTCCGATGTATGTCAATTATGAGTTATTTAATTATTATTGTTTTAATAATATGAATGTGTGTGTTAGGTAAGAATATAGTATTTGAGTTATGTTGGTTGGCAAGAAACATGAATCGACTTGATGTCATTAAATGTTAAATGGTGTGATGTCAAAAAGTACTAGCTCAAGTGGTTGAGAGTACTTAGTTGTGTAAGAGGACTTGGGATCAACTCCTATGTATGCCAATTGTGTGTTATTGAATTTATTATTATTTTGATAATGTATTTGATTCTGTTAAGTGAAGGTATAATCTTAGGATTTTGATGGCTATCACTAAATATGAGTTGGTTGAGTGGTTGTATAATGGATTGGCATTGGTATGATCACGGGTTCAAATCTTGATAAACATGAATTAAATCTTAATGTTTTTTTGGTAGAATCAGTGTTTGCTTGAATGTGAAAGGGCAAAGGTAACTCTAGAATGAGGAGCAGCCAAAGGGCTGGAGAAAAAGTATAAAACCACTAAGTAATTACCCTTGAATGGAAATAAAACACACCATTAAGCCCATTTGTGTTTTAGCACTTAAAACCATAATTCAGGCACATATAAAAGGGCCAATTTGGGGGAAAAGAAGGGTTTTGACAGTGCTGATAATTGACTTTTGAAAGGAGAGTGAGAGGTGAGTTTTGATGTGGCAAAAGGCTGAATTGGGAGAAAGACTGAAGCAAAGCATTGGTGAACAAAGAAACCTTCATTTTTCCCAATCTTAATCAAGAATTCCATGTTAGGGGAAGTTGTTCTCTCGTGTGTATAAAGTGTATGATATGATTTTGCATCTTGCTCTTCTCAAATGATTCCTGTGTGTTGGAAATTTTGTGTATGTGTGATGAGAGTAAGAATTGGTTGTTTGATATGGGTTGCAAAACCCTTTTATGTCTTATATGATTTTGGGGATGAGGGTTTAGGGTATTGTATGGTTGTTGTTGATTAAACCTCGACTTTTGGTAGTTTAAATGGATATAAAGCATGTTCATATGGTTTGATTGTTGAAATAGATTGAATGGGAATGATTAAACTGTATTTTGGCATGGTTTTGGCGAATTGTGTGCGTGAACAGAGACGAACCTCTGCAAGTTTCGCCCAAGCGAGTCCCTCTCACTTAAGCGAGAGTTGCAGAATCTCGTTCTTGGTTTTGGTTCGCATTTCTCGCTTAGGCGACCGGTGTCAGTGTTGAGCGACAAGTTTTCTCGCTCAGGCGAGGATGGCTCGCCCAAGCGAGATCGCGATGAGACTTGTGTGTGTTAAGTGAGAATCCTCGTCCAGGCGAGCAGTTGTGTGTGTTGAGCGAACGAAGGTCTTGCTTAGGCGAGAAGAGCTCGCCTAAGCGAGATGATGTGGTGAAGCCACGGTTTCAGACTCGCTCAGGCGAGGTGGGTTAGCTTAAGCGAGGCCGAGGGACTAGCTTGAGCGAAGACCACTCATTAGCCATGTTCATAACCTAAACATTTAAAACATTTATTTGAACTTGATTTAAGAAGATTCGGAAGGTTTATGATCCTTAATGGTGTGTTTGGAAGAGGCAATTTAAGAAGGTAATTCATTTATTTTGGAGAATTTAAAATTCTTTCAAGAAAAATGACATGTTTTGTTGAGGATATTAAAAGGAAATTGAAATTGAGAAATTTTAAGAAGATATTTCAAATAATTAAAACAATAGAAATTGAAATTCACTCAAAAAAATAAGGAACTAAAATTTCCCGAGTTGTGCAATTGCTCATTGGTTAGGACATTAAAAGTTCACAAGTCCAAAAAGTTCACAAGTCCAAAAAGTCAAGTCGAGCAAAAGGTTGAGACGAGTCGGGTCGAACAGAAGGTGGAGACGAGTCAGGTCAGATAAAAAATCGATGAGTTAGGTTGAGCGAAAGACGATACGAGTCGGCTCAAGACAAAGATCGAGCTGACTTGGCCCGAGATTAAGATTGAGTCAACCCAGCCTGAGACGAAAGTCGTGCTGAGCTTGCCCGGAACCAGCATCATGACATGTAAGCTTGGGCCAAAGGTCGAGCAGGTCGAGCCTAGTCGACTCGGGAAGTAGGTTAAGCCGAGTTAGTCTGATTGAAGGTTGAGTTGAATTGAATTAGTCTAGGTTAAAGGTCGAGACTAGTTAGCTTAGGTAGAAGTTCGACCTAAGTTAGTTTGACCTAAAGGTCGACCCAATTCGACCCAGACCCCATATCGAGCTAAGTGGTATCAAGCCTAGTTGGACCATAAAATAGAAATTAAATTGCTTTATCCAAACAAGAAAATTGAAATCTAAGATATTTTAATTACTTCATTCAAACTAATTATTTAAAAAATGAAGAGAATTTAATTACTAGGTACATCATCCAAACACAAGGTAGGACTTATTATGAAAAGTGACTACTCTTCAAACCTTGGAAGAATTCCTACCGAATCTACTCTTATTTTTATTATTCCAAGTTCAATCATGGCAGCTATTTCCATGACCATTTTTTTCTAGGAAATGTTTTTTTTTATTTGATTTAAATTTTAAAGCTTGATGAACTAGTTTTTGAAGAGAAAATTACTAATGCAATTCTACTATGTCTATGATGTTTCCATTAAGACCATTCATAAATATGGCAATTTTAGGCTTATCGTCTTCATGCAATTAAAGTTTCTTCTTGTTTAAGTAGTTGGAGATTCAATATGAATTTCTTCTGTAGTAAGAAGGCACAAATCCACTGCGCATTAATTATGTTAAATGTCCCCAAGAGACCATGTACAACCTTTTTTTTTTTCAATTTTCATCAATGTTTTGTGTGACAAACTCATGGCATAGTCCTTCATTTCTAAGCTAGCCACCATAATACAAATTTCAGCCAAATAAATCAAACCTTTAAATGAGACTGACAATAATTTGTAAGAGAACCGTTCCCAACACTACCGATATTCTTATAAATGTATGAACCGTCTATTGACTTTTACACACACTGCTATCACTAAAGGGTCCGCAAACATTCTTATGATTATAATTTGCCGTAGAATTTCACATGTTCCAGTTTCATAGGCCATGGAGAGTTGAAGTTGGTAACTGTGTTGATCAGAAAATCACAAAGCGAGTTGAGCGCCTATGAAGTTAAATTGTATTTGTAATATACTTCGAGAAATATGGATCTAATTTACAATCCTGCAAAACCACCTTGCTAAACAAACGTGCCCTTAAATACTGGACCACAAGTATCATAACATTGCAATGAAGTAAAAATGAACCAAAATGAACCCCAATCACAGGTCAATTACCAGGTTGAGAAGAAAAAAAATTAGAAGTTTAGGGGTCCCTGGACAATGTAACAATACACAGGTCAGAGAAGGGAGAAAAAAATGAAAGTAACTATATCTCACGTACATAGAGGAGCTTTATTTCTATCTCAAACAAAAATAGAACATGCTTTCTGTTACTCCAACGAATTTGACATGATGAGACAACTTAAGCATTGACAATTATTGCCAACAATAATCTTTCCTGAAGTGAAAAATGAAACTTTAAAGCAGCTAGTTGACAACATCAAGAACCAGCTTGCGAGACTTTAGAACGGACCACCGCAGGCGGCGGTAATAGGCGGCTTGAAGTAATGCAAGTGATAGAACAAATATCCATTTAAATCCCATCTGCATATGGTAGTAATGTCCTTAGAAGACAAGGTATTTTCTTTATTGGTCTAAGATAAAATTGATAATAAAGGGAAACAAACCAGTTTTCTTTCCTCCATCTCTGGTTCGGCTGCCCAGGTCAGGAATGACACAATATCTTTACCCATCTGCAGCAAAACATAACCAAAGAAAATATTTAGCTTAGTTCTTCCCATGTTCATAGATAATCAAGGTGATAAGACTTTTACTGAAACCAATCATCAGCAAACAAAAGAACCTGAGATTCTGTAGCAGGGGTGCCATCTTCATATTCAACAGCACCATCATTAAGCATTTTAGGCATAGCAATGGCCCCGCCGGGAAAGTAAGGATTATAGTGCAGTCCTTCTCTAATCTACATTATTATTAGAAGGATAACGTTATTCAAAATTTTCCCATTAAGCACAACATATTAGAAAGCTGAAAAAGTATAACGAAGTTCGCCCATTGTTAATATTGGATATAAAAGCAAGACCGACAACTGGAGTCACATATATAAATACAAAGAACATAGATTTGTCCTGTATACGCATAGATCACACACGATAATCGTTCTATGTTAAACATTGAGAAGAACTCTGTTTACCTAACCTACCATGTATGCATATTTTTATTCACTTTGGATTTGAACCACCAACCCATCATGTGGTGTACAGAAATTTCTATATATTACAACTTCCATAGAATGAGTAAAGTTATATTAACGATATGAACATCATAGTTTATTATTCCTTAAAAAGAATGTTTTTGAGAAGAACTTACCGAAACGCCAGCAGGAGGGTCACGATATCCGGTTAAAAGTGAAAACACATAGTTCTGACCATTGTGTCGAGCCTAAAATATCAAGGGTAAAATTATTTCTGATATAAAAAGCAATATAAAGTCTAAAGATGTTACTAACAGACTACAGTCATTACTTTGGTGATGAGACTAAGATCTGGAGGATAGGCTCCACCGTTAGCAAACCTAGCAGCGGCTTCATTTGCATATGGCTGAGGAAAGCGATCACTGAGTTTACCAGGGCGTGTAAACATCTCACCCTCATCATTAGGGCCATCAACCACCTCAATCTCCGCTGCCATAGCCTTTACCTCTTCTTCTGTATAAGCGACACCAACCAAATCACGGTATGATATCAAAGACATGGAATGACATGAAGCACAGACTTCTTGATAAACTTGATGACCACGACGAATCCTACACATTCAAAAATCGGTTAAATATGGTAATACCTATATTAGTATAAATGGCTATATAGCATGCCTGTAAAATATTGAATTGAGCAAATGATAGGATAGAACAGAATGCAGTTCACAATATTATGAATCCTGGCCCAGAAAAATGTCCTGAAATAAAATTACATTCTAACAATCGTTGCATGATATTTTTAAGACAAATAAATGAACAATAACATTACTATTTGCAAATACACAAATAGGATTCAAACCCTATGAGATCCCTCGTATAGGCATTAAATTATAAATAAAGCAAGGGAGGAAGATTGAATGACTAATCCACAGTTGATAAAACTGAACATAAGAGCAATATCACAAAAAAGGAAAAAAATACACCTATAATTAACAAGTACTTATAATTCACCTTTAAAATGCAACAGGGACTAGTTTGACTGTACAAAGTCGCTAACTTCAAATCATATTGTTGAGCAAGAAAAAGAGAAAGGGAAATTTCAGGTAAGACTCACGAAGCATGATCATATGAACTGAGAATGCCCTTGTGAGGCCATGGATAGCTGGGACAAGCCAGGCCCTGCTCGGCTTCATCAGCTAATGCTGTTGTTGAAAAACTTAAAATCCCCGTGACACCAGCTCCTACTAATGCAAATGCTCGTAAGGAGTTACTGCCAGTAGAGTTGGCACCATCATTCTTTGAGATAACGGGTGACGTGAAAGAACTCTAAAATGAATGTAAAGTAGCTATTAGCAAATGAAACAATTGGATTGTTATATGGGAGGCACAATGTTTATATAGTCATAAGTTTTGTTATGAGATGCACACTATCAGCCACAAGCTGACATGGATGCCAATCACATCATAAACACTGCCATGCTATACAGACACACATATACAGATATAGATAAATAGAAAGATGAACCTCATTAAAGAATATTATCATTTTACCATATAGAAACTGTCTCATTGCAAAATATCCCAAAATATGATGAAATTATATCTTTCAGTAAAGATATATTCACCTTTTCAAACCAACTTAACAAGTTTTACATGTTTTACACGACAAACAGTCTTATAAAAGAAAAACTAAGATGCATTAGTTTTAATATTTTATTAGTTGACTACCCTATAAAAATATTTTTTTCATAGTATGAGGTCATTCCTACTGAAGTGTCCATTTAAGTGTCCAAACTATATGGAGGCGTTAACTAAGGTTGTCAAACTCGAGAGCTTACGTAAACTCGTGAGAGGCTAGTAAACTCGAATCATAGACTCGAATCGTAAACTCGTAAGAGTTTACTTAAAAAAAATATAAAATATCTATAAATAATATAATACTTTATTGTTATATGATTCTATAAGTAATTTTTTATTTTTCTTTTATAAAATATTATTATTATTATTACTATTAAATTATTATATTATATTTTTAAGTATTTTTATATTTTTCTAATATTATCATTATTTCATAATGACTTTAATTAGTTACATTACGTTTTATGTAAAACAAAACTGATTGATGTCCAAAAGCCAAAAGCCCATAACATAATAAAGAAAGGAACTACGGCAAAAAGGCCAAACTTTAAATGTCATTCCTAACCAAAAGCCAAAAGTCCCTAAACCCTAAATTTCACTCTAAGTAAACTTTACTCCTTCCCCCTTAGCAGCACAGCACCAGCGCCGCAGCACCAACACAGGAAGACCGCGACAGCAGGCCACTGGCGAGACAAAAGTGAAGAAAACAACTAGAACGGAATAACACTGCATCAAAGATCGCACTTCGAGAGTGACAAGGCAGAGAGCAGGGAACCCTAATTGCGAGTAACAATGGAGGAGGACAAGAACGAACTAAGCTGGTTTCAGAGAAGAAACAATACTCTTTGGTGTATGTTTGGGTTTGAAGAAAAGTGACATGGACTCGCCAACTCGGTTGCTGGATCGCAAGTTTACTCAAGTTCAAGTTCACAGCGTGTTTAGCGAGTTTGCTCAAAAAACGAGTTTACTACGAGTTTGATAACCATGGCGTTAACTACGGAATCTGAGGTAACAAAAAAGCATTTTAATTGGACACCAATGAGAAGTGTCAAACACATGTTGGAAAAGTGTTGGTCTCATTTCAAATAGGAGAGACTTTTCCACTTCAAAGTTCCACCATACTAGTTTGAAAAATAGTCTTTCACTCTTTCTTATATGTCAAATAACGACTATAAGTCTATAATGCAAGATAGTTTCCATTAATTGGAATTGGCTATTTGGACCCAAAGACTCAGCAGTCCTAGTAAGAGTTTTTAAATAGTAAAGAACACATTACATTTAACATAAAATTTAAGAATGTTAGGTAAAGAAAAATGAAGAATGGTATGTCAATTGGACTAACTAGTATTCTTTTTGAAATTTTAAGTTTTTAGGGAGGAAGGGTATAACATAGTTTAGTAAATCATTCAACAATACAATGTGATCAAAGAAAATGTTATGAGAAGAGGAACAATTTCATACCTACTTACAGGAATAAAGGGGACGAACAAAAGTGTGCAGACACAAGGATCAAGCTAATACGACACTGTAAGACTACGTAAAGAAAAAGGTTTATATTGCAATTGCAGTAATGAACTCATGATCACGTAGAGGAGTTATGAATCCAGCCCTATCATGGATGTGGTTACCATCACAACTGAGATGTTGCAGATGCTCAAATGATGTAGACTGAGACTTTATAATCCTCGTCTGTTTTCAGCAAATTGTTTAAACCTCAGATGCTAAAGTGTTTTGTTTCTGAAGTAAATACCTCACCATTTACAAGGTCAGTCACCAAACCCCATGGGTTTATGTTAACACTCAAGAAAATATAGCAACTGAAATAAATATAACTAAACAAAATATCATGTGACACTTATTGAGGAGATTCCAAAAGTTCATAATCATATATGGTAGTTTGGTCACAAGGCTTAATTAAGAAAAAGAAAAGGATCAAATGGAGCATAGTCAAGATTATAAAGAAAAAGAATATAGTACAATGAGGTAGCATTAAAATAAATTATGATAGAATATAATAATGACTGATGTAGCCGAACCAAGCCCACCCAAACACTTGGCTTGATCATTATTGGTGCTGCATACATTACCTCATTGCAAGAGTTTTTTATTATTATTAAAATTTACCATTGTTCATCTTCAATTGCTCATTTATAATTTAGAAGATCTTCAAGTTTTTCAACAACAGACATTTTGAATGTGTAATAAAGCTAGAGTGAAGTCTATATACTATCTATGACCCTTAAAAGAAATTGATAAATCATTTACATATTAGCAACAATGGTATGATGATATAGATAATAATTTTTAACATTATTGTCACATTACTCAAATGGAAAACAATATTGGTCAAATAGCAATTTAAAAAAGATAAATGATGTTCTCTAACATCTTCCAGACAAACTAATGTTCTCAATATTTTAAATTTGTTCACCAATTTTATATATTTTATTTTATTTGCTTTAGTGGTCTCTATTTTATGTCCC
>Ga0209389_1000844_pt1 | contig 19684 bp, 5 predicted proteins | sample CowpearedBW_FD_187526 | JGI IMG/M metagenome (GOLD analysis project Ga0209389, IMG submission 187526) | Root nodule microbial communities of legume samples collected from California, USA - Cow pea red BW (SPAdes) (version 2) | ecosystem: Host-associated > Plants > Roots > Nodule | place: USA...
AAATATTCAAAATTTAAAAAAAAAAAAAAACATATTTTGATTGAACCCAGAAAACCTTTTCCGGAAAAACTAAAAAGGGAATTGTCACGTAACGAAATGAACACGAACCTAAGTGAGAATTTTGATGGTGATGCTGAAGCGTGTATTGGCGTTTAGCGGCGGCAAGACGCGAGGTCCAGAAGTCAGAATCCATTGAAAGATCGAAGAGATGAATTGATAAATGGGTTATGTAAAAAATTCAAATCAAATCAAATCAAATCACCACCTTCAACAGATTCAACGAACACTTTTCTTTTCCTCTCTAATGAATGAAAATATTTTGAGATGCAACGTGATCTCAGGTCCTAGGTGTAGAGAAAACAATAAAAATAAAAATAAGAGTTTAATATTGTTCTCCGAAAATGATTTGACTTTTTCCAAGAGTTTCAGAATTGCCGACTGTAATGGAGTAAGGCGCGTTTTGTTTTGTGGTTAGCATCAAACTTGAGATTAAACAAAGTAGAAGAGATGTCAGAGTTTGTCTTAAGATATACACACCTTTGGTTTATTTCCTTTCTTATTATTCATTCATTTTCATGTGGTTATCACTATTTCTTTTCTCTTCTTTTTTTTCACTTTTGCCCTCTGTCTTTCTCAATTTAATTATGCACTTATTTTCAAAATATCTAATTAAATTTCACTTCACTGTTAATGTAATTCTAACACAAATTTTAGTTTTCTACCAGGATAAAGCCTCAAGAGTTTAATTCTTTCAAATCAATGTTTTAAACTTAATTAAGTACACACCAATAAGAAAAGTGAGTGAAATGTTATTTCAGATATATAATATAATGAAACACATTGCAAGATTATCCTCAGTTTGTTTGTAGGTCTTAATCAATATCTACATTGAAAGGTATTCAGGTTGGTGGTAGATTTGATTAAATTTACTTTATTTACATAATATTTCAGATTACTTTATTTTATATGTATTTGAAAACATTACATTATTATTACACAAAACGGTTTTCTTACACAAACAAATTAGAATCCACAATATTATCCAATTTTATTGTGCTTGTTTCAAAGAAAACATTGACTAAAAGAATACTTTTATCATTCGATTGTTTTTCAATCTTTAATATATTAAATGGTTCCAAGTTCAAATATATTACTTATATATAGTAAGCAAATTGTGAAATGCCAAATATAAAGACTTTTTCAATTCTTTTAAAAAAAATCGAGTTTGTAATATTATTCAAATTAATAAAAGGAGTTTGCATTCTCAAATAATATGAAGGATATTCTACATGAAAAAAGAATAAATATATTTTAAATGATTATCATGAAATTTAACAATTTTATCATATATGACAAAATACGTAAATCAAGTTTAGCGTGAAATTATTTTGACTTAACTAATCTCTTAAAATCGAATTCTATGTATAGAGTGTTTAGACGTGTTAAGTTTTACAAAAGAAAATATACATAAAATTTGAGGTAAGTTTTACAATAACATTCGTTATTTCTCTTTAAAAATAATAATTTGAATATTTCTGAGCTCATTGGTTGTTATATGTAAGACTTAAAATTGTATAATTTTTAGCAAGTCAAAAAATAGTCAATATGATTCAATCGGAACCAGTTATATAAATTGACTTGTCTACGATAAAAAAAAAAATTGAAACATTCATTTTTCTTTTTTTTTTAGGAAAAAATATTATAACAATTAAAATTAAAAAGAAAACTAAAAAAAATTCTTACATAAAGAACATTGGTTTTGGTCCTATTCGAACCACACAAAGAATATTTACATGAATTAGAATGAGACCTTTTACCATGAAAGGAATGAACAGGGTTTAAAGAATAAAGCCTTTAAGATGTACAAAAAATGTAGCTAATGAATTAAAGAAGATAGACACATTCCCATTTAACAACATAGAAATGTTATGCTTTTTGCGTCTAATCTAATCTAAAACATTTTAGCTTCCCTTTCTTCTCTCTCATTTCCCTTATTTGTACCAACTTATCATTATTTGGTAAATAACAACTTAAAAGTTAAGTATAACTATTTGTAGCCAGAACTTAAAGTGATTGGTGGATAATTTCATTAACAAAAGTTATAGATAATTATTGTGTCAAACCAATCTATTTATACATCATGAACAAGTAAATTCATTGATAAAAAGTAATTGAAGTAAATTCATCTATTCACTTTTATGAATTATTAATAACTTATTTATTACTTTCTAAATATTTAATTCATCCTATGCATTTAATGAATCAAATTTAATTCAATTATGTTTTTTTAATATCTTTTAAATTTTGAAAATCAGCTCAATGATATTTGAAATATCATTAATTCTGTCTTAATTAAGCTTCTTTTTTTTTTTTTACAATCTCAATTATGGTATCCTTGAATTGGTTTTAGTAGATATACTATTGACTTTACCTCTATTGAAATATTGTCAATTTAATTTTATTCAAAGCGTTGATAACTTACTCAATACATATTCTTGGTTCAGTCTTAATGAATAATTGTTGAATTAATCGTAGTTAAGATATCATTGGCTATGGTTGGATCATCTTTGGCTTAATCAGAACCAATATATCAGCTCAACTTTGTCAATGCATCTTTAACTAAAATTTAAATGAATAAGTATATAAATGAATTTTTCTATCCTATTCCCTACAAAAATTAAATAAAATGTATCTTATCCATTAAATTTGTCTCCCCTATTTATAATAATCGTGGGACATTTTTGGTCAAATAGTTAGATTTAAAAAAATAATAATTAAATCACTCAAATTTAATATATTTATAAGAAAAATTATACTTTTATTTCTATATCGTGACTCTCATCTTTTACTCCTTGATGTAATTTAATGAGTTATTGATTTTTTTTCAAAAAAAAATGATAATGGTACATTAATCAATGTTCTATACTAAGACACATAAAAAAGTAAATGATAAAAATAAATAAAATAGAAATTATAATACCATCGTCATATTTATAATGGGAAGAACCAAACAATGCAAATTAAAGTTTTATTGGATTTCTAAATTTGGGTCTAAAAAATTTAGCCTATTCAACCCGGCCCAATCGACGAGGCTTCAGTGGCAAACTTGATTTTTTTTTTTTTTTTATAAATTTAACTGTATTTCTGAGAATTTTTATATTGAATGTTTAATTTTACCTTTAGGCTTTACTTATTTTTAATTAGAATCAATCATACCTAATAAATATATAAAGTTGGGTTGGACAAATAATTGTAGTCCCAAAGAAATTTGGGTTGGCTGATTCTGATTTCACACTTTGACAAAAAAAAAATTACAAATTTTAAGTAAACATAATAATGGTTGAATATGTTGAATAAGTAATACCTGAATAAGATATCATAATTATACTTTGTTGAGTTTAGATAATAAATATAAGTAATTTATAATGATAAAATATATTCATTTCAATTATTTCCTTGACGAAATGAAATCCAGTTTTTTTGTTGAATTTTCTTTTGTTATATTCTACTGAGCATTAAAAATATAATGTTTTGATATTTTAAAGATAATTTTAATATATTTTAAAATTTTAAAATTAATAGTCGTGTGTTTTAAAAACACAAATAGCAGAGAAAAATCGGTATAAAATCCAAACTCCCACAAAAATTGCAACTATACGAGAGTCTTGATGGATGGTGAGAGGGGTGTGAAAAAATTGGGACTTGTGAACTAAGACTTCACGAGAATCTCTAATGGAGTCATAATTTTGCTGCTAATGTATTACTTTTGTGATTTGCTTCACTCGCCGATTAATCAACATCTATGTAATTATGCACACGATACCCACGTTCGGAACACAAACTTTTACAACTAACTCAAACTTAAAGTTTGCAAGATCACAAGAACTACAAAACAGTTTCTTGGGTATGCAAAGATAGAATGCTGCTAAAACAACAGAATAATAAAATACACAAAACAAGACTCCATTTTCTATTCTACTTTGGAATAAAACAAAGTTACCACAACAGAGAAATTTGTGAAAGTTTAAATGGATGATTTAAGCAAAGAAAAATCATTGTTGTTAATTTTTACTAGAGAGAAGGAAAGTGAATGTGTTGATCATCACGTGCTAGTTACTTGAACTTTTCTTACTTTTGCTGATCTTGAAAAGGGCTTCAAGTAGTATAGGTATACAAATGCCACGAGACATTTCTTCTTCTTTTACTTGAGAGGTATCATCAGAAGTGGAACCCTTTGTTAATGTTTTCTCCTCCTTTTCTTCTATTCTCAATGAGTTTGGAAAGTACAAGCGTCCCTTTTCTCCTGCTCTCAGCCCAATGAGATGCCCAAGAGATACACTGTTGTCTTGAAAGAAAGATGCTGTGGACTGGTTTTTCCAACACAAGAACATAGTTAAAACTGCTGAATTCAGGACCTTGGTGGGGACAATTTTCATATCTTTTCTTTAATCAACCCTTTTCATTATTAACTAAAAACACATGATTGAGTATGGGTTTAGGGGTTGCAAAAAGGTAAAAAATGATTTCTCTTGTAGTTTTCCCTAGATGAGAGGGTACATTTTTGCCTACCCTCAACTATATGTAGGTCCTCCTATGCCTCTGAGGATATCTATATGAAGCACATTACTTTGGGAAACTGGTAGTTCTCACTTTGAAAGTTACATGCATTGACTCAATGCTAGAAGTGTAAACCAGTATTCTGGTAAGTTCATGGCACACATGGTTTACACAGAATTCTTTTCCATAACAACATACACTCTATTAATTGTTGCTTTGAAATAAGTGGTTAATGTGTTCATTTGTGTACATACACTCTGATCAGAAGTACAGTTCCCTTAGATAGTTGAACTTTAGCTATGAACTTCTGTTGTTTTTTCCTACTAATGAAATGGGAAAAACCCTTATATCAAATCAACAGAGAGAAAGAAAGAAAAATAGGATCAGTGAATTGAAATTACCTCAGTATCAAGGTTGGAGGATGAGAATGAGGAAAAACTGGTAGATGGAATGTGCATTGAGTGTGGCTCTACTGGAGCAGCTGGAAGTGATTCTGCATCTCTAAGTCTTGTATTCAAAAAGCCAAGACCAAATGGCCATCCAATAGGCATTTCATCGTTCTGAGAATTTTTGCCAAGAAAAAAAGTAGCAACATAAGAAACACAAATCAAGTTCAAAAGAAGTACCTGATGAAAAATTTAGTACAATTACAGCAAAACTAGCATCAGCAGAACAGTCACAAGAGTTCACAAACACTGGTATTGAATCGGAGATGTTGAGATATGTATAGCAAAATATTATGCTACAACAACAGAGAGATAGAGCAATACTGAAATTACCATTGGTGACCAAGTTCAGCAAGTGTAAGTGTTATGAGAATCTTTCAGAAATTCTGAACATTGCATAACTGTTCTATACTATTATCCTCCTTGTGGTACTAATCCTATTCTGCTTCAATCTTGTTTATATGACAATGTTGTTCTTCCCTTTCAAAGATGTAAGGAAAGAAAATAAATTGATCCACAGATCCGGTAGAAAAGAAGATCATAAAATCTATTTTCAAATGACTAAAAGGCCTACAAATCTGTCAGAAGAATCATCTACATAGATGAGGTTGGTAAAATATAGTGTCATTAGATTCTAAAACCAACACAATTTGTTGAGACCACCTTTTGGTCTCATGTCAGACAGCAAACTCTGTCACCGACCATTTATGAATCTTCTAGTTGTATTACAGAGGGCTAATTATTTGGCCAACTAAAGGCTATTTTTTGGTTTTCTAACGGCACAAACTCTTCTACCACAGAGGCATGGCTAATTAAACCTTTCTGAATAATTTTCACTTAATTGGTGTTCATTTAAAAACAATGTGAATTGAATGGGCTCATTTCTCCAGAAATTTCTCAGATCTGTTTGCCACACTCACCGTACCCTTTTTAAAAAATATTTTGCTCCTTTTCGATTTCGGATTTGGCCCACATCATGTGGCTTTGCTAGATTTCCTTATCTTGTTACATACTATATGAAATGAAAAGAATAGTTGGTCAAAATGATACATGAAGGGTTATGTTTACTGATAATTGTTCCAGTGAGAAAGACATTCATTTAAGAGAAACTGTGTTCCTACACCATCTAGTTTATCATTTTAAGCTAAAAATTTAAAATTGGACCTACCTTTTTCCCTGGCTTTAACTCTTCAAGTTGCCAAAATTATGAAATAGTAATCTTCCGGACAGGACCATCAACATTTGTTACCCCATTTTCTGCTTCTAGTAAATGACATGTTGGCATCACCAAGACTATCTTTCAGATCAAACCACATTCTTACAACGAAGTTCGGACAACAAACATTGATGGGTTTTAATGAAATGTTAGTTCGTATACTCACTGTTCTCACAACTACTACTTACATTACGCTCCTAACTAATGGGGTCATTTCTTCATGTCAGTCCATCTGAAAAGTACAAATTTTACAGTACACACATTCATCACACTCCATACACATTCTTCTCTTTTCATTCTACTCACACACACAACTGCATTATGCTCAACGTTTCTTCACCCAATAATTTCATGAAAATAACTCCAACTTCACATAACACCAGAAATTCAGTTCCCAGTTCCCAGTTCCATCACTTGCAAGATCATTTACTATTATAAGAAAACAGAAACAAACATGTGCCTTACGAACTGATTACTCTCTAATTCAACGAATCAAGAGACTGCATACTGAGAGAAAAAAAAAAACATCCTCACAGAGATAAAGAAAAACCCAGAGATCCAGAATCAATTACAATTCAAACACTTCGAAGTTCATAACACACCCAGAAAAAAAAGAATTGTTCTTTTTGGGTGCATAAAAACAATCAACTGAAAAACAAAGGGAGTGGTAAGAGAAATGGTGAATGGTAGAAGAAGATGGAGGAAGAAGACATATTATGATGTCATGAGGTTGCAATTTGTGCAGAAGAATAACAAAAGGGCACTGAATTATTATTACCTCTGAAACCATGTTGTGTCAGTTGCCTCTACCGAGAAATTGATGACAAAATGATGATCACGGAGAAAAAACTAAATTTTGTATTGGAGAGAAACCAAATGAGAATATACGTGTCTCCTAACTAGTGTAATAGTATCCTTCCTTAAACGTTAGACATTTAAGACTCCAGGGCCCACATCGCCTGTGGAACATTGCTTGAGTTAAAGATGAATTTTGCGCACCAAATTTGTTACTTATATATTGATCATGTTCCAGAAACTAATCATAAATGTTATGTACTTTGATCAATGGATGGAAACAAATTGTTAATAATTTACAATTTTTTTCTATTAACGTAGTCTAGTATGCAAGTTTTAGAGTAAAACTTCTGGAGTAAACATATGTACGTTCTTTTACCTTATTCACCATTTTGAGTAAATAATACCAAAAATAAATAAGAAATAGTAATTTAAAGAAAATAGTTAAACATTTTGATCTTCAATCTGATGATTATAACCATTTAGTACATGAATTGAAATTGGGACTGGTAACTACTTTGGCCCCAGATACATTAATGTAATATTTTCATAAAGACAAAATTATATTTTATGATGAAAGTGACGAATTATATCTAATGTTTGGATAGAGACCAAATTGATTATCTAGGAAACTAAATTAATTGATAGTTGAAAAAGTCAATAACCAAATTGTTCTTTTCCGTAATATCAAGAATTATATCATATTGATTGGTAGTTGTCACGGTCAGAAACTTTAATTTGTTTCTTTTATAATGTCAAATTCTAGAATCAATTGCAAATATTAAAGTAATACTCACCTTTTAAAATGAATTGTATTGTTATATTTACCACCACGTTTTAAAGTTTTAACTATTAACAATCATATTATTAGTAAGGTTTAAAAAAAATATATTTAATAATGGTCGTGTGTTTCTAAATAGTCTTATATTATAAGTGGAATATAAGAATAATTTAATTTTTTATTTTATTTTTAAGATATGTTCTGTAGATAAAGTTGAATTTGAAACACTAAAATAACAATATTTTAAGTCAATATTGTTAAATAATAAATTTTAATCTAATTCAATTTTATATCATTTATATAATACAAAATTGTTTTATCTCTAATCAATGTGAAATCTTTAAGACACCGTCCTCATGTTGACATATATACATTCATCTCAAGCGTAATGGACTCTAAGGCATGATTTTCATACTATATTATGAAGTAGACTTTAAATCTAATTCAATTTTACAAAATCGGATTATAAGACGATGTTTCCACCCACTTTTAAATATATGTACACAAAATTTGTATTAACAGATAATATGTTGTTTTTCTATATTATCTAATACATGACAAGTCCACAAATTAATTATTGGAAAATGTTGAGACTTTCTCAAATTGACATTTCATCATGAGCTTTGTTTGAGAACAGAAAAATCATCCTTATAAACTAATTTAGGTAATATGGTAACCCATTTTACTTGTTCAATTGATAGATTATTGTAATGATATATGCATGCATGACTTTCCATTAGAAAGACTTTTATGTATAGATTTGTCTAAATCGATCACTGAGATGAACTTTGAACTCTGATATTATTTGTGAATCTTTTTAAGAAAATATTTGTTGAAAATATACAACACCAATTAGACCTGAATTCATTCACATAAGAGATCAACATTATTTTTAACAAAAAAATCTTCATAGAATGAACTTATAAGTCTTTTTTTTTATATAGTATTCAACTTTCTCATTGTAATGAATGTGATACTTAAATTCACATTTGAATTTTCAACAATTCCCAATTATAAGTTGAATTTTTAATATTTTTAAAATGAAATTTTCTACTTTAAAATACCAATGTTTAGCTATGTAAAATGAATGTTTATAAAATGATCGTGCTAAATGAGTTACAATTCTAAATTTAATTAGTTTATAAATAAGTTAAGTACCATCTGATCTAACGTAAATTATTTAGCTTAATTTTGTTTGTGATATTATGATACACAAGTTTGAGCATTTTTTTTAATTAAAGTCACTTTCAACATTAAAAGTGACTAAAGTAAGTGTTTCATCTAATTTTTGTGAATCTTATAATTCAACCTACATATAACCTTTTTAATTTTTATTCCCCTTTCTTTATGTTGATATGAAAAGTCTTTTCCTATATAACTTTTTCTTTTTCAAAAATTATAAGCAGCATTGTCTATACCAGCAAGGCTAACCATTACGCTCCGTAATAAATATTTTTTAAAAATGGTGATTAATATTAATCAACCTTATTAGCTTGTCACTTAACCACCAAACCAATGTATGTGGTTGATAAATATGTGTCAAATTTAGTTTATATGATATATTTTTCTTACTTTTTATATATTTAATATAAACCAATTAATTTAGGTCAACTATTAATCTATTGTTTAACTGTGTAATTTACCAATCCGTTATTTTGATCAGTTCAATAACAAATTTAATTTTTAAAACTATGTCATTCTGAAAATCTAAGGATAAAATTATTTATCAATCATTTAACGCTAATAAAGAAATTTTCATTTTAAATAAGAAAAAAAAGTCTACTCATCCCAAATTTAAAATCATCAATGATTTTTTTTTTTATAAATTAACTAAAATGATTAAAAGTGAATTTCTCGCATGCTAATTATAAATACAAATTAGGATAAATTATAAATTGGAATACTAGCGTCTATGTTAAAAGATAAAATAAAAACCTCTTGCAGATATTTTTATATGTACTAACTACAACAATTGAAGTTTGGGCAAATAAATATATTAGTTCTATACAACTGAATGGAATAACTTATATTTTTTTTATGCTTGGATCTTTATCATTCTCTATTTATATCGAACAATAGATAACACCATTCTTTCATCTTTAGTAAAATTCTGGGTGCGAGTTTGTCTATGTATATTTTTTAAAATTAATGGTTTTTTGGTAATTTTAGTTTGAATATTTATTAAAAGTTTTAATAATCCTAATCAAAATAATTCAAATATTATAAATTAAAATATAAAATATAAATAGAAAAGGTTTTATTGTCCAATTAAATATTAATAATTTTTTATTTTTTTCTTTATCCCTTGTAAACATTTATGTTGTTCTCCTAAGTAGTCATGTTTCTCTCTCAGTCCTTTTCAAATAACCTTTCTAAATTAATTTCTAATCATCTTAAATGAAACTATCAATATTTGAAAGAAAATTCTATCATAATTTAAATTGTTGATTTATAAACTACACATCTCTTTCAATTTTGCCTTCTTTTATTCCTAGTCAGAAATTGAATAATCATTAAAAAATATAAATCATTAAGAAACCGAAATCACAATTTAAAATACAATTGATGTATCCAAAGATATTTTGCTTACTACTAACTTGAATTATATAAAAACAGTTATGGACATTGCAGATGAATTATAGAATTCACACAACATATTTAATTATGTACATATAGTAAAACTAAACAACTATAAAATAAAACCAAAAAAAAAATTGTGGAAAAATATAACCCACTAATTAAAAAATAATAATAATATATAATAAAAACTATTATATGAAGATAACTAAAATATATTTTTAAAATTCAAACCCATAAAACGAACTTTGAGTAGAGGATAATGAGTTATAACATTTATCTAGAGATTGTTGATTGTGGAATCCATGCACATGGCTACAGAAGTTTTATCTGCATTCGGTGTCTCTTATTTGTGGGACGAATTATATAAATATGTGAAAATGAATTGCCCAATTGATTATTATTATTATTTATTATTTTATTATTATTATATCCGACACCTATGACTATACTGTGATGAAAGGGAATGACACATAAAGACACAAACTTATTGTCAGTTTGTCTATGACCATATTAAGATCTTCCTTCCTTCGTCTGTATGTAATGAACTGTTTATTACTATTATCAGCAAGGTATTCCACTAATATTATTAAAGCTTTAGACAAAATCATTTCTTTATTTTTATTAAAAGAATCATTGAACAACAATAATTAAATAATTTCTTTTATAAATAAAAAATTATAATTGATTTGTGAATTAAAATTTAAATTGATTTCTAACATTAACTACCGATGTTTTAAATATCAAGAAGCTAATGTCTAAATTAGTGTTTAATTTTTAGAGAATAATTTAGACACTAATTTTTTGGTAGTTAATGTTAGAGATTAATTTTGATTCTAATCTATAAATCAACTATAATTTTTTATTTATCTTAGAGACTATTTTAGATACCAATAATTTTTAATTTATAAATTGGTATCTAGATTATTCACTATAATGGTTAATTATTTTTTGTCTCTAAAATTAGTTACTATTTAGTAATTTTCTTATAGTGTTTCTTTTATCATCACACACTATAAGAAAATGTCTCTTTAACAATTTGTTCTAGTGACTCATTTTGTCCTTTTGACTTGAGTCGATTGAGCTTGACGTTCTATCCAAATGAATTCAAGTGACCCTTTAGTTTAAACAAACTTGATTGAATCTTTAGTTTAAGTTGACCAAACTCGATTTGAGTGGAATGAAAATTAGTGGAGTTTCAAATTTTTTATAATTTTGTGGATATTGAAATTCTTCTATTTTATTATTTTGAAATACCTTTTAAAGTTTCTTAAGTTTCAATTTATTTTTTATTAGTTTATCCAAATAAGTTATTTTAATATAAAGAATTTTAAATTCTTTAAATAAATAAATTACTTTTCTAAATTAACTCATACAAACATGATATTAGTTTTTAGATTTGAAGAACGAGAATTTCACTGAAGAAAACTATTCTCCTTAAAATTAAGTGAGAATTTTTATCTAGATAATTTGGTTTGTGAAAATTTTTAAAATTAATAGAGAATAATTGATTTAAGAATAAAGTTTATGATATTGTTTTGATTTTATATGTAATTTGAATTATTTTGTAACCCAAAAATTATTGTATATATGAACAATAATTATACAATTTCACGGAAACGGGGAATTTTGGATTAAATATGTTTTGTTAATTATTGATATTGTATTAGTGAATTGTTTTGTAGGTTTATGAATAAGTTTTGGATACTATATATGGTATATCAGGGTTTTTTTGAATGAAAATATAAAATTATTTAAATTGTAGTTTTTGTTGATAAGTTCATCAAATGAATATGTTTAAAGATTTTGATGACGAAGACTTTGACCTTGTAGGTATGTTATAAGCTTTTATGATCGAATGAGTGGAATTCATACATATAAGAAAGGTTTGATATGTACACTAATTAACCACAATTTTTATAAAATGTTCAAAGGTTTTCGAAACTGTTTAAAAATATTTCATGGACAAAATAATTAATTATCCATTGCAATAATGGTAAGTTGGATAATTGATTATCATTAATAATAATTGATTATAGTTTGGTCACCATAAATTATTCTAAAACATCACTTTAATTGATAATTAATTATCTTCTTACATAATTAAGTGTTAATGGTTCATGTTTTTTTTAAATCACTTCTTTCATTGTTTACTTTTATAAATAATTAATTAGGACTTTAATTGTTTAAAATTGACTATTGCATGACTTGCATTAATGAATTGTCATTTGCAATAATCAATTATCATTCTTAAACGTTTAACACTACTACTTGTGCAAAGAATCAATTAAGTGAAAACATAATTGATTATATTGTTTCAATTGTGTTTTAAAAAAAGAAACGTAAAATAAAACAATCAATTATTACTTAATATAATTAATTAAGTCATATTTAATATGCTTCTGTAAAAGGTTTCGTGGGTTTCTCTTAAAATACATGAATTACTTTAAAAAATTATCCCTCACAAACATTCAAAACTAATTCCTCAAGAAGTTTTAAATTTTGTGAAAAGGATACTCAATAAGATCAATTTCAAGGTTTTTTTGTTGATTTTCTTACTTCCAAATAAGATCATGTTAAACATCACTATGAACTTTGATATCTCACTTATATTGATACTTTAAAGTCCATCAATCATTTGTCATCACGAATTTGGATTCTCTGTTGAGTTTTTTGGTGTTATTTAATACAAAGCACAAGGAACCACACTAAATTCATGATAAACATTACACTTCACCAAACATGAACAAACTATACCTATTATAAAAAAATATATAAATCTAAATAAATACATGGAGGTAAAACATTAAATCATTTATATTGTTTTCTATGAATTAAAGCTAAATTAGCTAACTTTGAACTACATATATGCTTACAAAAATGTAAACACCGACGTCATCTTCCTATGTTAAAACTCATTAATTTACATTTTTGTGATCCATCAAGTGAGCATATATATTGTTAATTAGTGACCAATTTAAACACTAAATCTTTTTATAACTAATGTTGGAGACCAATTTACTAATCAACTCACAATCCAATTATATATTTTTATTTATAATAGTGACTATTTTAAATATGAATAATTTTTAGCTTATAAATTAATATTTAAATTAGTTATTATAATAATTAAATATTTTTTCTCTAAAATTAATTAATGTTTAGATATTTTCTTGAAAAATTAAAGTATTATAAGCTCATTTCTAATAGTATCCGAAAAACTTAAATAATTTAGTAAAATAAGTTTATTTACTAAGTACAATCCTATTTTAGTTAAACATTTTTGTAACCAAAGGAAATAAAATAAATTAGTTGAAAAGACTCATCAAATACACTTTATTTTACATTTCTTTTAGTGCACTTTTGCACCAAGTGGACATGTGATTCTCTTCCTCATTTCCAATGGATCCAACATCATTTGATTTATGTGTTAAGAATAGTTGGTATAAAATGCCTCAAATCTTAATTATGTTGATCATGACCACTCTTTTAGGGTTCTCATTAATATCTCATACTTATACTAATTTGTTCATAAATAAGATGGTTGAGTAGAAGTAATCACAAATGGATGGTCAAATTTGAATGTGGTTGGTAACTTAACTTTCAATTCAAAACACCATTTTTTACAGATTACATATATATGGTTGATGTGTTAATGATTGTATGGTTTTGATGTTTCTTAAATATTTAATAGGTGATTTCAAGCTTTCTTTTAGATTGTATGTTAAAATTAACAATGATATGTGATATATTATTTATTTTAGAGTTTGAGGATCTTTATTTTAAAAAATTACTTTGATAAATTTAGGAAAAACATGTTTATTTCTTTTAATGTAAGTTTTTAACGAGAATTTTAGGCGTACTTTATTTTAATTAATTTTTTATCATGTATACTAAAAATAAGTTGAAATTCGGAATTGTACAAATGATTGTAATTTATTTCTTATAAGTAAGGAATAAAAATATCATGAGCAAATTAATCTCTTTTATTACTAAATGAACTTTTTAATCATGATTTATTTTTCTTAAAAAGAGAGATATATTAGGTTAAAGAAAGTAACTAATATCATTTTCTCATTGATATTGCATTATTTATCAATTACTTCATTTAAAAATTTAACAATATTTGGAAGTTATTTAACACATATAATTTTATTATTTTCTCATTACATAATTATAATACATATATCTATAACTTTAGTAAATGAAGTTTTACTTTTGGTGTAGAAAAATTCTTACTAAATTTATTTTTTAAATAATCATTAAACAGTTTCTAGTTTTCAAACTTAACCTTTTTTTAATTAAAATAACTGTTTATAGTAAACAAAATATTTACAAAATAAATAAAAATATCTACAATAAAATTATAATAAAACATTTATATTTATATTTATAATTATAATAATAACTTTATTATTTTTATTGTCATAAAAAAATAAACACACATATACATACCATATATATTTTGACATAAACGTTTTAAAAAATTGTTAGTGTTCATCCAGTGTCACGTTAGTGTAAAAATTAGAATATTATTTTAGGCTTAATGAATAGCGACAAAAATCGCAGGGCCATTGCTTTCTGCACCTCCATATTGTTTTCTGTAGGATGAAATCATCATTTTATTTTTAATTAACAAAATTAATAAAAATTTTAATTCTATTTTAAATTCAGAAATATATTTTGGATTATATAATCTAAAACATGTATTTTATTTTCGAATTTTGAATTGTATAATTCAAAAAATTTCTAGGTTATATAATTAAGAATGCATTTCAAAAATAATACATTCTAATTTGGAATGTACTTTTTAATCTAAAAATATATACTAAATTATAAAATTTAAAATATATTTAGAAAAAAATTTGGAAATACATTTCCCTGGAAATACATTTAAAATTTATAAACAAACCTTATATCTAATAAAAATAAGACTTTCAAGTTGCTTATAGATCATTGAAACAAGAACATGATTTTTGAGAAAAATCTAAAGAGACAAAATACATAAGAATTACAAGCTTATGATGGATCTCTAGGTTACCTAGAAGAACAAAAAGCTTAACAAAATCACTGATAAAATTTCTGAAATCTTTCTGGACAGCGGAGGCCATCGGAGGAGGAGGCGAGAGTGTAATTTGGAATCTAACATAAATTTTGCATACAAGATTTTATAATTGAAAATGTAAAATTTATATTTTGAATTATACAAGAACATAAATTTTATATTTCAGTTTATATAATTCGAAATATAAATTTTATGTACAATAAAAATTTAAATTACTCATAAGCGTATAAGTGATATTTAAAAAAATATTGAGAAGGCAGGAAGAAAATATCGAAATACAGGAAGCAATTGCTGAACTGCAGACTAAGTTGGGCCTTCATCATAAGCATAGCAGAACAAGAGCCCATATTCTTCTCAATCCTCTTCATGCTCCTTTTCTTTTTTTACAAAAATATTTATTTAAAAACAGGGTTAAACATTTTTTTTTTCGTCCTTTAATTTCTAATGAAAATTAAAATTAGTTTTTCTTGAAAATTTTAAACCAATTTAATCCCTCATCTTTAAAAATTCGTAAATTTAATCCTTTAAACCAATTTTTTTTAAGTTTATTTGATATTTTAAACACGTTTCTCAGCTAACATTAATGCAAAAATGTGTAAAACGGTATAAACAAACAAAAATACTATAATAAAATTTGGTTGAAACATCAAATAAATTTAATAAAATTTGATTAAAAGAACTAAATTCATACATTTAAAAAATTGAAGGACTAACTTAGTTCAAGGTTTCTAGAAGAGATTAATTTTAATTTTTATCAAAGGACGAAGAACCAAAAATATATTTAACCGTTCAAGATATGACAATACTTGATGTGTTATTTTAAAAATATCTGTGGAATTATGTTTTCTTTTTTTCCAGGTTTCTTTTACATCATTATGATTATAATATCATTAATTATAAAAAATTAAATGATAAATAATATGACTATTAATTAAGAAAAATAATAAAATAGTATTTACTTGTTTTTAATTTAAACAATAACATGTTTAAAAAATTATGTTTTATTCTATTTTTTTTAATATTTCTCTTCGATCAAATAATGTTATGAGCATAAAATAAAAACTTACTAAATTGTTTTTACTAAAGTTTTATCTTTTTTTCTGAACCAAATAATTTTTGTTTTGATTTTTTTTTTTACTTTTCTTTTCACTTATTTATTTTCTCCTCTCTGCATTTTTTTTAATCTCCCAGGCATAGCCTAAGTATACCCTAGCTTGTGCCTTAATAAAACATGTCAAAGCCTAGCGTATCAGGGACCTAAGTTGGTGGCAAGAAAAGTTAATTAGCACCAGTTTTAACTTATTAAACAAACAATTAAATATCATTTGGTTTCAACAATCTTAATTAAAAATATCTTTCTTTTTGAAATATTTTTTATTAATACTTCATATCATGACTAACAAGGAGTAACTGAAAATGTAATTCATCAAAATAAAAATGTTTTAAAAAAATAATATGATAAGTTTATTTAATATATTTAATTCAAAATTTGAAAAAAAAAAGGTTCGAATACTAAAATGGTAATCAATATTTAAGTTTATCATATTAAGCATGTCAAATAAATATAAACATGAACTCTAAAATAAATCTTCTAATGACATAACTAAAGTACGATAAAAGGACGTAAACTAATTTTATTTTATTTTTTAAATTTTAATTTTTTTCATAACTTTAAGTAACAACGATTTATATTTTTGAAAACTAAAATGTTTATTTACCCAAAAAATTATCAAAACACTATTATGCATTATAATATATATAATTTCGATAATAAGTATTGATATAAGTCTCATAATACATAATAAAAACTATGTAACATTTCTTTGACCTTGAATATTTTAATAATAATATTTTGATATTTTATGAGAAATGTGAAACAAGTATACTGAAAGGTTTTTAAAAAATTAACACCTATTTGTGAAGGTTATTTAATTGATGCCGTGTATGGTTATTACCATGCATTGGGTGTCCCCTGGTGTGCCTCAAAGGAGTTAGGTGTTTTAGGTTATCCATCAATTAATCTAAACCTAACACTTTCAACTGCCCTCTTTCCCTTTATCTCTCATAACATGCACTATCCCAATTAAGAAAATTGGTACATGCTATGCAAATACAAATTCACTTTTAGTGTAGTAGGTAATAGGAATGAAAAGGAAAAAATAAAACAAAACTATGCCAAGCAAATGTTTGCAAATTTATGAATACTATTATTGTCAAATAAAGACAAATTCTTGTAGCGTTCTACACTGTATAGGCAAAATAGCTCAGACTTTGCATTTACTTGCTTCCTAGTGTGCTCCAAGTGTTTGTGGAAAGTTTCTTCCCTCGTCAATTATTTAAGGAAATCCAAGCGGCAAGTGAAGTAGTCTTTCTCTGGCCAAGTTTTAAATATTCAAACCATAACAACCTTTGGAATAAATAAAGTGCAAACTAGCACAAGCAACCACTTTCTTTTTTTCCCACACCCCCAATCACGGAGGAAACAAAGCGTAATCGATTCGGTTGAAAATTTACTCCATTTATTATTATTATGCCTCTCCACACCCAACCAACAAAAGTTAATATTGCATCTCCACAAACCCAAATTCACAACAACTCCACCTTTATACACCTTAAACTACAAATTGACTTCAGTTTATTTATGTCCAAAGACTGTGGCAAAGGGTGATCTATTCCTCTCTACTGTTTTCTGTCTCTCAGAAGTCACCGTTGAAGTGAATCAATAACTGTAGTTATCAAGAGGTTGTAGTTCACCTTATGTAAGTTTGAAGAGTTTTCTACTATTAGAAAAATTGTTGCAAAATGGGAGTTTTCTACTTTTCTACCAATGACATAGATGCCATTGGCTACAACTACAGTGCATAACTAATCCACCAAGAAACAGTGATTGGTGCATAGTTTCCAATGAGGAAGCTCTAATCTTGTTTTGCATCATTGGCATGGAACTGACAAGTGCTGATTCTAGGTAGCTTGTATAGGTTATGGCTAAATACCAAAAGAGATATTACTCCAATTAAGCTGAAGTTTTTCTAATTTAAATGGAAAAGAACCTTGAAGAAGATTGATTGATACTCTACAAACTGTCATGTATATACGAAATATTTTCTTGATGAGTTAGTGTATGTATGTTATTTAGCAGACACGGTCTTATCAGATTAGCAGCATATCAGCATCTAAAGGAGAGTGATTTAGAAGTCTGAATTAATGTTATTCATTGCTAATCATTGACTTCGTTTTGTCCATTGTGGTGAAAAAGGAAAGGTATAACAAAATGATGTTTATCACTCAATTTCAACAGTGTGGTGCCCCTGTCACTGTTTGAAAATGGTATCTGTGATCATCTATGTTGGTAGGTAAGGCCAGTTGGACCACCAAAGAAGGTTTAAAATTAGTAAATTATGTTTCCTTTTATTGGTCTATATTCTCTTTCTCCTTCTCCTTAATCCTTGTGTTGCATTGCACCGGTTTAAAGAGAAAAACAACACAGAAGATTGTTTAAAAGCGAGAAACCACAACATGTTCATAGCAAAAGTTACATATGCTTTGATACTACATGCCATATTCCCGAATCATTACATAGACTGTGCAATTCCAAAAGCAAGATTTAATAAGATTACCACCAAGTAAAAACCCCTAATAACTTATTCTACTACCCTTTAACACTTTTTGTAATTTATAATGTAAAGCACAGTAAAACATCGATCATCATCCACACCCACCGTGAATACTCCAAATCAAAAGAAAAATCAACTCTTCACTGTCACACTGATGACTGAAGCTCAAGGCTCGAACTCCTCCTGGTCATCTTCAAACTGCTCCTGGTTCTGATAACCTTCCATGGAGTTCTTATTCTCATAGGAGTTCACATTGTTGTTGCCAAAGTAACCCCTGTTGTTGTACCATTGCTCGGAGTTCACTCCCCTGGATGAACCACCATACTGCGTTGGGTTGTTGTACTTCTCAGAGTTCACATCATAAAAGTATTTTCCACCCTCCATGAACCTCGTATCACTTAAACCCTGCCTCTCCCCGTTGTTGAAGGCTTTAGTTTTGTAGTACCTGTTGTTGGCAGCATCGTTGTTGTTATTGTTATAGTAGTATCTCTCATTGGCAGCATTGTCGTTGTTGTTGTTGTTGTAGTATCTCTCATTAGCAGCATTGTGGTTGTTGTTGTTGCTGTTGTAATATCTGTCATTGACAGCATTGTCGTTGCTGTTTTGATTTCCCTCTGCATCCTTGCTGTTGTA
>Ga0209389_1000845_pt1 | contig 19679 bp, 10 predicted proteins | sample CowpearedBW_FD_187526 | JGI IMG/M metagenome (GOLD analysis project Ga0209389, IMG submission 187526) | Root nodule microbial communities of legume samples collected from California, USA - Cow pea red BW (SPAdes) (version 2) | ecosystem: Host-associated > Plants > Roots > Nodule | place: USA...
TGATCTGTAAAATGTTAATTCAACGTTCTTTTGCACACAACCTTAAATAACACTCTAATGTTGCGTTAAAAACTGTGTTATGGCAGATTAGAGCATGGAGTTTTCAATATCTCGAGAATGGGAGAGTCAGCAACAAATAGATACAAAGTCTTCCACATACCTGTACAGTGGATGCTTGACAATGGTTTTGTGAGCCAGGTAAGTTTTATGATCAATTGTGAAGTGACATATACTTAATTTTAACTACATCCAGTATGGATAACCTCAGCCTATTATCTTCGATGTCTCGGTGACCAACGGCCAAAAGTTGTTTCAATTGATTTAGACTACTACAAATGATTAATATTGTAGATTTCTAAGAGAATCGTATCGGTCTTATTTGTTTAATAGCGTTCGTTACTTCACTTTAAGTAAGCACATTTATAAATATCAATTCATTAAATTTCATCCTGTCTCGGAATAATACAATCCGAACGCTAAAAGATTGACAAAGTTAACTACTGTATGTGGTGCCTAATGTAACACCAAGATGCAGTGCTGGTAGCAAAACGACAAAGCAAAGGTTGGATTCTTACTTGTTTGTCTCTGCAAATTTCTGCACGAGCACATGTGAAATCACAGATCTCCAAAATCCATCTGTTTGTCTGCTTGGTCGTTTAAACTTGAATAAAGAGAACGAGATTCCTTATTCCTGATCATTAATATCTTTGTCGCATTCAAATGGCAGTTAGATGGATCATGGATAGTACACATTTAATACGTTTTAAATTACATAAATAATAGAGTAACGAAAAGGCCACATCCTTCATACATGCGAATAAACAAACATAATTAGACATGGATAGCTTGGTACTTAGGTTGGTAAGGTAAAATGTTGATTACCTTATTTAATTTTTCTCTTCTGTGACTTAACCTTTATGTGATGACAGATCAAGCTGGCATCTGTGAAACTAGCCATGAAGTACATGAAGAGAGTCTCTGGTGAGCTTGAGACAGTTGGTGGTGGTCCTGAAGAAGAGGAGCTCATTGTCCAAGGAGTTAGATTTGCTTTTCGAGTGCATCAGGTAAATCATACATCTATGTTTCAACGATAATACAAAACAGATAGAGCATGATGGGCCATCTGAAATAATAATGAGCTGTTGATGTTTGGCAGTTTGCTGGGGGGTTTGATGTGGAGACAATGAGAGCATTCCAAGAATTGAGAGATAAAGCGAGGTCATGCCAACTTCAATGCCATAGCCAGCAACAGAAATTTTTTTGCAGGTCTGCAACCTACTAGTGATGGAGCAAACTCAGCTTCACAAAAATTAGTAGCACCCATTTTGATGTATAGATAGTGACATTTTGCTTGTGAATAACAATAGAATGGCCATCACTTTACCCAGACGCAATCATAATTCACCCATTCATTTATGAACGACTTGGATAGGGAAACCACTCAATCGGTAACACCAATTGTTTCCTCTCACTCACGTTGCTGTTATTGCCAATTCCTCCAAACCCACTTCCTTAATACTGGTGTCTTTTATATTTATTTCCGACTCTAATACTAGTACATTGTTTTTGTTTTGCGTGATTCATTCATATAGGTTGATTCAGTTAATTCAGACTTATTTTATGGCCAATAAAAATTTCTCTGTTAATTCAATCATGTAATTGAACCCAGTAATTTATTAAAACAGTAACTGGTCCATCTTATTTTATATCACATTTAATAGCTTAACACGTGTATTAAATTAAAGAATATAATTAATATTTTTTATGTTACTTTCTAATATGTTTTTATTTTTCTAATTAATTATTCAATTCCAAGAATTGAAAGGAATACTCTTAATGAGTTTGGATTATGGGTAGTCTAGAAACAGGAATATTTAATGCGTCGTTGGTTTAGTAAGACGACAGTTAGTGTAATTTTCTTTAAAACATAAATGGAGAGAGTAGTACATAAAACATTTTATAAAAAAAAAAAAAATAGAATCATGTACCGTCTATTAATTAGCACCAGGTTTTATTAGTTTTACAAGAATATGATTTCATTGATTAAGTAGTCAAATAAGTATACGAAAGATAAAACAGTAGTTATATTAATCCCTTCAATGATAAAAAGAGGAATATTTGCCATCTTAAGTGTGTATTATCATGAAATCGGTTTTTAATCGTGTATATTTCATGAACTCATTCTCAAAACTCATGATTGATTTGACAAAAAGATATGCAAGTTGAGGAAGTTTAAACTACAATTTATTTTTTGTAGTGAATAATGAACGGATGAACATGACCCGTGAGGTATTACCATCCGTATCCATAGACTAAGCTCTTTTATATTCAATACTCATAGCTTGCCCTACTATGAAACTTGTAAATTTTCTGTCTATTCTGAGTTATTTGTACCATTTTTAATAAATATTTTATTTCTATCTCTATAGATGGTCTTATTGAGGTAAGAAATTGTGTCTCAATGTTTTCCGATTACATAGGCCCCAAAATATTAGTAATGCCTATTATTGTAAAGAAATCATTGAATTTTCAAAACACCAGCAATTCTTCACAATAATGACTGGCTATAAATATTGAACAGATGGTAATATTTATGCGGATAAAATCTCTAGTACAAACAAAATGAATATGCTGTGTGCTTGAGTTTAGTTTGAGATGGTATATACGACTCAATCCCAGTTTATGCAGTGAAGAGTGTGAACTTTTTTTCTTTGGGCCCTTTAAGACTGATAAATGTTTTCTTTGGTGAAGTACTTCCAATCAATTGCCACTCAAATTTATGGTTGCAGACCATATTCTGAGGAGAAAGAGAAAAATGGTCAAATTAAATAGAAAACTTATGTTTCACTGTGGACTTGCTATGATTTTACTTTACTTGAATTAAAAACATACCAAACAATTCAAATCCATGAGCATGCAACGTCGTAAGGCTTGAACCAGTGCGAATAAAGTCTCAATTTTCACCTCTCTACAACGAGTACAAATATCCCTCTTAGATTCTGGTCACCTTAAGTTTATACACATTCTGTGTAAGATTAAAATTGATCCCACTTTAAGATTTTTGCATTAATAAACTCCCATTACATGTTTGGATTTAGTTACAAGAACTTAAAGATTATATTTATTCTTAAACCATTTTTTCTTCATTTTGTATAATGAAATTCGAAATATATATTATTTTTTTATAAAAAGAAAATCTAGTTTTGTTACATATTTTACATGTAGGGGCAGGGTATTTCTTGTTGGACTTGCAACAAGCATTTAGCTTTATAGCGCGGAAATAATAAATCTTAATAGGGATTTCGTTTTGACAAAATTATTTTTACGTATTTATAAAATAAAATTTTCCATCAATTAAATGCATATTACATTAGGGACGATAAACTAGGTTATGATCTGTTTGTTGACTTGTTAACCTATCAAAATAGATTGGATTACAATTTTTAATTAATTAACTCGTTTTGAGTTATCAACCCAGCAAAACAAAATGAGTTAACGTAGTCACTTACTTTTTAAAATTAAAAATTAAAGTAAAAAGTATTTTGAAAAAAAAAATCTTATATTTTATTATTTAAAAATATAAATATACAATAATATTGTAACTTAAATCACAAATTAAATTTAATAATTATTTTAATTTATCGAATCAGTGAAATTAATTAATTAGTAAAAATAAAAACATTTACATTATGAAATTTTTTTAACATTTATATAAATTTATAAAACTAAGTTTAAAAAAATTAGAATAATAATAAAAATTTAAAAGAAAATTATAAAAAAAAAAGTCAGTCACCCTTTGTAGAGCGAATTCGGACTCCTTTTACTACGTGGATCCATTCTAACCAGCCCAACATTTTACAAATCAATGACGGAAAACGGGTCGAGTAGCCCATTTAACACCTATATTTCATTCCATTTAACACTCATATATTTCATTCGACTAAAAAATTAAATTAAAGGGTAACCATCACGAAAAGAATTTTGTAAATTATTTTATGTAGAAATTAATTTTGACTCCAGTTTCTTTTTATTCTTTATAAATAAATTCATCCCATGAAACTACAGGGAGTAGAGACTTCTTTGTCTGCTTATGAGTAAAGATATCATGAAAATTGGAATGCATGAATTTACCAATCAGGATTTGTCGTCCTTATGCTGTCTCGATCGCAAAGAGAAATTATGATTACTTACGCTTCCTAATTATAGTTAAACTCACTTTTTGTTGAAATAGATATAGCAACAATGATGCCATAAAAAAGTCCTTTTGCATATTAATTGCCATAACTTTTCTCAGAAGTCAACTGCTGAGGTAATTGGTTGTTAAGATGCCTGGTCACTGCTGAGATAATTGGTTGTTAATATTAATTATCAGAAAAGCACAAAAGAACCACTAGATTCTCTTTCTTGGAAGGAAGGAAACAGTTTCTTAGCTACACCATTCTGTGATTCAATAAAATTATATTACACCCTTGTAAAGAAAATACTTATCTAGGTATGCAACACTTTGATCCCTCACTTATTCTGTAAATTATTCTTCAAGAATCCTATACTTTTGTTTTACAATTGGTTTTTACCCCTTTGACAGTATCTATCCCCCAAATAATCAAGTAAATCTCTTACACTAGCTGAATATATAACCAAGGGATGAAGAAAAGGGTCAATAATAATTTGTGTGGAGCTTCATCTTCATGAGGTGAGAGCTGCATATAGGAGCTGGTTCCAAGTGTCAGGTAATCCTGGTAGGCACCAGTGGCTGCAGTCATTGCCTGCATGATCCCCACTATAAGCAGAAGGGTGAGCATCCTTCCTTAATTGTGAGAGCAGTGTAATATCAAGTAGATAAACTCGAGTATTCATCTTCTTCAATACACTGTTCAATATGGTAGTTGCTGGAGGTAAACCTGCAGGATATGTTGATCCAGAAAGTGGTTGAAGCTCTCCACTGCAGCTTCTCTTCGGTTGGTTCCAATCCTTCCCTCTGTTTATCGAAAAATATTTATTCAGCTCTTCAATATTGCACTTGCACATATCAAATGAGAGAAGGAGTTACTTACTGATAATGAGTTGGAGAGATGCCTTGAAAGAAGACTTTAGTTTTGGAGGTATCAACATTCAGATCAACCCATTTAGCCCAAGTGGTTAATCCTTTATTGTATGCCTCCAAACGGTCCATGTTCTTAACCAGATTGGGTCCATCTCTGATATAATCCCATCTGAATATGAACATCACCAACAACCGTTAGGCCACACCCAAAAACAAAAGACAACGAGGTAATAATACAATAAAATGGACCCTCCCATGTTAACTTTTAATGTAACAAGGTTATGTTAGAAATTTTGTATCCTCTTTCACCTAATAGTATGCATTAAATATTTTGCATAAACGCATAATACCCCTGAGATCTTCCGGTGTGGGTCCACCAATGCCACGAGTTGAAAATCAACAGGTCCATGCCTTTCCACGCATTTCCAGCAACAATGGAGTTCAATGTAAGGACTCGCCCAACATTTTCTCGAATTATATCTACCAAATATGGGGTGCGGTATAGCTGTATAGTTACTCCATAGTCCTGCACAAACTCACCAAACACTAATCATTATCTATCCACTTTCCATGGCTCAGATTCAATTCCATTTACATCATACCCACATTTATATGTGTGAGATAGATATTTCACAAACCAAACAATAAAGTGCAAAACAACCAGGACTCACACTCACTATAAAGCATTCATCCAAATCCAATTCTTATAAAAGTCAACTCATATTCATATATATATATTATTTTTATATCATATCTATCTTATTCTACCATGCTTCATCTCTAATTTTCTTTCAATCATAAGCACAGTATAAAAGTGATTAAAGAAAGTACTTTACCATAACATCGTTTTCAAAAGGAGAAGCATGTATTGGCATACAAAAAGTATTCACGTGAAAAATAATAACTGTCAACAAACATGCTCTGTTCTGTCAACGTCACTTTCTGAATATAATATAATACCATCTTTTTATAAGTATTAATAACTAATTACTAACTATAATTCTAAAATATATCAGTAAAGAATAAAAGCAATAAATCTTCAGCAAACAGTTAACGCGAAAGAGACATAATAACAAAAGGTTTGAAATTAGTATTATGAAAAAAAATCTAAAGCGGGGGAATATATTGCTGCGCATATTTATTGAAACTATTACCTTAAACATGGGAAAACGGTGATTATTCAAACTTAAGATTTGTCAACTTGCTAGTAATCACGTGAATAGTTATTAGAATAAAACGTTTGATTAATCAATCAAACCTGAATGCACTAAGGGATTGCTACCTACTGATTGAGATCTGAAATTTATAATATTATGGATTTTGTAGCTTAACAAAATTAGCATGCGATATAGATCGTTTTCAAACAGAAAACGCTAGCCAACTTGTGTCATGTTCTATGATTGATACGAAGCAAAGTAAGATAATGAACAAAATAATTGCGAGGAGCCTCCAAGTTGTAATCACAGGTTGGCATGCACAGCCTGTCATATACCATAGATAAGCTCAACAGTGCATAAAACTCTACAATTTCGTGTCAAAATCAGACCCTTCTCTATTAAGTAGAATTTTGGTTTCCCTGCAACGTGAATTACTATGTGCTGTTTTTTCTTCAACTTTTTCTTTAGGGATCACTACTACTACTTTTATTTCTATTCTTTATTTTGAATATTTGATTGGTCCTGGCCCAGCAAAAGGAATCTTCTCCTGTCCAAGGAACTATTCAAAGGTATATCATTAAAGCGTTGGTTCATCATATCTGCTTAACTTTGTGGGCAATGGGTTTTGTATTCTTAAATCCATGTAGTTCAGCCTTCCATCTATCAGCTTTTGAAAAATAAAACACAAAAAAAGAAAAAAAATAAAAATTTAATCCAGCCTCTCCATTCCTACCTCTCCTCTATATCTTTATTTTAAAAGTGACAAGTGTGATAGAGAGGTGCACGAGGTTTGATTTTGATGTATGGTTAGCTTTTTTCTAGATATATCATATTGGTATGGAGATTGAGTATTTTGCAAGCTCAAACTCTATGTTCCTTTAGTGTACCAAAATAAGAAACTTTTTTTTTCTAGCTTTATGTCAAAATCTAGCTTGAATTCTGTAAACAAACTATAAATATAATAACCGGGGTGGGAGAAAGCTTAGGAAATTAATGATGGAAGAACCAACACGGCATAAACTATGAAAGAAAAAAGTCACATGGTGCGATGGAGAAACAAAGAAGGAGATGAAAAATGAAGAAAAAGAGGGAGGATTGTGTAGAGTGACGCCTGGTGATTGACACAAAACCAGAAATGAGACAAAGTTGTAAAAAGAAAAGTAAAACAAAAGCAAACCTGGAAGGTTACAGTGGACAGTGATTCTTTCCTCAAAAAGCTGCTCTTGGTATTTGGCACCGACGCATGAATCATACAGGATAGTGATTCCCACATGTTGAGACTCAGAGAGTCACCCACAAACATTATCTTCTTACCCTTCCACCTGTTCAGGAAATCCGCACCATCGAACCTACACCAGACAAATTGCAGTCACACTAACAAAATGCCATTTTATCAAACACTTTCCACAAGAGTTTTTCCAGTTTTTGTCTCCTTTTAGTTTGGGAGAAGAAAAAAATACAGGGGCAAAAAAAAAATTAAGTAGGATGATTCACAATATGAAATTGTACAAGGGCAAAAGTTAAGACGTGTTTCTTAATTGTGCTATTCAATATGAAATCTGGAAACAAAAGTGGTTGGTCCCTTCCACGGAATCAAATTTAAGACTTATTGCCTCATTTATCAAACAACTTCCAAAATTAACTTGGTTGGTGCATGTTTGGTAAAAGGTGGGTTGACAGTTGTTTTCTGAAGCAACAATTGGTGTTTTAACGATCATTTTTCTATAATGTTAGTCTATTTGTAAGTCCAAACACACTACTAAACTATTTCACTATTTTTGTGGAGAAATGAATATGAGAGCTGTATTTCAATGTTGCCAGTACAGACTATACTACTCAAATATGTTCTCTTCTCGAGCAAAACTTGAACGTAACTGTTTAGAGATCATGTACTTAAATAAAAACTAGAGTTTTATGGCAAACTCTGCCACCTATAATAGAGTTCTAATACTAATTGAAAATAGTACTAAGAAATAATTAAGATATTACATTAAAGATTCTTCCTTTTTTGTTTTTCCATAAATATTGAATCTGGGAACAAAGTTAACACTTGGATTGAGAAAGTTGACACTACCTGGGTAAGGAACATGAATCAGGTTTCCAAGCATATTTGAGGTACTGTTTGTCAGGTCTTCCATATTTTTGGCAATCAAACTCAGGATCAATGAAGGGGCAGGTCGAAGAGTCATAGAGAGGATAAGAAGGGTCAACCACCCAACTTCCAGAGAAAAAATTGCACCCATTTGCTATTACTGCCTTTTTCCCTCCCAAGCCACTCACATTGTGGAATTTTGCAGCTCTTGCTTGGTGCAGGGACAAGAGGCAGCATAACAGGGTGAGCAGGCACAGAGTGGAGACCCTGAAACCCATACAAGAATGAAGAATGAATAGCCTAAAAGCTGAGAAAGAGATAAAGAAAATGTGAATGACAGTTTGTGTGTGCTTATGGGTCATATATAGGACGGAGAAACTCAACAAAAAAGAAGTGCTTGGTGGGTTCCCATGGTGGGTGCTGTAGGACACTGATTTTCTCTCTCTTACAAGGAGGGATCTTGGATGGATTTTGTCTACGCTGTGTGCGGTCGTTATGGGATTCCAAAAAGAAAATGTTTTGTTTTTAAGGGAAAAATCAAATGTTACTTACCTTTTAGCTTGGGAACTGAAATCTTCTGTGCATTTCATTCCATTGGCATAGCAGTGTAAATGTCGAGGACCAAAAGGAATCTGCTTCAATAAATTAGAAAACAAGAACTATTACTTGCCAAATATATTAATCCTAAATCTAGAAAAAACAATTATGTTATGCTGTGTTTTGTCTTTTTAGATTTTACCTCTTTAAAGAGTTTTTCTTCTACATTTGAAAATTTAGCACTAACTGACCAATAATACATTAATGTTTTGTGATTGAATAGTTAATTTTTTTCTAAAGTTGTGAGAAAATACAAACTAAAAGTCAATCAATTCTGAAAAAATAATAAAAAACACATTTTAATAGCTTAATAACTCGTGTTTAATATTTAATATATACATATGTGTATATGAGAAAATATGTAAATATTGGCATGTGTTAAAAACGCATATTCTTAGTCATAAAAATTCTATATTATTTTTTGAAGTAAACATATCTTTAGAATATCGTCTAAGTAAAAATAATTGCGTTTGCATACAATTTATGACGTCATGTTTAATGTTGTTGTGCAAGGCGATAAACTATAAAAGAAGAATAAAGTTTTTTTTTTTTCAAACAAACTCATCTTAAACTTTGCAAGTAAAAAAAATATTAAACTTGAATTGCGTGGTCTAAAAAATTAAATATATAAATAAACTACCTTTGCTTGAAAATTTTATTATTTTTTTTGTCTTTTTAAAAACGGTATAAATTAATGTCTAAAAATTTAAAATAAAATAATCAATATTATTCAAAATAATAAAGTGGTGATCTGAAATCACATGACGACTATGTAATTAAAATAATTGGTCCGTTTCAATATTACTGACTGGGGACAATCTGTGATGACGAATTTTAGAAACTAACTTAAATAATTAAGGATATTTACCTGTAAACTTAATTTAAGGTGCGAGGATGAGAAACACCAACTGAATTGAATTAAATTATATGGAAAGAATATTCAACAATAAATATAAATTGTTGAAACTAAATTATAAAATAATTTTAGTGAACTAAACTAAATTATTTTTAAAATTCTAAGAGTATTTTGAATTGTTTTAAATCTAAATCAGTTATAATTCGCTCTAACATTATATTCGATAGCTTTATCTATGTTTTAGTTTACTGATAAATTCGGGAGTAAGAGTATTGAATTTGTTACGATGCAATTTGATAGTTAACCGTTAATAAATTATACATTTAAAAGTCTTACGTGAAGTAAGAGTGAGCAATTTCTCTAATAATTTATCTTGAATAAATAGTTATATTAGAATATACAACAAAAATATGCATAGAATTCATATTTATATCTACATTTATGTAATTTTTGTATTGTTTTGTATATTTCAACAGCGTAACGGAAATGTACTTGCAACTGTGTTATTTGGAGTTTGATTAAAAACGTAGAAACAAATATGTCGTATGGAATTTTACGTTCACCGCAACTCTAGGGGTAGACAACTCTAGGTGTAGACATGTCAAAGTGAGCTAATTCTAATTCGGCTTATACGGGTTGAAAATGATTGAATTTAATTCGGTTTATTTTATGGTGAATTAGAAATTTTGCAACCTGGCTCAATCCACTACGGGTTAAGTGGGATGGCTCACCAAACCACATAAAAATTATTTATGCATTTATTTTTAAGTATTCAAATATTTAAATAATTTTTTAAATAACCCATGAGATAACAATCACAGTAAAATCAAGAATCCATATTTTCATCGTGTTTAACAACAATATATGATGAATTGTTTCCAATGAAGTGTCCATATAGTCTAAGAAAATATGGCTAATATTACACATTTTTTGTCGTGCTATTCAACAAAATATAAATAAAAAAATTACACATTTTTGTCATATAAGACGGTTGTTTGAGTAATTTACTATAAAGATTATAGTTAAAGATTAAATGTATATAACTTGACAATCAAATTAATTAAATATTCAAACTATTCAAATATTATTGAGCAATATTCTAGCATTTTAAAATATGAATTTGTAAACATATATAATCAGTAATAGTAAATAATTATAAAAAAATAAAAAAAATGGTAAAAAAATGTTGATGGTTAAGTGGGTTAACCCACCCTTAAACCGGCTCGAACCCGTTTAACCCATGGGTTAAGTGAGCCGAGTTGAATTCAACTCACTCTTGAAAAAATTAAATTTTTCTTAACCCAACTCGATTTAAATTTGTGATGAGCTAAATTAACTCACAAATTAAAATTCATTATGACATCTCTAAGTCAATCTCCACCAACTTCGGTGTGATTAGCCACCCTCCATTCCTCTCTGAAACACCAAAGCCCAAAAGATTCGTTTCAAGTGTTGTGTTTGAACAAACCCACAGCACGACGCAACCCATGTCGGCCACAGATTAGACGGATCCACAAGCATGCACCAAATTGGGCCCTCAGGACCCATACCCCACTCTCTGCGTTAACCTCATCATCTAGTTTAGCCATGCAATAGTCAATTATGGCTGTTAAAACGTGCACATCTTAACTCCCAATAAATCACCAATGTCTTTTCTGTTACTTCATAACTTTCCTCACTCGCAACACAACAATAACAATTTTTGTCACCCAGTGTAAGTCTTTTTCCGTCACTACCATAATATTTTCGTTTAACAAGTTATGCTGATATCTGGCTACAAAATTACGTGACTCAAATAAACCCTTCCACTCAATCCTGTCACACTCACATTAATAACTCATATAATTCAAACACAGTTATTAAAATCCTCCCACAAACATCCACCAATCCTGATTTTTTGTTTCTAGAGTCGTGTTATTCTTGAAGTTTTATTTTTTTATCAATTAGTTTATTATAAAAATCTAAAAATTAGATCATTAATTCACATTATTTAAATTATATTTCGTGATTTAACATATTAGTACTCTGTTATGCCATAAATTTTAAATTTATGTTTATTTTTTCAAATTATGTTAAATATATATAATATTTTTTAATATAGACCGGTCAATCAACAACTTAGAAGTTCGATCATTAGTCGTTAATAAAAAACTTCAATGGAATCAATAATTGAGTTGATTTTTATGATATTAAATTCAAATTATTGAGAATCAAAATTATATTTTTCTTGTATTTTTATAACTTAATATCAATTCTCAATCATACGTAAATAAATAAATAAAATAGTCGTTAAATAATTTTATATAATTCTTTTTAAAAATTAAAATAAAAAGATTATTGATCCGAAAAATTTTCTTTTTTAAAATGTAGATTTAGACCGACATATATTTAAACAAATTAAACAAATGTCTAATATACTTGTATATAAATCCGAATATTGTGAAATGTACATATAATTATAATAAAAATAAAATAAAACTTATTTTCTGTAATTATTAATACCTTACTTCTTAAAAAGTGAAACTTAAGAAAATTCTGCCTCACAGAAAATAAGATAAAAATAACTAAAGTATTGAGGAAAGAAATAATAAGATTGTAAAATCTCAACTATATTAATTATATGAACTCTTCTTAATTACAGTAAATATTCTTGCTTGACAATTTTGATATGGAAAATTTGACACGGACTTAATTAAGACGCATTGAGATGCAGATTTATGAAATTTTAAGAGTCATATAATTATAATGTAGAAGATTAGATTATATATAATTACAATATAAAATATCATGAGTGTTGGAGATTTTTAGAGGTTATGAAACTATGAGAAATATAATAGATAAAATAGATATGTTATATGGATAAACTTGTTATTTTATTTTATTTATATACTCTATTAATATATATATATATATAACAAAATGTAACACATTATAAAATATAAAATATTTCCTTTCTAAAATAATAACTAATTTCTAAAATTCAATAGATATTTTTAAAAATAAAACTATTTCTTAAAAACTAATATAAATAAAAAATATATTAAGTAAATTCTTAACAATGGATCATATAATAAACTTTATATTTTCTAAAAAAGTAATTTGTCTTATTGCAAAAGATGAACTGTAACAAAGATACCAAAGATAAAGGCCAAAGTCTACGTATAAATGATTGTCAGCGCTTGCTCCGAAATTATTGCTTTGTTAAAGCAATCATCCAAACGTCAGTCCATGTGAAGTATTACTCATTGGATCAATTAAATCGAGTTAAGGGTGTGAAGTATTACTTCATCGTTCATTGCATCTAATAAAATGGTCCATTAACAATGTGAACAAAACGAAAATAGTTATCAAATAATTTTATATAATTTTTTTCTAAAAATAAAGTTACAAAATTATTAATACGAGAAACAAAATTAAATTAGTACGGACTTAAAAAGAGTGTTTACTAAACTAAAAGTTAGCAGCACTGTATACTTACAACATTCAAACTCAATATTTAAGTAACTTTCTTTCACACAATCATCATATCAACTTAATTCCAACATAGTCTAATTAAATCATTTCATGTAACTTATGATGCACCGATACTTCAATTTAGGTCACGTATCTGTGTCCGACACGTATCGTGTCCGATACTTTAGGATACTTTAACAATATTTATCAATGAAATATCTATTTTATAAAGTCATAACATACTACAATAAAATCTTTGAATAGTGAACAATTTTAGTGATAAAAAATAATTAGTCACTATAATAACCAAATTGACAACTAAAATAGTTCCAAAAAAATTATAATTAATCTCTAAATTGATAATTAAAATAATTTCAATTATGAATTGATTTTTAAATTGGTCACTAACATTAGCTACCAAAATAATTGATCTCTAATTAAGAATTTTGGATTCACACATTAACAATTATATATTTATTATATTTGTAAGAATTATTGTATATTTTTCAATATTCATATATCGCGTATCTATCACGTATCATATCCTATTATTTTAAACGTATCGACGTATCGTATACGTATCATATCCGATACACGTATCGTATTTGTGCATGTAATGCGCGTATCCAAATATATTCCCATTAAATCATTTATGTTATACACTATTATACTTATGCATTATACTTTATGTGAAGAGGTGTTAGATCAAATATACGAGAATTACACCTTTAAAAGATATTTAATACAATATGAAGTTTCAAAATATAGAAAAATATCACTTGAACAAACTATCCATACTATCCATGTTTGAATCACATTTTTTTAAGAAAATAATTGATTTTATCTCTTTATTTTCTTGAGAGATGAATCATCTCCCTATATCTTGAGAGATGAATCATCAATTAAGTGATGATCCTTTTGAATTAGAGATAAATATCAAGTTAAACATTATATTATTGGAGGGTAAACAATGACTTTTTTTAACTTTTCAAGTCAACGTTGACGAAAAGGATTTGTGCTTGAGAAACAACGAGGAAACCATGGGAACCAGAAATACCAATAGAGAAGATGGAGGAGAAGAACGAACCAATGTTTGGAAGAACAATTTTTTTTTTTAATTTATAAAAACAGCTGGAGTTCAATATATAACTTTTTTAAAATTCGCGTTAAATTGTTTTAGTGGGAAGTTTGAAAATCTAATATTTTGAGAAGAATTTTTATTACGTTAAAAAACATATGTAACCGTTAAGAATATTACTTAATATATTTTTTTTTAAATTATTTTTTAGAAAATATTTTTGTTTTATAGATATATTTCAAGTTTTAGAAATTAATTATTATTTTAAATTAGAAGTAAAATATTTTAAATATTTTATACTTGATAATTATTAGATTTTGTTCTATATATAGAATATATTAATAAAATACAAAAACATATTTATCTGTATAATATATCACATATATCTCTCATATATCTCATATTTCTCATCTTCTCAACATTCCTAAAAATTCCAACAGTAACATACTATTTTAAGATAGTTTTATGATAATAATTTAGTACAGTAAATTAATAAAATAAAATTTGTTGTAAATATAATAATATTTTTCATAAAAAATTATTAAAAAGGAAAAGGATATTATTCATTTGGTATCGCTAAAGTATGCGTATTATCAGATTGTTTCTGTTAATATTCTGTTGTTTGACTGTTTAAATATAAAACAACCTGTGAACAAAAGTTTAGCAAGTTTCTCCGCAGCCTTTGTTTCAACAAATTTTTTAGGTTATATAAGAAACGACGATGAGACGAGTTTTGAGAGTGGCTATTATAATAAGGGCACTTAGCTATTGCTGTCATTTGTTTCAACCACTTGTGAATATCTTCTGTTTGAAGGCTTCACAGGCTGAATCAATGTCACATGATTTAACCTCAGCCGTTGATCCAACTTCAACTGAAAGCAGAATGGAAGCGGAAGAAGATAAGTGGTCAGATCTGCCTCATGAACTACTTTCGAAAATTGCGGGTGAACTAGGGCTCATGGACTTTCTCAGTTTCCGATGTGTCTGCAAAGACTGGCACATTGCTTCTTCAAAAGTGTCACATGAAGATAAATCTTCCAAGTCTGAACCTTGGTTACTCGTTTACGAAGGAGAAGGTTCTCAGTGTTCGTTGCATAGCAGCAAGCATAAACGCTACATCAGCCACATCCAAGAACTGGAAGGGGCAGCATGCCTTGCATCGCATGAAGGATGGTTACTTCTGTTTCGTGAGGGCTCTTTGTTCTTTTTTTGCCCATTTTCAAAGGCAAAAATAGAGCTTCCAAATTGTCCAATAACCGAAGTAACTGACCATATTGCAGCATTTTCATCTGCCCCCACTGCTCAAGATTGCAGTGTTGTTGTGCTTAACCAGTTGAATGCTTTTGAGTTACAACTGTTCATGCTTTGCAGGGGAGAGAATGCGTGGAGCAAGCACTCCTATGCGGGTTATCCTTTCAAAAGAATGAGGACAGCTGTGTTCTACAAAGAGAAGGAGTTTCACTTTTTGGACGAGGGGGATGGTTTGGTTAGCTTCGATGCTTCTGAAAGCCCTCAATGGAAGAGTTTTGTTGTGCGTGTGCAGGAATCAGAAAGTACACCTTCGGATGTGGTATTGAACTACGTGATAAGTAAGAACTTTTTTCAACGCCATAATAATGAGCGTAGTGGTAACTTGAGATTCTTAGAGGCAAATGATTCAATTTCTACGGTGGGAACAACAGTTCCACGCCATACCGGTAATTTTGACCTGTTAATTGGGAGTGAACGCATAGAGGCACCCAAGCAATCAGAAAGCCGTCATCTTAAAGGGGTATGGATCCAACCTAAATATTGCTATGTTCCTCCAGATCAGACATGGTAACTTCTTAGGGTTTCAGTTTTTTCCCATTTCCTCACGGATTTCCTATTTCTTTCAAAATCTAAATTATATTGCTTGTAATTTTTTTTTAATTTTGATTGGTTGTAGTTCGAAACCATCTAATTGTTAAGGATTTGGGTTTTTTATAATCTCTACTCTCTAGCTCTGGTTCCTTAGCATTTAATAATATTTAACACTAAATAAGATTTGCGGAATATTTTTTGGGAAATATTTTCTGCTGAATATCTAAAATTAACATGACTGTTAAAATATAAAATAATTTCAAATGAATCAGAAAAGAAAAAATATTATTTTATTAATCGCTAAAAGGGGAATGAAGATCGAGAGTTAGATAAAATTTTACCTTTCTTATTTCTAAAGTCATAAAAGAGATAAAGAAAGAAGAAACTTAACCTTACGGAACCCGTCGCCTGAAAGGAAGAATACATTGATTCTGAGTTTTCATACGACACTTAACTAAAAAAAATATTTTAATTAGATAAAAAAATTTGATAAAGGCAGCATGAAGAGAAATATTTATTGATTCTAAGTTTTGACATCATCACACTTTATTAAAAAAAAAATTAATTATATCGGAAATCGTCCTTTCAATCAGCTCGGAAATCGTCGTTTCCATCGGATTGGAAATCGTCGGATAGAAAACAGGTGAACCGGATCGAGGAAAAAACCGGTTCGTCTGAACCGGATTCAAAAATTGGTTCTTCTGAACCGGACCGGAAAAAACCGTTCATCTGAACTGGACCGGAAAAAAATGATTCTTCTTAATCGGACAAAAAAAAACCAGTTCTTCTGAACCGTATATTAAAAACGTGTCTGACTGAACCAGACTGGAAAAAAAATGATTTGTCTGAACCGGATCGATAAAAACCGTTATGTTTGAAGCGAATCGGATAAAATTGGTTCGTTTGAACCGGACAAAAAAAACCTTTTTGTCTGAACCGGATAAAAAAAAAATTGGTTTGTTTGATCCAGACCAGAAAAAACCAATTCTCTGAACCAGACCGAAAAAAATTGGTTCATCTAAACCGGACCAGAAAAAAACCGGTTCATCTAAACCGGACCGGAAAAACCGGTTCGTTTGAGCCGAAATGGAAAAAACTGGTTCTTCTGAACCAGACCGAAAAAAACCGGTTCTTCTGAACCGTATATTAAAAACGTGCCTGTCTAAACCAGACCGGAAAAAAACGATTTGTTTGAACCATAACGAAAAAAACCGTATATAAAAAACTTGCTTGACTGCACCAGACCGGAAAAAATGATTTGTCTGAACCGGATCGGAAAAAACCGTTATGTTTAAACCGAATCGGATAAAATCGGTTCGTTTGAACCAGACCAAAAAAACCTTTGTCTGAACCGGATAAAAAAAAATTGGTTTGTTCCGGAAAAAACCAATTCTCTGAACCAGACCGGAAAAACCCGTTTCGTCTGAACCAAATTGAAAAAAACCGGTTTGTCTGAACCGGACCAGAAAGTAACCGGTTCATCTGATTCAGACCGAAAAAAAACCAGTTAATCTAAACCGGACCGGAAAAAACTGGTTCGTCTGAACCGAAACAGAAAAAATTGGTTCTTCTGAAACGGACCGAAAAAACCGTTTCTTCTGTACCGTATATGAAAAACGTGTATGTCTAAACCAGACCGGAAAAAACGATTTGTTTGAACTGTAACGAAAAAAACCGTTATGTTTGAACCGAATCAGATAAAATCGGTTCGTTTGAACCGGACCAAAAAAACCTTTTTGTCTGAACCAGATTGAAAAAAAATTGGTTTGTTTGATCCAGAATGGAAAAAACCAATTCTCTGAACCAGACCGAAAAAACCCGTTTCTTCTGAACCAAACGGGAAAAAACCGTTTCTTCAGAATCGGACAGAAAAAAATCGGTTATCTTGAACCAGACCGAAAAAAACTGGTTCTTCTGAATCGGATGGAGTAAAACTGGTTCTTCTGAACCGGACCAGAAAAAACCGGTTCTTTTGAACAGAACTGGAAAAATCAGTCTGTCTGAATCGTATATGAAAAAACATGCATGTCTGAACCAGACCAAAAAAACTGGTCTAACTGAACCAGGCCAAAGAAAATCTTTCTGTCCGAACCGGACCGGATAAAACTAGTTTGTTTGAACCGGACCGAAAAAACTTGTTTGTCTGAACCGGATCTAAAAAACTGGTTAGTTTGAATCAGACTGGAAAAAACCGGTTCGTCTTAATCGGACAAAGAAAAAAAATGGTTTGTCTGAATTGGACAAAGAAAGAACTTCATAGAGGAAAATAGTATGCATGAATTGGAGAGAGAAAGAACAGTTCGTCTGAACCAGACAAAGAAAAATTGGTTCATCTTAACCGGAAGGAAAAAATATGTTCGATTGAATCAGAAGACAAAATCGATCAGTTTGAACCGAACAAAGAAAAATCGGTCTGTCTTAACCAATCCGATAAAAAGCGATTCGTCTGAATCATACTGAGACGAAATTTGTTTGTCTAGATCAAACAAAAAAAAAATCGATACCTTTAAACTGGGTCGTGAAAAACCGATCCTTCTAAATCAGACCTAAAAAAATTGAACTGGACAAAAAAATGGTTTGTGTGAACCGAACCAAAAAATAGGTAGTTTGAACCAATCTAGAAAGTGGTTCATTTGAACCGCTTAATCAGACTGAAAACTTGTTTGATTGAACTGGACTAAAAATCAATTGAACTAAACCACTTAATGAGATTGGCAAAACCCTGTTCATTTGAACCGGATTGAAAAATCTTGGTTCGTATCAACTAAACCGGAAAAAATTTGTTCATCTGTACCGGACCAAAAAAATTTGGTTCGTCTGAACTGGACCGGTGATTGCTTTTTCTGAACTAGATCGGAAACCGGTTCATCTGAACTAGACCGAAAACTGGCTAGTGTTAACTGGCCCGAAAATTAGGGATGGCAATTAGGGCCTGGCCCGCAGGCCCGTGCGGGCTCGGCCCGCATAGGTCCGCGGCCCACGCGGGCCGGCCCGCAAACCCGCATAAAATAAAAAAAAATAAAAAATTGCACTTGTGTATATTAATTACTTCTTTTATGGACTCTTGCATTAACATTTCAAATTCTTGTATAACTGAAAAAGACAAGTATTATGTAATTTTTAATGTGCTATAATTTAAAGAATACATTGTGTATGTCATAGTATAAATATGATGAAAATTTTGAATTATCAATTTATCATCTAATTCCCCAAAGTCTTTACTTAATTTTGTGAACTTCTTAAAGTTTCTCAATTTTTAAACATTGAAATTTTTATCATAAAAAAAAATTAAAAAAAAAGCGGGTCGGCCCGCGGGCCGCGGGCCAACGTATATGCGGGTCGGGCCAGAGTATGCGGCCCGCATAAAATGTGCGGGGCGGGCCAGCCCGCGGTGTGCGGGCCTTATGCGGGGCGGGCCGACCCGCATTGCCACCCCTACCGAAAATTGATTTGTCTGAACCCGTAAACCGGACAAAAAAAAACCAGTTTACCTGAACCAGACCGAAAATCCATTCGTCTGAACCACTAAATCGAACGGAAAAAAAATTGTTTCTTTTGAA
>Ga0209389_1000849_pt1 | contig 19664 bp, 11 predicted proteins | sample CowpearedBW_FD_187526 | JGI IMG/M metagenome (GOLD analysis project Ga0209389, IMG submission 187526) | Root nodule microbial communities of legume samples collected from California, USA - Cow pea red BW (SPAdes) (version 2) | ecosystem: Host-associated > Plants > Roots > Nodule | place: USA...
GTCCTATCTAGACGTATCCTCAGTTGACCTAACAGACAGGTCCGAGCTAACCATACCTGTGTTCAACACATCAGCCAAGTCGGAATCCGAGCTGGCTATATCACAATTGAAACAATCAGCCAGATCGGAATCCGAGCTGGTCTCCTCCCAGTACAATATATATATAGTAAATTAGACTCAGACGATTTCAAAGAAAGTTAAAGAGTAAATAGGGAAAAAAATAAAGAGAATATTTGGAATAATAAAAACTCTGTTACATACCTTCAAAGCCATTTAAAAGGAAATGAAACCCTAATTTGTGAAAAGATTCAAAGCGACGAATCACTCATTCACACATTTGGGTTGTATATCTATGGGTAAAGCAAAGATGTAGTTGCACTTTCGATACGAACTGTACAATGCATTACAGTTTGACTTTTAAATTCATTTTCAGAAGCAAATATGCTTAAGGAGGTAAGGAATTTATTATGTTTTCATAATGTGGAAAAGTATATTAGGAATTACAGAAAAATAAAACAATCTTTCACCAATATGGGTTTTATAGGTATGGCGTCAACGAAAGATGAATATTACAATTTCACAAAATAGTCTTTGAAAGCATAAAAAGTATGTTAAACTTTGGAACATATAGAAGTTTTCAAAGAACCCTGAAAGCAAATATGTGCAGAATATAGAAAATGAGAGTTACACTTTTATATAACACTCTTAGAGTCTAACAGTACACATGATAGAAAGTCTAACTCAACTCTACTAAACTAACTTGTAAAGTGAGAATTGCACTCATTTATATATTATAAATTGACATTATCTCTAGTCGATGTGAGACTTCCAATAAAGATTCTTACAGTGTAATAGTATTAGAGTTTAATAGCATAATAGTGTGAATGTTGTATATATAGTGACATGTTACAACACTTATTTTGGTCGTTTGATGGATCGTTTTATGATTTTGAAAGCATAAGAAGACTTTGAAATCAACATATTGAGCAAAAAATAGTGAATGAGACTAAAAATTCTTCATTTGTTGTCACTCTACCAAATCGATACAAAAGTAACATACGAAATTGAATTGTAATTTACAATTGTGTGCTGAACAAAGATTTGAGTTTATTTTTTAATTGTCTGTCCAACACACAATGAATGGACAGAAGGCACATCCTGCAAAAAAAATTGTAGGGGAATTGTTATTTGGGTGACCAAAGGCAAAACTATCCTAAAAGAAAGAATGAAAGGAACGTCACAAAAGAACAGAAAATTGTACCAAAGTAACTTTTTATACTAACATTTACAAATTTTCAAAGTCACCTTGCTACCGTAAAGATGGACATATAAGACAATGGAGATTGGGATATAAGAGTAAGATTTCACATTGGGATATAAGACAATTAGACTTTCGATATGAACTGTACAATGCATTACAACATGATGACATATAACAAATTAAGTTTAATTTAACTTAATCTTTAAATGATGACAAGTAGTTAAGATGAGTTCTACCAAATAGAAGGTGTCTATTTTAAATTAGACTCAAATATAGAATTAAGTCTATCCTAAAATATAAATTAAATTGATTTATATGAAAAAAAATTGAAATTTAAAATATTTTAATTACTTCATCCAAACTAATTATTTAAGAAACGATGATAATTCAATTGAAAGTAATTCAATTATTAGGTATTTCAATTTAAAAAATAATGTAATTCAGTTAAAAAATATACAGATCGGTTAAAAAATAGTGCAATTCGAGAAATAGTTTAGTTCAGTGCACTTAGTTTGTCTGAACTATTTTTAGTTCAGTTCAGGTGAACTATTTTTTAGTTCAGTGTAATTTTTAACATTGCAGTGCAATTCAGTTCATTTTTCCCAGCCCTAATTAAAGTCTATCATAGCGAAATTTATTGTTTGCTGGGTCTCTATTGTTCAAGCCACTATTGGACCACCCATTTATTTTTTGTTTGGTCTATTACTCAAGTCATATTGAACCATTATTGGATCACCTATTAATATATAGTCTCACACACTCAAGCAATGTATGCCTTGACATGAGTAGGGATGACTAATAAAGTTGCTATCGTTTTCATGGGAATTCCTGCATTCACTAGGTATGAATAATACCAACTTTTTCAATTAGGTATGATGATATGTACATATCCATCCCGTCGTCATCTCCGTCCCCGTTTAAATTATTAAAGTATTCATATATATTCACATACTATTCACTTTCTATTTTTTATTTCTTTTGATTGTTTTGTTTGTCATGAAATTCATTCACACATCCAAGATATTTGTTCTCTTATCAAAATCTTTGTGCAATTATGATAAGATGATGTATTTCAATCAAATATTTTTTATTTTTCACATTTGAATATTTCTACTCTTTTTTAATATTTTTATTTATTGTATATTTTTTTTTTCATATAAGAATGTTTAACACCATCAATTGAATCAATTGAAGTGTTTAATAGCATAAACCTCTATTGGCTAATATAAAAAAAAAACTTATCTTCTTTATTCCATTATTATTAATTTTGTTTAATTTAAAGAATTCTTTTGTGTGCTAAAACAAATTTTTGTTAGTTCGACTAAGTTGATATTAAAAATTTTTTCTTAGATCTCTAAGATTTTTTATCTTATCATACCATTAACTACACATTTATTTTCCTTTATGTGATTTCATTTAACGGTCTATCAAATTATCTTCATTTGATAGTTTTTTTTAATATTTTGATTTTTTATTTATTTTTATTATGTAAAATACTATTTTGATATTTTTTTTATATAATTTTTTTTTATTTTCCAGCTTATTATCATACGTGTAATTTTATCCCTATAATTATATGAATAAATTTTATTTACTATAATATAATAATTTAATGCAATTGTCATGAATTTGTTTTATCACCATCCAACATATATTGAAATTTAAAAGAAAAAATATCCATGTTAAAATTAAATTCTTATTAGTTTAATAGTTGTTCTTTGTGTGATTTTAATCAAGTGACGTATTACAATTTCTATTAATGTAAAAAAAAATCATTATAATTTAAAAAATTGAAGTAAACATACATTTAAATTTTTTAATTTAAATATTTGTTTTCCTTTTATATATATATTTTTTAAAAAAATTTACATTTTATCAACTAAATTTGTAAATTTAATAAATATTTTGACTCTCATGAAATTTTATTTAGTATTTTGATTTGAAATGTATATGATTATATTTTTTATAAATATTTGATATTGAAAAAACAAGAATACACTTCTTCTTTTAATATAGAATATTGAATAATATTATGCTTCTTTTACCATATTTGTTATTATTTTATAAACAATAATTAATTAATATTGAAACATTAAAAGAACATCTACATGTATAAGTATAAGTATATATCACTTAATGAGGGGAGATGAGAATGAGATAAAAATTTGATACTCTTTGTTTTTAATCGTTAGAATATAGATGAATAATTTATCTAAAAATGAGTATGAAATAACAAAACTTCTTCCTACCGTTGTAATGTGAGGGGATATGTTGAAATTTTTATGTTAATTATATATAAGACTAAATTATAGTAGTATATATATAAATAATAAATTAATTTTTAGAGTTGAATTAGTTTAAATTTGTCCACGACCTCCTGATATTTGAGAAACTAAAACAAGAAAATGAAATAAAAATACATTTTGCAAACAATTTTAAAACCAGGAGACTTGGAACTTTATTTTTTGGTTTTCTTTTATTCATACATTTTCTTTTAAATATTTTACACTTTCTATTTTATTTTTACCTATTTGCATTTACCTCTTCCTGTTTATATTATTTATTTTCTCTATTAAATGGATGGTAAGTGATGTGAATAATAATACTGCATAATAAAATATTAAAATTAATTTAATATTACGTAGATACTTTTAATTATTCAAGACATGAATATAACAAGATTTTATTTTTCGTCATTTTATGATTATTTTTTCTTCCCTATTTAGTGCCGCTGTTTCTATTGCACAATGGGAAAACAGTAATAAACTCGTCATACTCATAGTTATGTCATTGGCTTCTTTGAAGAAGTTATGATATTATATCATGCAATGCAGCTTGTTGTCTTTACCGACCAACCACGATAGATCCGTTGAGAAAAGGTCGTACTTTAAAAAATAATTAACTATGTGAGGATGTCGTAGAATAACAAGTAGACAGTTATTTTATTTTATTAATTCATTATTATTATTAAACAAATCTTTAGTTCCATGAATTTATAACTACAACCTTTGTTTCCTTTCAAGATGTTCTTACGAGGGTGAAAATGGAGGAAACTAGGTTCAGTAAACGTGTTTTCATAATCCATATTTTATATAAAATTAATAGATAATTTTATTACCATAATATAATTTTAAAAATTTTTATTAATTTATAAATTTATACTACTATAATTAATTTTGTAGAAAGAATAAAAGTTGTCCAAATATCTCTATTCAATTTTATTTGATTTAGTGAATAATGATATCATCTATTTATGTTAAAAGATATGAAGGTAATTTTCAAAGTTCAGATTTTTTACTGATTTTCATTGTATTGATTTGTGCCGAATATTAAAATTACATTATATTATTCTATTTAAAAGTTTTTAGAATATTTAAAAATTTTAAAATTAGTAATCATTAATATATTTTGAAACACAATAAATAATATACATATAAAATTCAATAAAAAATTCAAATTTATAATTTTTAGGTTCCTGTACTGCTATGATCGGTATATAAATATTTTTAAGTGTTTTTTCGATATATAATTTATTATGAAATATATGTAATCAATCATGTATTTTTTGTATTATAATTTTACGTCCTTTATTATAATAATAGATAGATAGATATATAATTAAAATTTAATAAAAATAATATTAAGTATCAATAAAAAATAAAATGATCTTACATTCTATTATTTTTCTAATTAAATACTTCTTTTTCATTTTAACTTTTTCTTCTTCTTTTTTTTTCTACTCTTTAGTGTCTCAATAAACGGAAGAGAGACGGTCAAAGGTGGGAGTGTCCTAATGATATAACGTAGACTACAAGTTTTAAATTTCTGGTTCTATTTTTCAATTGATAGAATTGAGCTTTCGAGTGCATAAATAAGCATAGCCTAATAAAGAAAATAAACGTCGTTTCAATAATTTTATTTCTTATTACGGTAAATATATTATTAATTTTATTTCTGTAAATATATTATAAGGAGACATGTGCAACGTAAGAGAATCAATGGTAATATTTTAATAGGAGGAACTAATAGCTAAAATTTTGGTAAAGGGTGTAATGAGAGTATTTAAATAAGGTATGTATGATTAAAAATAATAAAATAAAAGGGTAACAGAGAAAGAAATTGCATATAGCATATTATAGGTGATGCAAGAATGTCGACACTCTCGCGCTCATTTGATTGCAAAAAGAGGGAACCCAAGAATCCACAACTCACTCTCCAACCTCTCTCTCTCCTCCTTATGACGACACTCTTCTTCATTTTCGCCAACAAGCTTCTTCTACCCTTCCCTGGCATCAATTTCCCAATCCCAATCTCAACCTTCTCCACTTTTTTATTTATACTGTTTTTCAATTCCCTTCTCTATCTTCAACCCACAACCTTCTCTTTCTTTTTCCCTACAAATTCCCCTCACTCCCATGATTTTCACCGAGGTTTCTTTCTTCTTCTCTCTTTATTCCCCATCACCTTCCATGTAATCGATAATCATTCTTCTTTCTCTCTATCTATTTTTTAGGATCTGTGGCTTCTGCTCCACCAACTGGTCGGAAACACTTCTCTCTTTTCAGGTAACAATTTTTCGATTCTAAACGCACTCTGTAAATTCTTAATTATCATTAATTCAACTCCTATATATATATTTATAGGTGAATCGATTATTTTCTAAACTCTTGAGCCGCTGCTTTTTCCCAAATAGAGAAACCGTCCTTCTTCCACAACTTTCTGGAATCAATGACCAACTCCACCTGCGCAGGCGCTGAGTTAGACCAGTGCCGAGACGAGTCAGCGGCGTTGGTTCTCAAATTCGTCGCCATCGCCTCCATTCTCCTCTCCGGCATGGCCGGAATCGCGATCCCCCTCGTCGGGAAACACCGCCGCTTCCTCCGCACCGACGGCAACCTCTTCGTCGGTGCCAAGGCCTTCGCCGCCGGGGTGATTCTGGCAACGGGATTCGTCCACATGCTGTCTGATGCCAACGAAGCGCTCCAGCACCCGTGCCTGCCTTCCTTCCCGTGGTCCAAGTTTCCCTTCACAGGCTTCTTCGCCATGATGGCCGCGCTCTTCACTCTCCTCCTTGATTTCGTGGGAACGCAGTACTACGAGCGTAAGCAGGGGCTCAACCGTCCCTCAGAGGAGCAGTCTCGGGTCGGGTCGTCCGAATCCGCAGTGAAGGTGTTCGGAGAAGAAGAGAGTGGGGGAATGCACATTGTGGGGATGCATGCACACGCCGCGCATCATCATCATAACCACCCCCATGGCCATGACTCGTGCCATGGCATTGGCAGCGAGAAGGAACAAGATAACGCGCTTGCTGACTCCCATGGACACGGCCACGGTCACCTCCACGGCCACTCCCACATGGAAGATGGCGAAGAAGCCGACGTTCGACACATCGTGGTCTCTCAGGTAAATAGTTAAATCTCTGTGTTCTGGATGTACTTAATGTAACTAGTAATAATTATTAGTGGGAGTGTTCATAACTGGGGTTGCATTGCAGGTGTTGGAGCTTGGGATTGTGTCACATTCGATCATAATCGGGTTGTCTCTGGGGGTTTCTCAAAGTCCTTGTACCATAAGGCCTCTGATTGCGGCGTTGTCTTTTCATCAGTTTTTTGAAGGGTTTGCGCTTGGAGGGTGCATTTCCCAGGCGCAGTTTAAAGCCTCCTCAGCAACCCTTATGGCTTGTTTTTTTGCATTGACTACACCGTTGGGTGTTTCGATCGGAACGGCCATTTCTTCAGGGTATAACCCTTATAGCCCCGGTGCACTGATCACCGAAGGTGTTCTGGATTCCTTGTCGGCGGGGATTTTGGTGTATATGGCTTTGGTAGATTTGATAGCTGCGGATTTTCTTAGCAAGAGAATGAGTTGTAACTTCAGGCTCCAGATAGCCTCTTACTGCATGCTTTTCCTTGGGGCTGGATTGATGTCTTCGCTCGCAATTTGGGCCTGATGTCCCTCCCCTTTATATATAGTTGTAATACTACATTGTTCAATATTCATGTTTTATGTCTTTTTTGTTTTGTCTTCCCTGCTATCCTATTCAATCATACTTTTTCTTAACTAGAACTAGAAGAACGCAGATGAAATTTCATACCAGGTAAGGTAATCGTAAAATTTGTATTATCATGTCTCAGCCTGCTGATTTTTGCTAGCTCTTGCCCACTGACTAATAAACTAATAATAGTTTTTAAATAAGTTTACACAAAATTCATTGAAATAGGGATCTTGTCAACCGAGCAAGGGAACTGCAATAAAAAAAAAATGAGAAAATCAAAGTTAGTATTAAAATATGTATAAGAAGCCTTACTATTCCGTATCTAAGTATATAATTATTTTGTTTTAATTTGTGCACAGTACCCCTTCGAGCATCATTTACCTTGAAACAATAGCATTTTTAATACGAAGTTTGACCCTAGTTACTGCTACTAATTTGGTTTGGGATGAAACTATGAAGTGCATTCATCTGTGACAACTTTGATCTAGTTAATGCGATTTTTACCTGAAATTCTAGAATTTCGAAACATGTTCCTCTTTTTTTGGTTTACCAACGCAAGTAGATTTGGAGAAGAAAACGAGCAATTGATATTACGAGTTAGGCGACCGTTTTGGTTTGTCACGATACAACGAACCCAAAGTAAGAGTAGAGTTACAGGTTACAGGGTTTACAACGTTAACGCTAATAATTAGGAGTGTCGCGTAAGAAAAATATTACAATCTTTCTTTCTATTTTATGGTTTTTTGGTATGTTTTTTAAGTCCATACTATTGTTTGTAGACAGTTTCGTACTGAAATAAATAATAATTACAATGAATAAGTTAATTAATTAAATCCAATTTAATGGATTGATAGCTAAACAGTACTGTTAAAAACACATTCAATAATGTATTATTATTTTGATATAAATAAGGTAATCGTATATTAATTGTGTTTATAATATTCCTTATAATTTCTAATATTTTCTAACAATGAGTTTTGTAGTTTTCATTTCAATAATTTATTTTTAATATGTTTAGACACCTACAATTTATTTATTATATTATTTTTTTCATTTCAATATATTAGTTTTGACTGATTGTAATATAATTTAACTTTCAATGTAAGATGATAAAATTATTAAATATGGTCATCACCTTTCTTCTTCCACGATCTTAACATTTCAGTTTGGTTATGGAATCGAAAATGAAAATGATATTCGAACATAAAATTCGAACTCATTGTAAATTCATTTTGGCAAAACTAAAGCAGACGTGGAGAAAGAAAGTAAGATAAAATGGAAAACTTGGTAGTGTTGGTGAGAGAGGGAGAGAGAAAGGCGATCGGAAGCCCTTGCATGGTGGAGTTAGCGTGAGATAGAAAGTCGGAGTAGAGGCAGAGGAAGGCGTTGCCGGAGAACAGGTGTCTGACCAGAACTCATCAACGGCGTAATTTTCAGGGTTAGTGCTATTTTCAGAAGACGGCCACTAGGGCTTCGAAAAATCAAAGACTTCCGGCACACAACAACGAGCACGGTGGGTAGAAACCTTTTTCTGGCCTTAATGTATTTGTTAATCGTTGATTTTTTTAATAACCTCTTATATGGCAGAAACTATGCGATTTGAATTCGGTTTTACTTATCTGTAGGGTTTCCCAATCATGGAATCATGTATTGAGCTTTTGGTTCAGTAAAGTGAAATTTTCATTTGGGTGTATTGCTGATTTTGTTTTTATCAGTGTACAAAACATGACAGTTTGGGTGTTGAAATAATTGATTGAGGTGGTCAAATAAATGTTCATTTAATGTATATAATATTTGTGAAATTCGTAACATTATGATTTTTTACAAATATGTATTTTCGTCATTGCTGTAAAGCGAAGTGCATTGGTGCTTTTAACGAAAAGTTAACTGTGGCACAAAAGGAGTATATTGCAAGCACCCCGTTTTGGTGGTTTCCCATGTTAAAGCAATCATTGAAGATAAGTAGAAATGTTTTATCTCAGTTATGTATTAAATGGGTTGAAAGAAGGGGTGGTTTTGATGTTGGTGGTGAAGTGGTGGACTGGTTTTGATGTTGGTGGTGAAGTGGTGGACTTTAGTTTATTAGACGTTTGTTTAGGGTTAGGATTTTACAGTTTGGTTGATTTTGTTAATTTGAAAACACCATTGCTATTTTATTTTGAGTTATTTATGAATGTTTGTTATGGATGGATTTTACAGGACAAAGTCTGTCCATGATTCTGTTATGTGTTTTTGTTTTGAAAATGTATGTTGCAGGTTTTTAGATGTTTTGCATTTATTTTGCGCAGCACTAATATTTTTTTGTTTGTTGTGGGTGGTAGAACCAAATTATTTAACACAACACCCTACTTAATTTCCCTTCACTCCCCATTTTGCTGTGAGATAAAAAATATGTAATAGAAGTCCTCACTGAATCTACTGGGGAATTATATTTTGGAGGTCAGGAATTATGAACCATATGAAATTGACTTTGAGCAGTTTGTGGTTGGCATGTATTTGTCATTGCTTACGCAGGATGGGGTTGTGAACCACAATGTTGAACGTAAGTCCCTAAGAAATTGTTTTGTAGTCCCCGGTTTTGACCCATTTATGAAATTTCGTAATTTCAATTGCATGAAGTTGAGTTTGAGCAGTTTGTGGTTGGCACGTATTTCTCATTGCTTAAGCAGATTGGGGTTGTTCACCAAAATGTTGAAATTTAAAATGGTTATAAAAACTGGTACCGTGAACCAGAATATATAACATCACTCCCCAATTGGGGTAGTTGTACTCCCCACTTGATAAAGTAATTGATACTTTAAAGAACAATTTATTTCCTCCAAAAAATAAAAGTTGTTATTAAAACTGTTTTTCGAATTTTAGATTGGTCATAATAAAATAAAAAAATTTAATTGCTTAACAAAATTTTGAAATTTAAGATGGTTATTAAAGCTGGTACTGTGAACCAGAATATATAACAGCACTCCCCATTTGGGGTACTTTTACTCCCCACTTTGTAACGTAATTGAAAGTTTAAAGAACATTTAATTTCCCTCCAAAAATTAAATGTTATTAAAATTTTTATTCTAAATTTGAATTGGTCATAATAAAAAAAAATATTTAATTGCTTATGAAAACTTTCAAATTTAAGGTGGTTATTAAAACTGGTACTGTGAACCAGAATATGTAACAACACTCCCCATTTGGGGTACTTTTACTCCCTACTTTGTAACGTAATTGAAAGTTTAAAGAACATTTTATTTCCTTCCAAAAAATGTTCTTAAAACTGTTATTCTAAATTTGAATTGGTCGTTATTAAAAATAAAATTTAATTGCTTAACAAAATTCAAAAATTTAAGATGATTATTAAACCTGGTACTATGAACCAGAATATATAAGAGCACTCCCCAGTTGAGGTACTTTTACTCCCCACTTTGTAACGTAATTGAAAGTTTAAAGAACATTTTATTTCCTTCCAAAAATAAAATGACATTAAAACTGTTATTCTAAATTTGAATTGGTCCTAATTAAAAATAAACTTTAATTGCTTAACAAAATTTAGAAATCTATGGTGGTTATTAAAACTGGTAATATATAACAGCACTCCCTATTTGGGGTACTTTTACTCCCCACTTTGTAACGTAATTGAAAGTTTAAAGAACATTTTATTTCCTTCCAAAAATAAAATGACATTAAAATTGTTACTCTAAATTTGAATTGGTCCTAATTAAAAATAAATCTGCTTACCAAAATTTAGAAATTTAAGGTGGTCATTAAAACTGGGACTGTCAACCAGAATATATAACAGCACTCCCCATTTGGGGTACTTTTACTCCCCACTTTGTAACGTAATTGAAAGTTTACATTTTATTTCCTTCCAAAAATAAAATGTTATTAAAACTGTTATTCTAAATTTGAATTGGTCGTTATTAAAAATAAACTTTAATTGCTTAACAAAATTTAGAAATTTAACATGGTTACTGTGAACCAGAATATATAAGAGCACTCCCCATTTGGGGTACTTTTACTCCCCACTTTGTAACGTAATTGATGGTTAGAAATTTAAGATGGTTATTAATCCTGATACTGTGAACCAGAATATATAAGAGCACTCCCCATTTGGGTACTTTTACTCTCCACTTTGTAAAGTAATTGAAAGTTTACATTTTATTTCCTTCCAAAAATAAAATGTTATTAAAACTGTTATTCTAAATTTGAATTGGTCGTTATTAAAAATAAACTTTAATTGCTTAACAAAATTTAGAAATTTAACATGGTTACTGTGAACCAGAATATATAAGAGCACTCCCCATTTGGGGTACTTTTACTCCCCACTTTGTAACGTAATTGATGGTTCTACTACCCCTTTAAAGATCATCTTTTTGACCAGCAAATGAAATTTCCTTAGTTTCAGAGTGTTCATTGCTTGAGAACACAAACACAGGGAGACGAAAACCAAAATATTCATGACCACTCCACATGAGCTTATTCTTGACGCCTCAGTTGGGACATAATTTGCACCAAACTCGAAAATAAATAAAATGTTTTTCCCCCAAAGCTTAAACCTTTTCGAATGGTGAACAAAAAAACACGGTGTTGCAGAACGACTTCCGGTGGGTTGGTTGTCGTTGCCATCGACTCGCCTCCACTGGATTTGATCCCCTCCACTATCGTCGCTGTCGCAGGTGTGTCCTCTCACGGTGACCGCCTCCCGCCTCGCTTTTGTAACACCACAACTTCTCTGTCTCGACTTCCTCTGACTATCTCAGTCTCTCTCGGCCGTTCCGCCGACTTCCTCACGCTGGCTTCACCTTTCCACACACTTGATCACGCTGTCTCCGCCTTTCCTTCGAGTTGCTCACGCTGTTGCCGCCTTTCCTCTGACTTTCTCACACTGTTTCCGCCTCTCCTTCGACTTGCTCACGCTGTCTCCACTTTCTCCGACTTTCTCTCTCCTTGTCTCACGAACACTCTACAAATTTTTCATTTTGTCTTACTTTCTCTCTCCAACTCTGCTTTAGTTTTGTCAAAAAGAATTTACTGCACAAAACTTCCGCGCACATGACCATGGGTTCAATTTCATTTAAAAAAAGTAAAAATAAAAGAATAAAAGGGTGCCACGACACCCATGTAAAAAATGAGTTCGAATTTTATGTTTGAATATCATTTTCGAATCGAAAAATCTGTGATTAGGTTTGACAGGTTGTGAGGTTCAAAGCGATTGATTAAAAACTGAGTATATCCGAAAACACGAAGCAACTCATAGTGGAAGCTTTGGTCTCACGGTTTTAAATTTGCATCAGTTTGATTAAGGGGACCAAACTCGACTTCATTGCGTGCACGAAGGTATTTTCCTCTTTCTCTTAACTTCTCACTCTTATTCCGTCCTCTCAATAAAGTCTTAAGTCATTTATCAGGCAACATAGGTAAACATTTATGTCACTTTTGGGATATGATATCACAATTTCCCCTTGTAAAGACCAATAAAGATATTCATGAACTGTGGTTTCTGCTTAAGTTGTCAAGTTTATTATTTCATATATACTATTCACGTTTAAGATTTCTTGCCTAACTCCCAAAATTTGGAACGAATAGTGAATTTATTCTATTAAGAACAATCAATTGATGACGAAGCTCAAATAACTTCAAATACATGACATTATCTTTCTTATGTGAGATATTTCTAGAATATCAATAATTTCACTGTGTCATGTTCGTGTAGTACATACAATTCTGAAAAAATTCATCGCAAGACAAAATGTGTGTATACTATGTTTATTGTGAGTACTTCCCATTCACAGAGACATTAAGAAAAAGAAAATTCAAAATATCTTTTTTATACGTTGATTATAGATTATAGACAAACAATGAAAAAAAAGTAAATTAAAATAAATATTATTTTCTACATCATTTTATCTACAACAAGCACACTTGATTACTAAATAATTGTTTTTATTAATTATAATAACCCATAAAAGTTGCCATATTAAAAATATATATAAAATTTCGATAAGTGATATTTTTTTTTTAAATTCAACAAATTTTATCTTGTATTTTCGTAGGATATATATAAACTTATTATAAAATTTTATTTTTAAAATTTTTGAGAGTTGTTTATTATTAGTTATTACAACTTTATAAAAATTGACAATTTAAACCTGACAAGATAATTATTATATTATTCAATTAACGGTCACATCACTTGATTAATAGAAAAATTAATTAAAAATTTAATATTTCATAAATATGTATTAAACATTCAATTAAAAATTTTAAATTTATAAAAACTCAAAATTTAATTAAGTCTCATAAACGTGTTTTGCCTTACAAAATATTTTCTTCTTCCTCTCTTATATATTTTTTTTTCTTTTCTGGAATTCTTGATCCTGATTACAGTGTTACTCCATCACAAATGAACAAAGAAAAAGTCACAAATTATTGAATTTCCTTTTTTGAACTTCAACAAGTTTTATATTTATTATATTTTGTATAAAGTTATACATATTTCCTATTTTGTCAATCCGCACTTATTTATTTAGTTACTCTATTGTTTGTTTCACTGTACTGTTTTAATTAATAATCGAATTATTTCAATTATTTTAAGGAATATTCTGGTCTTGTTTAATTTGATAATTATAGGAAACATATTTAACTATTTTTTAACGTATTTAGGTAAAGGTTAAAATATTTTTTTTCCCAATTTTCATCAAGTTTTGTTAAATCATTCTTAATTTTGTTTTTGTGCTCCAATAGATCCTAATTTTTGTTAATTTTGTTCAATTTGATCTTTTATACTAACACTTTTTAAGCCATGAATAATAACTGTCATGTGTCAATTCTTAATTTTTTTTTGTTTTTTTAATATTTTTTTTAAATGTACACGTATTAATATAGGAATATGTAATGTGTGAGAACTAATGTTTTATATTCAATTTAGTTTTTATATTTATTATTTTTGTTGAATTTATTCATAATTTTGTTTAAAATTGACCAATTTTGTCCTTGTCAAATATGAGAACAAATTTAATTTTTATATAAAATTTATAATAATGTGAATTTTAATATATTATATAAACGTATTTAATAAAAAATGTGAATTTTAATATAAAAATTAAATTTGATTTCAATTTGGAGAGAGACAAAATTGTTTCATATTAACAAAAATTGAGACTAAATTGAACAAAAATAACGAATAAAGAGACCAAATTGAATATAAAACATTGATTATGACACATGACATGTTATCAAAATTCAAATTGAACAAAATTGACGAAAATTAAGACTATTTGAATACAAAAACAAATTTAAGACTGATTTAACAAAAGTTGACGGAAATTGAGAAAAAAAATTATTTTAACCTTAGGTAAACTTATATAAAACAGAAAATATATTTTATGCTTTGCCTTAAAAACAACTTTGAATTACTTTTCTTAAGAAACAATTTCAGTAAGAGAGAGCTTTTACGAATGTTTTTTTTAAGGATCTAGGAAATAACGATGAGTAGATGAGTAGATGTAAAATTTATAAAATGATCTTGATTATTTTTGTATTAAAAGTTTGGGCTATAGATAAAACATTAATAGAAAATGAAATGTAATTATTTAGAAAAAAACGTGAATGATTTTTTTTATACATAAAAAATTTAATAAATGTAATTAATTTAAAATAAATTTTGTTTGGTTAAAAATAATTTTAGTAAAATATTGGATAATAAAAAAATATTATTAATAATTAATTATTTTTGTCACCATAACTTTTTAATATTATTTTATTTAGATCTTGTTTTTTCTTCCTTTATATTATTTTTAATTTTTTTATATTTCATTATTATTACTCCTCCCTCAAATAATTTTTTTCATTCAAATTTCTTGAAAGGAAACATAACATTCTCACTCACTATCTCATTAAGAGTAAATCCATTGAAAGAAACACGACCTTATAGTTAATTTATATTTACTTAAAATTTATTTGTTTCAATTAATAATATTATTTATTTCTTCAATTTAAATACATTTTTTAATACTTAATAAATAAAGATATAATAATAACAGCAATAAGTTTTAATTTTAAAAATAAATTTTCTATTCTCTAATTTCCATAAATAATTAATTCATACAATTTATTATTTATAAAATAAAATAATTAAGAATATCACGATAAAAATTAATGAATATAAAGAATAATTAGGATAAGGTGCTATAAAAAGTAAAATAATATCTTACCATTAAATACATTATGTTCTATGATAAAGTCATAAAGTATTAAAATATAAAAATTTAAAGGTTTCTTCCCATATTAGTTTGAAAAGATTCTGAATTAAATTTAGAAAACAACTTTAAGAAACATAAATGGAAAATTTTAAAAATTGTGTAAATGCTAAAAATATAAAATAAATCATTGTTAAGTATCAACCTAAATTTCATCATATATAAAAAAATGAAAAATAAAATTACAATAAATATTCGCTTAAGTCCGCATTTTTAGCTGGATAGTTTGATGCGAATTTATAAAATTTTAAGAGTCATACAATTAATCTATAATATTATGTATCATATACTTATGAAAGATTATAGATGTTGAAAAATTTAGAGATTATGAAACTATAAGAAATATGAGATATATAATAGTTAAAATAGATGTGTTATATGAAGAAACTTGTCATTTTATTTTATTCTTATATTATCAATATATATATATATATATATATATAAAACCGAATATAAATATAAAATATTTTTTAATTCTATAATATTATTTAATTTCTAAAATTGAAAGATATTTAAAAAATATGTTTTCTAAAAACTAATTTAAATAAAAAATATATTAAGTAATATTTTTAACAATAAATTATATAATAAGGCCTATATTTTCTGAAAATGCAACTAAAGAATCAATTTGTCTTATTATAAATGATTGACCGATAAGAAAATACAAAATATAAAGGTCAATGTTTACATATGAATGATTATCAATGCTTGAAGATTATTATTTTGTTAAAGAAATCCAAAATCGTAGTCCATGTGAAGTATTGTTCATCGAATCAGTTAAATCAAGTTAAGGGTACGTTCTTTAGGAATGACAATATGGGCCTGACTCGTCTGGCCGGCTCGCAAGCCCACGAAAAAACTGGGACGGGCCAGGATAGTGATCTGGCAGGCCCGCAATAGTCCAGCCACATAAAAGAAAAACTTGCACTTGTGTATATTAGTTACTTTTTTTATGAACTCTTGTAGTAACGTTCCAAATTCTTGTATAACTGGAAAATATAATTATGTATTTTTTAATGTGTTAAAATTTAAAGAATACATTATTTATGTCATAGTATGAATATGAATATGATAAAAATGTTGCATTATCAATTTATCATCCAACTCCCTGAAATCTTTACTTAATCTCATGAACTTCTTAAAGTTTCCCAATTTTTAAACATTGAACGTTTTATCATAAGAATTTAAAAAAAAAAATGGGTCAACCTGCGAGCCTACGAGCCAAGTGATGTGTGGGGTGGGCCATTGATTGTAGCCCGCATAAATTGTGTGGGGCGGGGTGGGCCAGCTTGATGTGCGAGCCTTATGCTGGTTTGGTCGACTCGTATTGCCATTCCTAGCGTTCTACATCTTTTGTTGCATTCTACAAAATGGTCAATCCACAATCACACGTAAACAAATAAAAAATAGTTGTCAAATGACTTTACATAATTATTTTTAAAAAATAAACGAGTACAGACTTAAACGAATGTATATAATAAAAAACTAATAAATTTATTATTTTAAAACATGATATTAATTCTTTATGTGTAAAGTAAACTCATATCTCATTGGTAATCATATTTAAAATGATTGCATATATCTATGTTCTTTAATTCTCAGCAAAAATTGAAATTAACTTTTATTCACAAAATTTACTTAATTTAGTCTCTTATTTTTAAAAATAAATTTAATTTTAAAAAAATAAATCCGGACCAAAACATATTTGAACCTGCTTTAAAAATGTATTTATCGTAAAATTAAATAATTTTGTAACTAAAAGAAAAAGATAACACCGATCATGCGTGATAGAGGGGTGCGTTAAGAAACATTGTCATGGTAGCATGGGCAAAGTGACGGTCAAACGGACCACCGAAACCCTCTCTCGTTCATTTATGCTTTCATCACACCGAGCCTGGCCATCATCAATTTCTGTCCTTCCGCCACATCACCTTTTATGTCCATTACATCACTGCCACCGTGGCATTCTGCTCTCTTCAACTCTGCTATTTTTCACTCACTCACTCACATTCTACTTCTCATTCTTACCAACATATACATCACTCTCTTTTCTTCGCTTCACTCACATTAATCCCTGCACTCTCCCTTTGTGTAATGGCTCTCATTCAAGACAATGCTGTCTCCACAGAAGAAGAAGCTCTCACCTTCATGCTCCACGAGATTCTCACTGACTCTGAAACCGATGTGGGACAATTCTGTTTCAAGGAAGAAACAATAGAAAAGCTCATGCAAGAGCTTTACAAGGAAATCACAACAATCACCGTTTCTGCACCTTCCCCTGAACCACCTTCTCCGACAACACCCACACTATCCTCAAATGTTTCTGTCGGGGGCCAGGTAGAGCCAGAAGATGAGATTGTGGAGTTTGAGGTTGCCCAGAAAACTGAAGAAGAGGAGTTCAAAGATTTCGATGATGAGTGGCTTGCAAGGGTGCTTAGTTGGAGTCAGGTCCTCGACACTGCTGATTGGTTTTGATTCTCCTTTCACACAAAAATTATCAGCATCAATCAGATCCTACTACATCTTCTACTAATATATATAACTATGTCATCCAAGTAATATATAGTTATAGTAATCCTCCAATAACACAGAGAAATAAATATGTCATATGTATGACTTCCTCTTGCAATCCTCTTTAAATTGCTTCTTATATATCTTTTTCTTTTTATCAACCAGCCAGCTGAATAATTAGTACTGCAGATTATAGTAAGTTGTAGTTTCTAAAATTATATATTGTTGCTGTCAGTTCATTACTATGATGTTGAAGTCTCCTTAAAAATAATGTTTGCATGTTCTTGGAAATAGTATATGCCACCCCTTTCCAAGATGTTCTGGGAAAATAAATTTCAAGGCTCAAGACTCAAACAGATGAAATGAAATTTTGCATGGGCATGACTTAAAAGTCAATTGTAAATTTAGAATGAAATGTTGAACAACTGAACTTTTCCAGGTGTACGGTTTGGACACTAATGAGCACCAGTTAAGTCACATCAACATGAAAGTGCAAACATGTGCGTGCAATCAGATAGCATTATGTTACTTTGAATTTAAAATACACATATACTTAGTTTTTACAATTTTAAACCATTACAGTAAGTTGTTAACTTTGCCTGTGACATTTCTGTGTTTCAGTGCACTCTGCACTCACTCCCGTGAGTGTAGGTGAGAGTACCTAAAGAAGAAATCACAGTCCCACCAAAATTAAAGTTTCATAAACTAATAATTTCTGAGTGTACTTGAAAATTAATGTGATTCTTGTGCATGAGACTAACACGTGTTTCACCGCTTTGTATTTTTCAGAGATTGGTAATTCCTCACCGCTTTGTATTTCTTTTGTTAGAAGCGAGTAACCTCATCAATGACATCTTCAATTATTAAAGACTATAATAATTAACGGTGACGTTGTCTACCAAGGACCAGTATTTAAATGGTCCACTGATGGACCGTCACACATAACTATGAGATCGATACTAAAAGAAAAACAAGAGTTCACACAATTAATCGGTAATCCCTCACCGCTTTGTAATTCATCTAGAATCCTTGTCACCTAATACCAGTTGATGACTCAAGATTAATACCATCTTGGATATAGATACTATATATAAAAACTAATAATCCCTTATAAGTTTTATAATTCTTTTTAATGTATTAATAAGTCTGAATATTTAAAAACCTAATTTGTATATATATGAATTTTGATTAAAATTTTATAGATTTAAAATAATATTTTTAAATTAAATATAATTTGATGTTTAATCTTTATATAAAATTATTATAGTTCATTTTTGTTAGAATATAAAATAATATGGTTGAATTTCTGCTTTTTTTACTACTTTTATTTTGTACCGAATAAAGATATAAAAAGATTATACTCTCTTTATTCAGTATTAACATTAAACAACAATATTGTATTCCTAATAAGATTAAGGATATCTCCAAAAAAATATTTTGTCATACTATACTATTTATCACTTATCAGGTGAGTACTTTTTTAGCATTATGCAGTATAAGTTACATGTGATTAATGTAGGTTGGATTTGAAACTTCAAGTTTTATTAAAGGTGAGTGTTGAACCTGAATTTTACTTTTGAAAATTGTAAAACATTAAAAAAACAATGAAACTTCAACTTTAAAGGTGTTACACATTAATAGAAAAAAAAAC
>Ga0209389_1000854_pt1 | contig 19654 bp, 11 predicted proteins | sample CowpearedBW_FD_187526 | JGI IMG/M metagenome (GOLD analysis project Ga0209389, IMG submission 187526) | Root nodule microbial communities of legume samples collected from California, USA - Cow pea red BW (SPAdes) (version 2) | ecosystem: Host-associated > Plants > Roots > Nodule | place: USA...
AAAATAATTTGAATAGAAATATGTTATAAATAGTATATATTTATAAAAGGCTTAATCAATGTTTAAATGACTTGTAAATTCGAATATTGTTAACTAAGTTCCTATCAAATTTTCTTGGTTTAAGGTTTAAGGAGTACTTAAAATTTTTAAACTTTTTAATTTAGTCTGTATTTTTTAATTTTTTTCATTAATTAGTTTATATGAGTGTTATATTCTTTCATCATCTTTTAATGTGTTAAGAAATATAAAATTTTGTATTTAAGGTATAACAATTAATTTAAGGGTTAAATATGTTTTTGGTCTTTTAACTTTCAGTGAATTTTGGAATTAGTCAATTTCGAAACTTTTGATTAATTTAGTCCTTCATCTTTTGAAATGCATGGATTTAGTCCTTTTAATCAAATTTTGTTAAGTTTATTTGACATTTCAAGTACATTTCATAATAGTATTTGACTTAACATTAAAGCAAAAATGTGTCAAACAGTATAAACAACTCAAATACAATACTGAAATGTGTACGAAACATCAAATAAACCTACCAAAATTTGATTAAAAGGACTAAATCCACATATTTCAAACGATCAAGGACTAAATTAGTCTAAAGTTTCGAAATGGACTAATTCCAAAATTTACTGAAAGTTAAGGGACCAAAAACATATTTAACCCTTAATTTAAAACCACTAGTGGCTTCTACATAATCTCAAAATATTTTTTACATTAACCACATAACCTCATATTTATTAACACTTAAAGACAATTAAATAAGATAATGAAACTACATAACCCCATATTATTAACACTTAAAGACAAATAAATAAGATAATAAAACAAGATAGCACATATGTTGTAAGAAAAAAAAGTAAAATAAAAGAAAAAAGTTTGAGTACCTAAAAGATAAAAAACAATAACAGAAATTCAATAAAAACCTTTATGAGATATTTAAAACTTAATTAAACCTTCTAAAAAAAATCAACATAATAAAAAATAAAACTTACAAAAACAGAATTTATAAATTAAAAATTTTGAGTACCGACTAAAGTGAGAAAATTGTATTAATCCTTTTGATATCATTTAAAGGAAATAAAAATGCATTTTTTTTAACAAATTTAAGTCATATACATAAAATCAATTTCTAAATTTATATGTAATTATTTTATTTATAAATTTTAACTTATATATATTATGTTATAATAATTTTATTATTATTTTTAACAAATTTATAATTATTCTTTTAAAATAATTCGTCTATTCGTCGATAAATCTGTCAATTAGATCAATTTAAATCCATTTAGATAACATTCATATCAAAATTAACCCCAACTATTCGTTTAATTTAATTTAATCTATTTTACAAGTTATTTATATTGTTCTCTCGAATTAGACTTATTTTCTCATACCAAAATATTTTATATAAATTATCAGGCAAATAATCGTTCTGATTTTATTTTCCCATTGTGGATGGAGTGAAAAAGTAGAAGATATATTTTGCCAAAAATCACAATCCATGATGATGAAAATAATTGGACAATAAAACGTTATTTTCCATAAACAATAGTCACGTGTTGTAATAAAACAGTATTTTACCCAAATAAACAAGTCATACTTCCAAAAACTGACCATGATAAATGTATCTTTCAAAAAAAAATAATACTCAAACCATGTCCCTCTTACTAATCTTTATTAATTATTACTAGTTGAAATTTTATAAATAAAATAATGTATTATAAGTATTTTATTTTCTAAAATTGTAAAATTAACATGGAAACACCTAAAGTCATCATACTATCGTGCTAAATTATAAACCAGATATATTATAAAAAATTAAAATAAAATAAAAATTAACAAAAAGAAAAATAAATCAATTTTACAACAAAAGGTAACTTTATGAAAATAAATATATGCAATATATTATAAGAATCGAAAATATATTTAAATTAAGAGGATATTTAAGTAGAAGAAAGGAAGACTTTTTGTGTTTGGGAATCATACTCCTAAAATTCATATATTCAATAAATTGTGATTTCTTGATAATAATAATAATAATAATATTATTATTATTATTAAAACATAAGAATAAGTATTTTCAAATTATCGATAAGCTAAAATCTTCTCTTACACAACACATTCACACAAAAATTATATCTAACCACCTATTTTAATCAAAGAGCTTTTGTCATTTAATCTTCTTATTACCTTATCATGATCTATGCAGAGCCCGAGAAATAATAATATATGGCTCATGGACTTTTCATCACGTTTTATTAAAGTGATCTTTGTTTGTTGCGTTAAATATATTTATTATTTTTTAATTTTTAAGTTAAAATTAAAATTATTTTATTTTTGAATTTTTTTGGTCTAATTTATTCGACGTGAATTTAGTTTCTTAATCAAATTTTATTAAATTTATTTAATATTTCAAATATATTTTTAACTAATATCAAAACGACAAAATATTTAATAATATAAACAATTTAAATAATGTAATAACTAAAGTGACTAACATTCGTTTAAAATATTAATTAAATTTAATAAAATTTAATTAAAATATCTAAAATTGAAAGACTATATTATATTAAAATTTCAAAATAAATTAATTTTAATTTTAAGTAAAAATAAAAAAATTAAAACATATTTAACTATTTTCTTAGTATACAAATGTTGGTTTTATAAATAGGCCATTTATGAAAAGAACAAGATTATTTCCGTAAAATTGTTCCATGAAGTTATTTACTTATGGTTATTGTTTATACGCGGAGAAATAACCTTAAATGGTAAAAACCATGGTTGAGAAATTTGATGGTAAAAAATTTGATGAAGATAAGGTGAATGATAGTTATTATTTTGGCCACCATTGTTAGGGTATTTGCTGACTTTGATCCACGTGGTGTGTCACGTTGATGTAGTTATCCAAGTTGTGCTTGGAATTATTACCAAACTTTTACTAAAATATTGTTTTGTTGACGTTGACTAGGATGTTGCTTGTGAACATTTCCTACTTTTCTGGCAAATAGGTTTAAACTTTTCTTTCCCTTTTTTCTTCCCATCATACCTATAAATACCCTTTATAACAATTGCAGTATTGCACCGTCTATTTTCCGCGTCTTCTCTATCTCTCTCAAAAACATTGAAATTTTGTGTTTGCTTTTTTCATTCTTTTGAACTGTGTAAAGGGAAAAATGAATGCACTTGCAGCCACCAACAGGAACTTCAGGTTAGCCTCTAGGCTCCTGGGATTGGATTCCAAGCTTGAGAAAAGTTTGCTCATTCCTTTCAGAGAAATCAAGGCAAGAAAACCTGCAAATCGTTTGTTCTTACCATGTTTTTGTCTCTGTTTTTCGCAGTACAGTGTTGAAGGGTACAAAGCAGTTTTCTTGAAGAAACTACACCCTTTTCTCTGCATTTTTTCAAGATTTGTTGCAGCCAAAACTTTCATGCATTCATAAATGATGATCATATATACCTCAATCTGTAGTTGGTTCTTGTTTGCTTACTGTTTGAATGTGATGAAACTGACTTCATCCATTGACCTACCCATTCCTCTGTCAAGTTTTTTGGTTAAAGATTCATTCTTTGTGAAAACTCTTTTGTACGGAAATCACCACCTTTTCCTTGATGACTTGTGTGTTGTGCTGACTGTGTCTTTGCTAGATACGCATGACAGAGATCAACAACTAGTGTTCTAAATCTTGTTGAATGAAAATGATGCAGGTTGAGTGTACCATCCCTAAAGACGATGGCTCTTTGGCCACTTTTGTTGGATTCAGGATTCAACATGATAATGCCAGAGGCCCCATGAAAGGAGGAATCAGATACCATCCTGAGGTGAATTACATTCTGACTTCCAAATGAGCAACAAATCTATATTGAAAACACAAACTAACTATAGATTTTTATCAATAACAGTGTTGACTTGTCTTTTACCTTGTATGTTAGACCTTTTCTGAAGAGTCACATGTCTTTTAATTCTATCAATGTTAGAAATCCAAATATGAATCTAAGTTGTACATTGAGTAAAAATATGACAATTGAGCAGAACAAAGGCATGATTCCATTAATAACCAAAGCAGCAATTGAATTGGCCTAAAAGTGTTCTTATGATCTGTTTATAGGTTGTGAGTTTTCTCATTCAATTATATGTTTTGGCTTGAGCAGGTTGAACCAGATGAAGTGAATGCTTTGGCACAACTCATGACATGGAAGACAGCAGTAGCAAATATACCATATGGTGGGGCCAAAGGAGGGATAGGATGTGATCCTGCAGAACTAAGTGTGTCAGAGTTAGAGAGACTTACCAGAGTTTTCACACAGAAAATTCATGATCTGATTGGAGTTCAGACAGATGTACCTGCACCTGATATGGGAACAGGACCACAGGTGAGTACAACAATTATGCTTTGAGAATTGTGCTCATCTATATGCTGAAAAATTTATTCAATACAAAACACTAACAAATCACACTCTTTCTGTATGATCTTAATGCAGACTATGGCATGGATACTAGATGAGTATTCCAAATTTCATGGCCACTCTCCTGCAGTAGTTACTGGGAAACCTATTGTAAGTTGATTAAGCATTTATATTTATCATTTTAATGGCCTTTGAACTGTGCTTAAGGACTAGGAAAAAAAAAATTCTACCACTTTCTTTATAGTTATATTATTAGTTGAGTTTCATGTGAATTCCATTAAGCAAGGAGGGTTCCACTCCCTATTTATTCAGTCAAACAAGAATTTTAACCAGTAACAAAGAGTGTGCTTAGAAATACGTGTGGATTTTATCTCCCAAAACAATTCCCATCTCTAACATTTTGTTTGGAAACAGGATCTCGGTGGATCTCTAGGCAGAGATGCAGCCACAGGTAGGGGAGTCCTCTTTGCGACTGAGGCTTTGCTTAAGGAGCATGGAAAGAGTGTGTCTGGACAACGGTTTGTCATACAGGTATTACTTGTTTTTGTTCCCCTTGATTTTATATGCAAAATGAAAACAGCATTCATTATATATTAGGGTTAATAGGTTTTTGATCCCAATATTTGAGAGGTTATTCAATGTGATTTCTTAATTTTGTTTTGTTCTCAGATCAGTCACCATTTTATTTATTCAAAAGGAGACAATGTGGTCCCTTTTGTTAAATTAGTCTTGACACCATTTGGAAAATGACCATGACATGTCAGTGATTTTAGGCTTCTCCAACATTTTACTCTCTCCATTTCTACTTCTTGCACGTCTTTCTACTTTCTCTAGAGGTAGTCGTGGAGGTGTGATGAATAGAAACAGAGAGGGTGAAGAGTTGGAGAAGACCAGAGTGTGGTCAACTTAAAATGGTGTCAACACTAATCTAACGGAAGGATCGCATTGATTCCTCGAATAAAATGAGGATTGAATTGAAGAGAATTTTTTTTTTGAGGAATCACATCAAATAAACCCCTCAAATATTGAGACAAGAAACCTATTTAAGTGGAGTGGAGCCTCTAACATCATGCATAGTTATGTCCACAACAATGACTGATAGACGTGTATTATTTAAGTGTGAAAATTCTCCAAGAAAAGTTCATCAATTCTTTCCTAATAATTTCGATGAATATGAGATAAGATCATACAATTAACCCTGCTGTGTGTCTCTTCAGGGTTTTGGAAATGTAGGGTCCTGGGCTGCCCAATTGATCAGTGAGAAAGGTGGCATAGTTGTTGCTGTGAGTGACGTAACTGGGGCCATAAAGAACAGTAATGGTCTTGACATACCAAGTCTACTCAAGCATTCCAGAGAAAACAGAGGAGTGAAAGGATTCCATGGTGGTGATGCTATTGATCCCAAGTCAATATTGGTTGAAGACTGTGATGTTCTTGTCCCAGCAGCTCTTGGGGGAGTCATCAATAGGTGCTTTTACTTAACTACAAAATTCTTGTGTGCTTACTAATTTCACTGTATTTCATCACATCTTACCTTGGAAGCAAAAGTAAAAATGCACCACAAACTTTTTCTTTAGTAATTATCTTCCACTTTAGTCATTGTGATGATTTAATCTTTAACTTCACAATTTTTTTCACTTTGGCTTTGAAAAGTGTTGTAAAATACCATTCACTTTATTTCCAAATGTCAGTGAAGAATGTAATATAAAAGGACCAAAGTGAAGTTTTTCTGTGTTACTTCACAAAGGATCTTGACAATCTTGCTTGTTGCATAAATTTATTGCCTGCAATACTCAAGCATCCTGAACATCTATATGTTTTCTTAAGGATATCTATAATGAATATAATCTTTTAAGCTTTTTCTCTAACTGTTTTTATATGGATGAAGGGAAAACGCCAACGAGATTAAAGCCAAATTTATTGTTGAAGCAGCTAATCACCCAACTGACCCTGAGGCTGATGAGGTTAGTTTTCATTGTATTCTTTCTTCTATTTCATATAAACAAAAAACAAACCAGTGTAAGAGAAACAAGAGAAATTATGCAGTTTTTAACTACTAACACATTTTGCAGATCTTGAAAAAGAGAGGGGTTGTGATCCTGCCAGATATTTTTGCAAATTCAGGAGGAGTGACAGTTAGCTACTTTGAGTGGGTGCAGGTAACTATTTTGATCCTTTACTGTTAATTCTAATCCGTTGTTAGTATTACTTTTTGTTGACATTAGAGTTAATCAGCAAGATATTGTCTGTAGTCTGAAATTCTATTTTTCTTTTACAAGATGTATGAAAAGATCGAAAGAAAAAGATGTATTTAAATTATCCTTAGTACGTAACTTTTAAGCGATGTAGGACTATTCAGATACCGGAAGACTTTCTAATCATATTTGTCTAGGGTTTCTAAATTGTCTCTGCATTTTTTTCTTTCATGACAAAACATTGTCAAATAACTTGGTAACATGTGTGGTTCCAAATTCACTTACAATTATGTTGATTGAGTTGATGAAGGCATTATAAGATTAACTAAGAGCAAATGATGATTATTGTGTAATGCACAGAACATACAAGGATTCATGTGGGATGAGGAGAAGGTGAACAATGAATTAAGGACATACATGACCAAAGGGTTCAAAGATGTGAAGGACATGTGCAAAACCCATGATTGTGACCTTCGTATGGGGGCATTCACTCTTGCAGTTAACCGTGTGGCAAGGGCCACTGTCCTTAGAGGTTGGGAAGCTTAAACGGCAAGAAAGGGCTTCATTTTTTCAGCCTCAGCAACATGTTACACAATTCTAGCTCATGTCTCTGTCTCTGAAATTGAAAGAGAAAATTCAAGAAATTTATACCCATTTCATATGTTTCTTTCTTAATCTTTTTTTTTTGTGGCAATTGTTGTAATTTTATCATTCTAAGTTTAATAATGTTACGTTTATGAATGGTTTATTTATGCCTTAGATATGTTTCTAGAGCATAATCAGTATGTGATCATTGCAAAATTTATTAATCCGAAATAACAAGTTCCAAAATTTTGAGTCTCTTTGTTTACCCTTTATAATATCTAAAATGACCATTTTACCCTTTATTGGAAAGCAACTTTCAAATCATTAGTTATGAAAATGTTATGGAGCAAGTTTTTTGGAATGTTAGAAACATGGTTTCTAAAATAGGATATTTGGAAAAGGATGTCCAGAACATGCTTTCTAGAAAACGTGAATTGCATTTTAAAAAAGCTTTTAAAAATAAAACTTTTGGAACAAATTTTCTAAAACATATGTAATATTTTTTAGATAGGGTGCAGCTAATAATAAGGGGGTGCAGGAATGAAAAGCCTCATAAGTCTCCTTCAACGGATCTAGACTTCATTTAGGGGTCCAAAGTATTTAGGTCCACTAGGTCTCTGTGAAGAATCATTTCAGAAGGTTAAATTTCAATAGTTATTTTTTCAAGAAATTTTATTTTATCTAATCCCTAACTTCGACGTTTTTCAAGAGATTAAATATTCCTTCAGCTTTCAGAAATTTTCCCTTTTTCAAAAAAATATTATGTAAATAAACCTTTTGCTCATTTATTTATCCAACCGAACCTTTTTGTCTAAGAAATCGGTCTGGAGAAATTTAACTTCTCCATTTTCATTTCATTATTTGGGATCAGAAAACTGGTCGGAATTAGCATATCTGAAAATTTAATTTTAAGCTGTTTTAATAAGTTAAATTATTCAATTTATTTTAAAAAACAGATAGAATTTATTCAATAGGATTTCTCGTTTTGGAATTCGCATTATTTTCAAAGTTATCTTTTAAATAAAAGTTTTTCTAAATTAAAATAATTATTTTATCATTTTTTATAATGTGGTAACTCTTTTAAACTTAACCACCTTTTTAATCATAAAACTATCTATAAAATAAATAGAAATTATTTACAATAAAATTATAAAAAAATTATTTAATTTTATAATTATAATAACAATATTTTTTATTAGCACTAGCATATATACAGACGCTGTACGCATTTTTTAAATATATGTAATATTATGTTAGAAGGTGATGATAATGTAATATTATTAAGTTAATATATAAAATAAAATTATATTTATTAAAAATAAAGTGAAATATATCAGAAAATATGAGACTATCTGTTGAAAAATAGAGAAAAAGAGAAGAGCAGAGATAGACGATTTTATAAAAAAGTTTGTAAAAGTAACGGTCAATTTTCTAAAATTTAATAAATAATTATATTTTAAAGGATAAAATTGGAATTTTGAAATATGAACACAAAAGAGAGAATCCTCTTTATATATTGTTATAGATAAAATAGAGTAAATAGTATATTTAATATAAATTTAAAAGTAATTTAAAGTATTTAAATGATATTAGAAAATCTTTTTAACGGTGATAGAAGATGAATACGGGGAAGAGCATGGTTAATGAGGCGTTTGAGGATCATTGCTTTAGGGATTTGTAATTTGTTATGAGCTTTGGAAAGTGGTAAAGAATTTGCATAGCTGAGTAACTTAGGGACCTTGTTTATGACGACGCCACAAACCACCACAACGGTGGCACCACCGTGCATTCTACGCCGGAAGGGAAGGAAAAGTTGAGTGAGAAACGAAAAGGAGAACCTTATGATTCCTAAGAAACAACAACATAGTGAGACATGACCTCTTCCTCGGAAAACCCAAACCCATAACTCAGAAAAGACGCTGTGTGGAACCGTTGGGTCATATTCTCACCTGCCCAAGCCAAACGACCCTCCGACTTCAAGTCCAAATCCCCCACCGACTCGAATCCGAACCAACAATGCCCCTTTTGCATCGGCCACAAGCACAAGTATGCGCCCGAGATCTTCCAGGTCCTGCCCCGAGACTCGAATTGGAAAATTTGGGTCATCTAGAACCTCTACCCCACTCTCTCCCCGAACTCCAACATGCCCTTTCTAGTTTCCTATAGACCAGGTTTGGGTTCCACGATGTAGTCATAAAAACTCCAGTTCACCTGGTTCAGCTCAGTGATTTGCCTCCTTTGGAAATTGGCTGAGTTTTTATCGCTTATACCGAGAGAATCCAACAGCTCACGAGCCATAAAGCAATTCAATACGTGTAGGTTCGTTCTCTTAAGCCTCCCAGTTTTCACAATTAGCACCTAAAAGGTGTGACCTTATGTTTCTTTCTTGAAATTTATACAGTCAAATCAATTGGGAAAATACTTTTGTGAATTTCAATGCACATTGCTGAATTTAAATGCTCAAAAGGAAGATCGAAGGAATTACTGAAATATTTTGAGTTCTTCTAATTGTGGTTCATTCTTGCACTTTGTTTGTAAATGTGTATTTCATCATGCAAAACTTGTCTTTGATATTATTAGTGATAAGAGAACTAAGGATATGTTTTGACAAACGTTTCCCTAAATACTTATAGGGAGACAAAAAAATACCAAAGGAAAACAGAGATATGTTTCTCAATTAACTTATGCAATAGCTAATTAAACATCAAAATTTAGAGACATTATATGAAAAATAAATTACAGATTACTTTATGCATAAGATAATTTTAATTATAGAGAAACTTATTTCATTTTCTTTATTGTTGGTTACCTCTCTAAAATGTTTGTCGTAAAGTTGGTCAGAAGAGGTCCTAATTGGACTACAAAATTACTCATTTAAGAACCTTAGGCATAAATATCACTGACTTCAACGTTTTAATATGTGGTCACGACTGTACTAAAACTAGGTAGGTACAAATGCAACTGATAGCGCCACCATTGTGGTTACAATAAAGTTGTAGAAGGTCCAAAACTACTTGGGCGCTGCTGACTATTTTTTAGAAATTTATCCATAGTATATATTTGAGGAACTAAGTTCACTGTTCACTCTATGGGTAGAAAGTTGTATTAGATTCAGAATTATGTAAATTATGATTTAAGAATTAGATTAGAAAATTAGATTCAAAACTAAGTGTATCTATATTGGTCTCTATATTGTTCTTCAATTAGAAAATTAGTCTCTAACATATTTTTGGTAACTAAAATTGGTTATTATTTAAGAATTTTCTTGTAATTGTACTTTATGATAACAATAATTTATATTTTTATGTTGACAACTTTAGTACATGTAGTTTTATTTTGGATTCACACAATAACGATCATATATTTATTATGATTTTAAGAATCACTGCTCACTTCTCGATATTCATATATCACGTATCGTATCCTATTATTTTAAAAATAAACGTATCGACGTATCGGATATGTGTCGTATCTGATACAAGAATCGTATTCGTGCATCATAGCTAGCCATCAAACTCATTTTGTTATAGTTATATCTATATGAGTTTTTCTGATGAAAATTGTTTTGTGAAAACTTGATTTGTTGAACCCTTTTAGAAAATTTTATGCCTTTAACTCTTTTGTTTTGACCATCATAAAAATAAGAGAGATTGTTAAGAAAAAGTCCAACACTATGATTTTTATAAAGCATTGAAAACAAGAATGCATAAAGAATGATAATGCTTCGTTTGAAAAATGCAAATGTTTTTGTCTATAAGATGAAATAACATCCTACAACCTTGTTACATATGATAAACATTTATGGACTTAGACAATATGCACATAAATTTTAAGCTAATAACATATTCCATGGATATTTATAAGTTTTTTCTACGTTGCAAGGAGTGTTCATTTTTTATGTTTAACCAAGAGGATCCACTTTAAAGGTAATGTCACATAAAAAATCTATAAAAACTCGAGTAAAGTTGTTTTGCTTCACAAACTCCATAGTTTACATTGTCAACATTGGAAACGACTATCTACTCAATATGGATTCATATTTTACATCATTTGAAGTAAAGACACTCTGACCAAGACCTGGTAAGTCCAACCAACTATCAGGATATTGTTTGAAGAAAAAAAATGAATTTAATGCATGCATGAAGCACATTTAATAACTTTTCCACTATAAAGCTCATCAAACATAAGGAAAACACTAAAGTGTTAAAGTAAATGATACGATCCTATCCAAGAAAGAGTATGGTCGTTTCTGAATAATTTTTGATACCCCTATATATAGGCATATAAGTTTAAGAAAACCTGAGAACCCTACAAGAAGGCCCAAGCCCAAAAACATAAAAACATAAACTAATTTATAAAAGAAAGCCCAAAGCCCAAAAACATAGAACATAACTAATTTCTAAAAGAAGATCCAAACGTTCATCTTCAAATTCATGTTCAAGTACTTCTTGTATGGAATATTGGGATAGTCCTCTATCATTCCCTCCTTCTTGAAGAGAATTTGTCCTCAAATTCGTACAACTTGAAGTTTAAGAGATAATCCTCTATCATACCCTCTTTCTTAAAACGAATTTGTCCTCAAATTTGTCTCACTTGAAGATTCTTTATCATTCTCCCCTATTTGGAGAGAATTCGACTCGAATTCTAGAAGGTCATATGCACAAACACAAATTCTACTAAAATGGGATTTGGATTGATACGATCCTATCCAGGAAAGACTATGATCGTTTCTGAATTTGAATCCTCAAGAGGCACGACACGAATAAATCAGAGAAGCACGCGGAATAAGACAAAGATGAATGATGCCACAATCTACCAGATTGATAAGTGAAGTGAAGATTCCCCACAAAGATGTTAATCTTTGATAAGAATCGGAGGTCTAAGCCAAGAACAAAGAGAATCCTCTTTTTAATGAAATCAAATTCAATATATGACTAAAAGTGTCTACATTTTTTTTGGTACCTCTATATATAGGCACATAAGTTTAAGAAAACCTAAGAACCCTACAAGAAGGCCCAAGCCCAAAACATAAAAACATAAACTAATTTATAAAAGAAAGCCCAAAGCCCAAAAACATAGAACATAACTAATTTCTAAGAGGAAACCCAAAGTTTACAAACATAAACTAATTTTCCTAAAAACTACCCTTCAAATGTGCTTCAAGCCATGATCTTCATATTCTTTGAATTTCATATTGCTTGTAGCATCAGGAGCTTGAATAGTTTTGATCTTTCAATATCTTGCTCCTCGCCCTTGTCATAGGCCTTTTAAATTGTAAAGGTTCATCTTCAAGTTCTTCTTGTATGGAATCTTGGGATAGTCCTCTATCATGGATCATGTAAGAGGCCAATCTCTTATTATCAAAGATTTTGGAGGTCTGCCTTTAGGTTCAAATACCCACCTGCACAAATCATCAAACAATTTTAAATTAAAAGATACAATGCTCAAAGAAAAGAAAAGGAATATTGCGCAAACAAACAACCAAATTATAGGTATGACTTTGATCATCCATAAAAAAAAATAGGACTACCAAAAAGAGTTAAAGGAGACAACACAAAGACTCTAAGAGAAATACTTATTGCAAGTAAAATATAATTAAACCACAAATAAAATTGCAACAAAAAGTTGTGTTGAACTCCACTTTTTTTTTATCCTTACTTTTGTTTTTCAATATATAGTTGTTTCTTTTTTACTTTGATCCACAAGTTTTATTTTTATTTTTTTTATATAGTTCAACACACAAACAAACTAAACAATTTATCCTTCAAACCCCCATACTCATGTAAATCAATGTAAGTGCACTTGCAAATCCCTAATCACAAAAATAAATAATTTTCATGAATCAAATGTAGAAATAGACAATTTAAATGGAGAACCAAAAAAATATGACAAATTAAAAATTCAACCAAATTGGAAAAAACCTTAGGGGTTTTACTCCTTACAAAATTCTAAGAATAATGAAGTAAACAAAAGTTCAAAACAAAGCACAGAACACACATACATTCAAAAAATTTAGTTTTTTTTTCATATGATGGAAAAAAATAACATAGAATAGGAAATTCAAGTCAGAACCTTACTCTAGATACCAAATGATACGATCCTATTCAGGAAAGAGTATGATTGTTTCTTAATTTGAATCCTTAATAGGCACAACATGAATAAATCAGAGAAGAACGCGAAATAAGACAGAGATGGAGGATGCCACAATCTAGCAGATTGATAAGTTAAGTGAAGATTCGCCACAAAGATGTTAATCTTTGATAAGAACCAGAGGCCTAAGCCAAGAACAAAGAGAATCCTCTCTTTAATGAAATCAAATTCAATATATGACTAAAAGTGTCTACATTTTTTTTGGTACCTCTATATATAGGCATATAAGTTTAAGAAAACCTAAGAACCCTACAAGAAGGCCCAAGCCTAAAACATAAAAACATAAACTAATTTATAAAAGAAAGCCCAAAGCCCAAAAACATAGAACATAACTAATTTCTAAGAGGAAACCCAAAGTTTAAAAACATAAACTAATTTTCCTAAAAACTACCCTTCAAAAACATACATTAGTTTTTTATACCTCTATATATAGGCATATAAGTTTAAGAAATCCTGAGAACCCTACAAGAAGGCACAAGCCCAAAAACACAAAAACATAAACTAATTTATAAAAGAAAGCCCAAATCCCAAAAACATAGAACTTAACTAATTTCTAAAAGAAAATCCAAAGGTTCATCTTCAAATTCATCTTCAAGTTCTTCTTGTATGGAATCTTTGGATAGTCCTCTATCAGTAAACAAGACCCTAAATCTAATATAGTTTTGATGATAACAAGACATTCACTTTACCCAATAAGGAAGTATTGATTAGATATGAATCATTAGACGAGTAAGAGAGAACATCTAAAATTGACATATATACTTGAAGTGTTTAATGAACGTGTTTTGAAAAATAAAATGCATTGCCCATATATGATTTTGCATGTATTTAATTGTTAATAGTTAAGCTTTGCAAGTATAAACTAAGATGGAAGTCATGCACATGCAATAAACCAAGTATTAACATTAGACGAGTCTAAGTAGTAGTGAGTTAGTGCATTAGACGAATTCAACCAAAGAAAATCACCAAGTGAATGCGTTAGACGACCTAAGTCACTAAGTGACCTAAGGTGTTAGACAACTTAGGACCACCTAAGCCATCAAACGACCAAAGCATTAGACGACTCACACAATGTAGACTCAATGGAGTTTAGTGCATAAGTTTTCTACTTATTAGGTGACTCAGATTGCGTTGTATTATTTGGCTAAGTGTCTTCATTCTTTAATCTCCAACTGATCACTTGAATTAAAATAATTTTTAAAATATAATCACTTGAAATGGATAATTAATTAAAATGAGCTATAACTTTCAAAGAATTATCTTGTGACAATTACACTCCAAAGGAAGAAATTTTTCAAAATCAAATGGTCAAGTCATATGAACATTTGGAAATAATATATCTTACTTAAGATCAAATTATTTGATTGACTGAACAATGTTATTCATTTAACAATTCAAATACAATTGTGTAAAGTTTCCTTAACAAGACAAATATGAACGTTGAAGAAAGAACAAAATTCAAATCAAGCTCATGTTATACAAGTAAGGAAAAAAGATATATCAAAGAGAATAAACTAATTCAGAATCAAAGTCTTGAAGAATGATGTTTAGTATATGATCTATAGAATCAAATTGAAGAATTGATGAAGTTATTCCTTATCAAGAGAAATCATGAAGATCATGATAAAACATTGGAATTCCAATTCTCAATGGCTATGAATGCAACAATTATATAAAGGACATAAAGCCATACAAGAAGACTAATGAAAATGAAAAAGATGACAAAACTATGAAAGAGCTAGAAATCTCTGAAAAATCAAAGTGTTGATTGTCATATCAATAGTGTTTAGTGAGAAATTGGGTTGAACGCTTATACTTTGTAAATCCTTCATAAAGTGAAGTTGAAACCTATGAACTATATTGTACACTCCTAATGTGAGAGTGATTCTTGTAATTGTTCATTTTAGTGGACATTGCTTAATCTCAAGGGGAGATTAAGAAAGATACCTAGAGAAGTTGATACTCGGTGTAGCCTGGAGAGAATTATACTTGTGATTCCTGAAGAGGTTGAATCATATTGTAACATGGAAAGGGTGATACTTGTTACTAGTTAAAGGTGTTGATTAGTGAAATATCTTTAAGCATGTTGCGTAAGATATTGAACATAACCTTAATGGTAAGGTGAACCAGTGTAAATTCTTTGTGTTTTTCTTCAGCGCCTATATGAAGCCATCTAAGAAGAAGATAGAGCTCAAATAGCAAAAGTGTTGAAACACTGCTAAAATCTTGTGTCCCAAAATTAGCTTTGTAAGTATAATGTATATGTCCATATTTAGCTAACTGGTAAAATGTATCTAAACTTGTAAACGTCAAAAGATGTTACTAATCTCTAGTAAGTGAACCCTATGATTTATTGATCTTAAAGACATTTTATTTTTCTTAAGCTAATAATGACCTTTGAAAGAAATCTTGATTTAATCCAATATTGACTTGTTGAAAGAATACTTGTGTTAAACCAAGAATGACTTATATTTTAAAGAATTGAGGTTAATCCATGAGTGGTTTGTTTTTTGAAAGAATACTTGTCTGGGTTAACCAATAATGACTATGATCTAAGAGAATACTTAGGATTTTTTATCTAGGAATGACCAAGTGTCAATGAATACTTTATAGGGTTAGCCAAGAGTGATTACTATTGGTACTACTAAAGCTAAGTAAGATTTGGTGAATCCAACTATTCCTTGAAGATTCTTGAAGATTGAAGACTTATATGTGTGTTGTGCTGATCAAGATTGGTTTAGTGAGGTTTAGAAAGGAGGGTGTGAGAGGTTGTGGGTTCAACTCCCCCCTCTAACAAAAACTAACAACTAACAATTGTTGATAAAAAAATAGTGTATTATGCTCATGAGGATTGAATCTAAGTTCCTTTTAGGATGTTTGATCTTTTATTTACTATAAAGCTATTTCAAATCGTTTTAGAACTTATCTTGGTGATAGAAAGTTTTAATTAAATTGATTAAAAGATGTTGTTAATCTATTGAGATGTTCTTATTTGAATTTGGAATGACTATAAAAACAAATTTAATTGATTATATGTATATTTTTTAATTAATTAAGAGTACTTAGAGTCTTAGGTAGTTTTGTGGGATTATTTTTAATTTGTTAAAACAAGTTTTTAATGAATTAATTTTTTCTATGTTTTTAGAAGATTTTGAGTTGTTCTATTTTAATATGTTAGAACACATTTTAGTCCATTAATTTCATGAGGAAGTGAAATTAACATCTTAAACACAATTTTATTTCATTACAAATAATAGCTTAAAATTTATATAACTTTCTCACTTTTATTACTTCTTTTGATATGATTTTTGAACTTATATTTCTAAAATCGTTTTCATTACTAAGAGAAAGTTATTACTAAGTTGATCAACATATTTTTGGAGCTTTTTTTAAGTGATTTCAAGATCATTCTCTCGATGTAAGAGAAACATAGTATTTCATATGTATTGACATCTAATGTTGTGTTTCAATTGTATTTGTTTCAATGTATTATCTTAGTTTTATGTTGCGTTGCTATATTCGGATAGGGTTTCAAGTCATAGAGTTAAACATTTATATAAAAGATTCTGATCAACAATTTAAACACTCTCATGATTTTAGACTAATGAAGATTCATCTTTACCTTAAAAGAATCATATGTAACACCCAAGTCTCTAAGCATGTAACTATTCCTAAAATCATCTTAAGAAAAAAAGGTAAAGAGAAAGTTACTCTAGAATAATTTTTAAGAGAATAAGAGTATTCTATTTTTCACCATAATATTTAAATTGAATTCTCATATATTAAGTGATGAACAATTTTTTCTTAAATTTATACACAAAGATATATAAAAAATGTTTAAAGATATAGTTTCTCTAAAATGAAGCTTAAATAATTAACCTTTTCAATTTATAAGTTTTTTACTTAAATATTTATTAAAATATTCACACTTCATTTCATTTAAATCACTTTCACACTTGAACTGTATTAAGAATGTATTTTTTTAAAACTAGATGGTAGAGGATAATAGTTGATAAGTAAATCTAAATCAATAGTTATTGACACATTTTTAATTTATAAATTTTCATGCATTATATTAAAACTGTTTGGTCGAGCTAACTAATACATTAGTTTGAAAAATATAAAATCACATAAAACATTAATTATTTTTTTATTTTTAAAAATTGATATTTTTATTTCTCAATTTTAACTAGTATATTACACAATGTGTTTTGTTTTACAATTCTAATGTTTATTTTTTTATATGATGACATTGTCTAATGAAACATTACTTGTTCGAATTTTTAAATTTTTTTTAATATGGATAAATAAAATTAAAAGTAATAAAAATATATTAAAACATGATAAATATTTATAAAAAGATTATGTAAGTTACACGTTACTTGAAATAACTTAATAAAGTAATAACTCTTAAAATAAATGACTTTAAATACCTTAATAAATATTCTTAATTAATTAAATGAGGTTATAAATGAGTCAAATAAACGGACAAGAGAATAAGATGAATATTTAAAATCTCTTTATCAGTTAAAATACTTTTTGTTGATGAATATTAATTGAAAACTTTATTGTTTTAGAATAATATTTTACACTGATAAAATGGCGTTTTTAGTTTTCTATAAAAACGGGTCAACTCGAGTCATATCCCTTATAAGAAATCTATCTGTTTTTTAATTTCTTTAATTTGAGATACAGTACTCTTCATCATTTCTTCCTTTTGAAAATAAAAAGAAATACATATTAGAATTAAAGAGACTAAAATTAAATGTATCTTGCTTATATTTAAGAAAACATATCATGATGAAAACATGTATAACTATTATAATAAAAAAATTTAAAAATATCTGAACGAAACATAAATAAATATGGTTTTAGAAATGTATATATATTTTAATTTAATTTTAATATTTGAGTATGAAAAAAAAAGTTTTAAGCATAAAAAAATTGGTACGAGAGAGGTTTATGGGAATTATTGAAAGGGGGTGGAATTAGAATTTTGAAAAGTCACGCAACCAAAAACTAGCAGGTTTATATATACCCTAGTTAGCTCCTTTGCTTATTGTGAAACTAAAACCCCAAACCAAAAACGGTGCCTGCGGCGACCCCTTCTCCAAGCTTCTCTTTTCGTTATACATATATATTCATATCTTCTTCTTCTTCTCTCTCGCAATAATCTTCACCTTCAATTCGATCATGGAAACCCTCACTCCTTCCTCTGACACAAAAAGTATTCTCTTTCTCTCTGTTTTGCAAAGTTCTTTCTGATTCAATTCTGTTGTTTTTGTGCATGACTTCTGTCTCTCATTATTGTTTCTTGCTTTTGAAGTGTTTTTGTTTGGGACTAGAGTGTGTTTGTGATGTAGAATTATTCCTCTCTCTGTGTGGTGTGTGGTGGATTTGATCAAAAGTAGGTCTTGCATGTGTGGAATTACCGAAGTAAAACTTATTTTATTGTTGTTGTCCGATATTTGTGAAATTTGGCAGTAATACCCTAGATAGTGGTGGTGAATAGTTTGAATTTAATGTTTAGATTATTAGAAATATCATTTGAAGGGTTTGAGAGTGCTTTTACTTGTGTGACAGTGTGTTTGTTGTGCCGTTCAAATTTTCGTTCTTATTTTGAAGAAAAACAAATATTTTAATCTTTTAAATTTGGTTACTGGAAATGCTTCTTTTCTTCTTTTTTTTTGTGTGTAAAGGTTGTTTCCATGACAAATGGATCTCAAAGAATAGCAATGGTTTTGGACACTGTTTTCTTGTTTTTCTTTTATGAAAACATGTATACGCTATTGTAATTTAAAAATATAAAAATAAAGTAGGTTCGTTTGACATCTGGACAACCTTTCCATAAGACGATTTGTAGATGCCGGTGTTGAGCTGATGAAATTTTTCCATTTTTGTTTTTTATTGTAAGTTTATTTTTGTTTGTTGGAAAAACTTTTTAATCATGAGTTTTCTCTACCTTTTTAATGCAGAAGCTGAAGATTTGCTGCAGAATTTATCCTTGGACTCTGAGCCCAAGACCACTGGAGTTCCGGAGTCTGCAAAGGTTTGTATTTTTACTATAGAATCGATACATTAGAAACTTTCGATTTGTGGTGCGATAACAAATTCTTATAGTCTGCTTCTATACAGAGTGGGCATGCCGTAGCTAAGGCGTCCAAGCCATTTAACCTGAATGCAAGCTTCACTCCAAATGGACATCCGTCTACTGCTTACTATTATGGAGGTAAGGTAAGCTGTTATAACTTCAGAGAATGACGTGGGAGTTGTTGATCGAATAACTTATACTTCTAGAAAATTGATGGTGACTATAA